>OGYI01002319.1_pt1 | contig 14784 bp, 14 predicted proteins | sample 1576521 | NCBI WGS metagenome assembly OGYI01 (sample SAMEA3541484, study PRJEB24748) | human gut metagenome | biome: human gut; feature: human-associated habitat; material: faeces | place: China | collected 2012
TTACGGAAGTATCATTATCGGAGTACCAGATGACGGAACTATTCAGTTTTCAAGGAACGGCTGTTCGGATGTTTCACTCTGCGGCTTGTGCCGTCTGGTGAATTGCCCTTACACTTACGAGCTATCGAGGAGGCTCAAAAAATAACCAAAAATCAAAACTTCTTCAAAAATAAAGTGATTCTTGCAATTCTCTTATGAATAGCAGGCTGTGAAAGCCTAAACACTTTAGCAATTTCATATTCGTTAAAGCCACTTACAGCGTATAAGGTCAGCAGTTTGAGATCTTCATCTGAAAGTTTTTCTAGTCCGGTGTGTAACCTCTCATTTTAAACTTCGCTTACCCATGCAAAGCGCGTTTTCGTTTCGTGGTAGGTATCCGTTACGGTAATGGCTTTTTCATACTGCTTGAAGTCGCTGGTTTCCGTGGCTGTACTATCATCGATGGTGTCAGAAACCGTCATTGTGTTGGTGATGTAGGCACGTTCGCTATTGAGAACACCCAAATCAAACTCGTACATAGCCTGAATTGCATATTCGTTCATTCCTGCTTTGCGGTACTTCACACGAAGATGCTCCCACTTTGTGTTCAGCTTGCGGCGTTCATTGCCATTATTGAAACTCATGTGTAACCTCCAAATTTTCGATAAAACGTGAAAAGCCGAAAATTTGGAAGGCTAACGATAATCACCGCAGGGGTTCACAGCCATGCGCTGCTTGTAGCCGGAGATTTTCTTCTCCAGCAGCTTGTCCACGCAGTTCATCATGTCAGTCATTTTCGTGTCCTTTCCCCCGGACTCAGGGAGGGGAAGGATACCGATGACGGAGACTGGATGGGGTTCACGCCATGCACTGAACCAGCCTGCAAAACGCAAAAAGGCCCGATTCCAGAGATGGGAGGTACACCCATAGACCGGTCGTTCTACTGTAGCAGACAGCGTCTGCCGGCTGGTAAAACTCCGTTATGGTATCCTCAACCCTCTCTAGAAGCGGGCTTACGATATTATTTTTTGTTCTTAGAATTTGCCTTTTTGGGGGTTCGTCCTTTGAACTGACTACATGATAACCGAGAACACCTCAAATCACCAGTTCATCAGATGAGCTCTAAAAAGCAGCGCACAAAGCATCGTTATTCCGTGCTTTTGTAAAAAAAAAAATACCGTCATGTCAGATGCTCTTATGCAGCCTTACTGCGCCGTTTTATTACCGTTTAGGGCTCACTTCTTGAGCCCTTACCTCAGAAAAAATTTCAAAAAAAGAGGCGACCAGACCGTTTTATGGTCCAATCGCCTCATAGGTATTCTGTTGTGTCCGCATTAACAGGCAGTTTTGAGTGGCGCACATCCACATGCTGCAAGGCAGACATTGACTTGTTCGATGCCCTCTTTGTAATACTCCGTCAGAATCATCTGATAGACAGTATTCTTTTGATTGTTGAAATCCAGCGTGATTCCGCACATCCTCAATAAATCACCGCTTACAGGTGGCGGAAGGTGCAGTGCCACCGAGATGGCAACGATCTGCTCCACACTTGCATCCTGTCCTGCACGAAGCCGCTTTACCGTAGATACAGAGAGCCCAGACTCTGACTCCATCCGTTCCACAGACATATCCCGGTCGTTCATCAGCAGCTTCAAGGACTCTCCAAACCCTACCCCCGAAATCGTTCTGCGTATTGCCAACGCCCATTGAACCTCCTCCGCAAACGCACCTACAGCTGCCAACCCCTGTTCGGCAGTTTTCTGCGGCAACTGACGGCAAACCGAGTTGGCACTGACGGTTTCCACCTTGGTATCCGTATTCTTATGTACATCGGATGCCACCTCGGTTCACCCCCCTTCCATACTGCAAATACAAACAAAAAAAGACCGGAGCGACTAAGACTCAGTGACTTGTTACAAGTACACTATCCTAGCTTCTCCGGTCTTTATATATACAAAGATTCCGATTGCGAAGTCAGATTGAATTGAAATAGCCGTCCAATTCTCGAATGAGCATACTTATCCCCTTACATAATTCACAAAAGCAGTTATTTTAGAGTTCTCTACCTAGAGTGTTTTTATAATCCTGTAAAAGTTCTACCGATTTTCTGATTATCTTTTCAAATCTCCGCAAATGCTGGAAAGGCTTGTTATATCAAGCATTTCCGGCATTTTTCGTTTCGGAAGATACCCCGCATATCATGGCATTTCGGAGCCTCACTTGGCGTTGAAAAGTAGAGTAGAAACGGCGGCTTACTACTACGCCGCCAGCCTGTCCATCGCCGCCTTTGCGGAGGTGTAATCCGCATGAGCGTAATAGTTCAGCGTCATGGTGATATTGGAATGTCCCATGATGTACTGCAGGTCTTTGGGGTTCATCCCAGCGTGGGCGAGGCGGGTGCAGAATGTATGGCGCATGGTATGGGGCGTGATGTTCGGCAGGGCTTCTTCTGGCTTGTGGTGCTTGTTGTACTTCCTGACAAGCCCCTGGAACATACTCTCGTAACAGGACGCCGTTTTGGGAAGGCCGCTCTGGTTGAGGAACAGGAAGTTAGCGTAGCCCTTCTCGCTCATCCTGATGGCCCATTCCTTGGCGTCCGACAGCTTCACGTTGTCAATGCTCCGGGAACCCAGGGGATCCTCTTTCAGAACGGACATCAGGTATTCCCGGCCCTTCTCGGTGCTCCGCTTGACATTCTTCCGATGGCTGTTCTGCCGGGCGTAAAGCTGGCAGACCGTCATCTTCTTGCCGATGGTGTCGATCCCATCGTTAATGTCCCGCAGGAACCAGTGCATCATAAAGATTTCCCGGTCCTCCTGGGACAGTCCCAGAAGCGCCTCGGCCAGCCCGTCGTCCTCGATCAGGATCACGGCCCCTCCCACAGGGAAGGTCGTGTATTCCCACGGGTAGCGGTCATATACCGCAAGCTGGGCCATTTCTGCCTCGGACAGTTCTTTTCTTCCCCTTTCGCTCACTACTCGTTCACGAGTGGTCCGGTTTGGCCGGTTTCCTGGATCTATCTGAAAAAATTTTTTGCCGCTCATACTTGGCTCCTTTCGTTTCGTTCGGGTTGACAGACCGGAACGAAACGGTGCGGGGAGCGGCAGCCCACGCCCAGGCGCTCAAAGAAACGGGTTTTGTGAGATATGAGCCACAGTATATAAAAAGCGAGCCATAACTCACTTTCATGAGCATGGCTCGCTGCTGCGTTATTGGAATATTTTTCGTAGTGGCATGGGCGTCCGCCGTACAAACGGTAAACCCCGCCTTATTTTGACCTCCTTTGTGTTGGCACTCTCATCCATATCTCCCTTTACTCCAAAATATGAGTTACGGCTTATTTTACATGAGTTCTATGGTTATTTATATGAGCGGAAGCACACCCTACAATGATGTAGAGGTGATGTGTAGTGAACAATCCGCTGGATCTATTTGCATGGAAGGTGCGGTCAGAACGGAAGCGCCAGCATCTGACGCAGAAGCAGTTAGCTGAACGCCTCGGTATGAACCCCCGCACGATCATAGATTTGGAGACCTGCCAGAGTAATCCGAAATTTGAAACGGTGGTCCTTGTCGCCAAAGAACTGAATATCAGCGTGGACGCCGCCATCTTCCCGGAAACGGTAAATCAGACGGATTCAAAAACAGTTGTAGACTTCTTTGCCGGGAAAAGCGAAGCAGAGATCGAAAAATTTATCGCGCTCTGCAAACAGGCGGAAGCCTTCCAGAAAGACGAGTAACGCGGTCGGGTTCGATGTGCCCGGCCGCATTACTGTTTCACCCGTTTGCCATGCGGGCAGATTATTCATTTTTTGTTTTATAGGCATCGCGCAGACGCTCGAAGGATTCCTGGCTGATGACATGCTCCATCCGGCAGGCGTCCTTTTCCGCCGTTACCGGGTCTACGCCGGCCTCGATCAGCCGGTCGGTAAAGAAGCGGTGCTTTTCGTAGATCTGCTCCGCCACTTCCCGGCCCACATCGGTCAGATGAAGGAAATAGTCGCTGTCCATTGTCAGGAAGCCCCCGTCCCGCAGGGTCGCCACCGCATGGCACACGCTGGGCTTTGAAACCTCCACGTACCGAGCAACATCCACGGAGCGCACCATGCCCATCTTCTTATGGAGAACAAGTATGGCCTCCAGGTAATCTTCGCCGGATGCCCGAAGTTTTACGGTGCGTTTATCCATAGATGTCAGCATGGTTGGTCTCCTTCCTTTAGGAACAGGATTCCCTTCATTCAGATCAGCGCAGCGTTGGAAAGTTGTTTTTTTAGAACTGTTTTCCCAAGCATACTGCCCACCAGAGCCAGTACAACAGTTGCAGCAATCATAACCGGCAGCATCCATATCTGCGCAACATTCTGCATGACTGCCGCATATTCGGCCGACATTTCCTCTGTGGCGCGTGCAACCGTGTATTCGGGGAACACCCAGATATAGAGAGGATTACCGAACATACCAAAGGAAAATATGACATGACTAAAGAGTGTCGTCTTAAGATTGTGGTAACCGCCAACTTTCCGTACGCCCTCTGCAAGAACGGTGGTGATAATTAAGGTAACAATGACCAGATTGGAGAGTTCCCCGGCAATAAAATAGATTACACCTACGATCAGGTTCATTAAAAACACAACACCGGGTTTCGCTTCCTTTGCCACAATATACAGATATGGGATTCCCGTAAAAAAACCAATTAGAGCTGGCATAAAAATCCACAGAATGGGCGTAAGTGCCCCGGACATCATGACCACCATGGTTATCATAAAGTAAACCAAGGAAATCCCGGCTGTAATCCCGAAATCTTTACCAGTCCATTTACTATTCATATATAATTGTCCCTTTCGTCCATCCTCTGTTTATCCAATGGCCCAACCCTCAGCTTGTTCGCGGATGGAGATAAATCGTTTATACAACCCATTTTGCGAGACAAGCTGCTGATGAGTTCCCCTTTGGACAACCTTTCCCTCATCAATCACCAAGATCTGATCTGCGCTTTCAATAGTCGCAAGGCGATGGGCAATCACAATAATGGTTTTACCGTGAGTAAGATTGCCGATGGCTTGTTGAATAAGATGTTCATTTTCTGGATCAATGCTGGCAGTTGCTTCATCAAGGATGACAATGGGGGCGTTTTTTAGCATAGCCCGAGCAATCGAAATGCGTTGCTTTTCTCCACCAGATAGGGTAGAGCCACCCTCACCAACGACTGTGTTATAGCCATCCGGGAGCGCCATAATAAAATCATGGCATCGGGCGGCTTTGGCGGCGGCAATTATTTCTTCCTCGGAGGCATCGGGTTTTCCGAACAAAATATTGTTGCGAATTGAATCGTGGAACAAATACACATTTTGGAATACCATACTGATATTTTTCAGTAGAGAATCGCAGGTAAATTCCCGAACATTGTGGCCTCCCACTTGTATTTCTCCATTCTGTGCATCATAAAACCGAGCCAATAAACTGCAGATTGTGGTTTTCCCGCTGCCGGATGGTCCTACGATCGCTGTTGTGGTGTTCTGCGGGATACGGAAGGAGATATGGCTTAAAACTTCCCGACTATCATAGCCAAAGGACACATCCTTAAACTCGATATCGTACTGGTTAATAGAAACATCTTTTCCGTCTTTATCAATGAATTCAGCATCTTCAATACTCTGAAGTTTCTCCGCTACTGTATCCAGCATTTCCAGAATGTGAAGGGAATTATTTGCCGACTCAATCGTGTTAAACATGATATAACTGTAAACGATCAACATAATCGCCATATACAGTTCCATTTCCCCTTGGAGTGCAAGAAGGGCTGTGATGCAGGTGATTGCCATGGTGCCCATGTATAGGCCGAGCCGGTGCAATGCGTCACAAGGAGCAAAGTTCCGTTCCATCTTAATGTTAATTTCTTTCGACTTATGATAGGCCCGGTAGAGGCCGTCAGAGGCTACACCTTCCTGCTTGAAAGATTTGACAACAGCCATCCCGCGGACATACTGAACAATCTCATCTGCCATCTCATTGATACTTTCCTGCCGAATCGGGGAATTTTTACGGCTTTGGCGCTCGATAAGTTGCAGCCCGGCTGTAGAAATTGCCACAGCCAATAGCGCGGCGCCCCCCAAAAAAGGAGAAAAGCATAGCAGCCATATTATCGTGATTGCAAGAAATATGTAGCTGTCAATAATGTTATTGACAACATTCATCGTCTGCATTTCAAAAAAAGCCAAATCTGTGGTGATAGCAGTGGTAAATTCCCCCATGTTTTTCCGCTGGAGAAATCCCAGCGAAACCCGCTTAAGAATATCACCTATCTTCAGTCGTTCTGCACAGGTTACCTCATGAGCAATGCTATCCTGCCGGGTTGCCCGGATATAGGCGAACAGCCATCGGAGCAAAACTGAACCAAGGATGATTGTGGTGAGTTGGAGAACATATACCGGTTCCAACACTGCTGCCCCGTTGCTGTCATCAAGAATCAGCTTAATTGTCCAGACTCCGCAGATAATAGGAACAATGCCAAGAATATTGGAGATCATTGAGAGGGCAATGCCAAGATAGAGCCGCCCCTTGTACTGACTCATCAGACGGAACAGCCGTTTGAGAATTCTAATCATGCGAAAACCTCCCCTCTTAACCCAACTGACCATTTCTTTGCGCCAATGTGAGCCTGCCACATATCTCTATAAAGAGCGCTGCTTTCCAATAGTTCCTCATGAGTACCGCTTTGCGCGATTCGTCCTTTTTCAATCAAAAGGATCCTATCTGCATTCTTGATTGTGGAGAGGCGGTGGGCGATGACCAGAAGCGTTTTACCACGGGTCAACTCTGCGATAGCTTCCTGAATTTTGGCCTCATTCTCTGGATCAGTAAAAGATGTGGCCTCGTCCAAAATCACGATGGGAGCATTCTTCAAAATAGCCCTGGCGATTGCAATACGCTGTCTCTCACCACCAGACAGCCGGTCTCCAGCCTCGCCTGCGCTGGACTGATACCCCTGTTCCAGCTTGTTGATAAATTCGTCGCATTGTGCCTTTCGGGCCGCCTCCAAAACCTGCTCCTCTGTGGCTTGCGGATTGCCTAGCCGGATATTTTCCAAAATGGAGCAGTTAAACAGAAAATTATCCTGCGTAACAAAGCTCACCTGATCGGCCAACTCTGTCAGAGGAATGTCTTTGATATTTACGCCACCAATCCGGATGGCTCCCTCTGTCGGATCCCAGAAACGTGCCACCAGGCGGGCCAGTGTCGATTTACCTCCACCAGACGGGCCGACAAGAGCATAAAATGCCCCCTCCGGGATAGCAAGATTTATGTCATGGATTACATTTTCTTTTCCGGTATAGGAGAAGGTCACATGCTCCATTAGGATGTCATGAGCCGAGATCGGTTTTTCCTCCATTGCCAATGGCAATTCTCCAATATCAAAGGTCTTATTTACAATATTGACAGAATACTGAATTGATTTTAGCTGATTAAAAAACAGAATCATGCGGCCCAAACTGCTGACCATGCCCATAGAGAGCAGCATTGCCATAGTGATTTTTGGCAGGGTTGTGCTGCCATAGAGATAAAGCAGCGTGCCAATCGGCAATACACCCAGTAGAGTTGTCGGCAGAATACTGGCACCAAGGGTAGTAAATTTCCATGTTGATTTGTACCAATTCAAGGTGGTTTGCTTGAAGTTCTCTACCGCTTTCCGATATTTCTCATAGGACGAGGTCGACTGGTTGAAAGCTTTCACAACTTCGATGCCTTCCATGTACTCAACCACTACATTGTTCATGTGCTCATTGGCTTCCATATAGACTTGGTAGGTTTTATTGTAGCCGCCCAACATCATTCCATATGGAATAAGCGCCAAAGGGATGGTAATCAGCGATGCCAGCGCCAAACGGAAATCAATCATACAGAGATAAGTGAATACCGCTATCGGCAATACCAGCGCCCCGGCGCCCTCTGGAATCACATGAGCCAGGGGGATTTCAATATTCTCAATCTGATCTACCACAATATTCTTTACGCGACCAGCGTTGATTCCTTGGGCCACTCCAAGCGGAGCTTTCATCAGTTTCTCGGCGACCCGCTTTCGCATCAACTCCAAAATGGTATATGCAGAAATGTGGGAAAGCGTAGTGGAGATGGCATGAAACAGAACCTTGCCGAGAAAACCGATCGTGCCAACAATGGTCCAGTAAAGGATCGTCTCCGCCGTGGCGGTTTGGTCAAAAAACAGGCAAATAATACGGTAAGCGGCAACATAAGGGATGATGCCCCCTGCAACCGACAGTAATGCACAAATTACAGATATAATCAGTTTTCCCTTGCATGGCGTAGCATAAGACAGGATACTGCCTGCAAGACCTTGCTTCTTCATAAAACAACCTCCTTCTGAAAGAGAATAGAATAGATCTGCGGTGTATATCTGGGTTCTACAGGAAAGAAACTTTCCACCCTGCCGTTGAGCAGATAGCAAATATGGGTACAGGTATGCATTAAAAATTCGTAATCATGGGTGGTCACCAGGAGGGTCTTGCCCTGTTCTGCCAGTTCATGTAGAAGGGAAGAAACATTGACCATACTGGAATAGTCCAGGCCGCTGGTAGGCTCGTCGAAACAAATCACATCTGTGTCTTTCATACAAGCTACCGCAATGCAAAGGCGCTGCTTCTGGCCGCCTGACATTGATGCAGGATGTTGCTGTCGATAATCCAATAATCCCATCCGCTCCAACAGCATACGGCCTTTTTTTGCAGTTCCTCATTGCCGTCATTACCCAGAAACAGTTCTTTTTCCACACTTTCTGTAAAAAGCTGGTAGTCGCTGCTCTGCATGACAAGAAAAGTATCGCGCACCCTGGTTTTACTATTCACCGCTTGGCCACCAAATCGAACCTCCCCATTGGTTTCTTTTTTTAAACCACACACAATTTCCAACAGCGTACTTTTCCCTACGCCGTTGGTTCCGACGATACCAACGATGTCTCCTTTCCTGACAGAGAGGTTCACATTTGCCAGCGTCTCACTTTCTCTGGTATAGCGGTAGGATAGATTTTCCAGACAAATTTGTTCCTCCGCTCCGGTTTTTTTCTGCGTCACAGGTGGGCGTATACTTAGAAGATCCGTACTCCTTAACCCCATTCGGTTAGCCTCCTCGTTGGAAAGGGAACGGAAGGCAGAGGCATCCAATTCTCTTGTGATCTGTCCATATTCAATCAAAACGGCACGATCTGCAATGTCTTTCAGATAATGGATGCGGTGCTCAGATATAATAATGGTATACCCCTGTTGTTTGAGTGTATGGAGAATCTTCATCAAATGCTCGGTGGCTGCAGCATCCAGATTAGCAGAGGGTTCGTCCAGCACCAGAATTTTGGGGGCAAGTGCGTAGACTGAGGCGATAGCAATAGACTGCTTTTCACCGCTGGACAGTTCAAAAATGCTGCGCTCCAATAAGCGCTGAATTTGCAGGTCGTTAGCCGCCTGTTCAATACGCCGACAGATTTCTTCTCTTGGAATGCCCACATTCTCACAGGAAAAGGCAATTTCTGCTGTTGTATCCGTGGCAAAAAACTGAGACCGTGGATCCTGAAAAACGGAGCCTACCACACCAGCCAAATCCTGGATTGACAGTTCATCTGTATTCTGCCCATCTACAATGACCCTTCCTTCCAGCTCCCCTTCAAAAAACTCTGGAACCAAGCGGTTAATCAACCGGGTGATGGTCGTTTTTCCACAGCCCGAGGAACCCAACAGAACTACAAATTCCCCTTTTTGGATAGTAAGGCTCACATCCCGCAAAGCCGGTTCCTTTGCATTGGCATACTGGAAGGAAACGTGTTCAATTTGAATCATATCTTTACCTCCCAAGCAAAGCACTGCCAGTAATTCCAGCAATTACAGCGGAAATAACGGCGCCTGCATATAAAAAGTCGGTCGCTCGTAAACGTACCTCCCGATAAGAGGTGCGCTTTGATTCCAAATCCAACCCTCGTGTCATGGCTGAAGCGGCCAGTTCATCCGATATCGTCATACTCCTAATAATCAACGGAACAATGGCATATTCACAGGTTTTAACTGGGTGAAGCAGCACATTTCGCACTGTCAGTCCAATGCCGCGTAGCATCATAGTATTTTTGATAGAACGGAATTCATCCTGTACTGTCGGAATGTAACGGAAAGCTACCGCCAGTGCGATAGTACCACCTTTAGGCACGTGCATATTCTGCATCGCAGTCACAAAATCACTGACTCGTAGCTTGCTGCCCATCCACGCTCCCATGACAAAAAACACTACAACTCGTTCCAGCATGAATAGAATCATACCCACGCCCGCAGCGAATTTGCTTTGCGGTACGAAAGAAAGAATCAGGTTTATTAGCAGGAACACAGCAAATAGCATTGCAGTCTTTTTTGCGCCCAACCAAAGACCACGAGCCAGATACAGAACTACAACCAGCAGATACATCCAAATCAGGGCCAACAGATTTGGCGCACTAAAAGTAGCTGACGCAAAGACAACCACCAGCAAGAGCTTCATTCGTGGGTCCAGCTCTAAAAAACGAATGTGTCTGATATCCCTGCTCATACGATCCCCGCTTTTTGAAAGTGTTTTTTCAGCAACAGTTTTCCAAGAAATGCTCCAACCACACATCCCACCACAGTGGCGGCAAGACCCACAAAGAACATTGGCCCGGTAAGCATATCAAACACTGTGGAGTAGAGATCCGCATAGGCGGATACTGCGGCTAAATACATATCTTTCATAAAAATAAGTGGAATCGTCATGCCCAGATAGAGAAATACCACCTGAACGGTAAAGCACAGCAACATGGTAGAAAACTTGTGCCGATCCAATGTGCGCCAAAAAAGTTCAGCAATCACCGCGCCAACGGCAATTACCAGCGCAACACCCCAAAAACTCATAAGCTGCATTGCCGCCCAAATTAACCCAAACAACAAGACGATTCCTTTCTTATTCACTTTCGTAAACAGAAGCATGAAAATGGTTCCCCAAACCACTGCACAGGCCGCAAAGACAAACAAGCTGCCAGCGACGGTCATACCAATGGGTGCGCCAACTCCCGCATAGACCAGAAACATAAGCACATATAAGATGGCGGCGGTTATGTAATCGCGGACATTCATTTTGTCTGATTTTTTAAATTTTGCATTCTTACTTTTCATTGTTTTCTCCTTCCTTGTTAGCGGTCGCTAACCAATGCGGATTTTTTTGGCTTTTAGCCTATTAAGCTAAAAGCCAAAAATAGCTTGCCAGTTAAATAGTTTTGCCACATATTCACAGTGGCGTAATGCTTTTTCCAAAGGCAAATCATGAACGATTGGCTCAAACAGTGTAGACCAAAAGGCTGTCAGCAGCATGTGGATTTCCTCTTCATCAATCTGGTTGTCCCTACCATCTTGCTGGGTAACTGCCTCTAAAAATTTGACCGTTTGCTTTGCATGGTGAGATACGAAATCATGTAAGAAATTTGCGTATGTCGAACCTTCCGAACGACACAGGAGCAACTTGAATCCATCGTATCGCTCATAGGAAAAACGCACAATCGTTTTAAGTGTTGTGCTTGACATATCCCATACGGATTGCATTTTGCCATGTGCCAGCTGCTCGTAATCGTACCGTTCGATATTAAGCGCCATCTCCTCAATATCCTGAAGTGTTGGACCAACTACTGCTTCAAACAAAGCTTCTTTGCCAGGGTATCGCTTATACATGGCTCCTGTTGTTACGCCGGCTTTTTTGCATATTTCCCGCAAGGAGGCATCTGCAAAGCCCTTTTCCATAAATTCTTCTTCTGCACTTTTAAGTATCTTGGGATCAATTCTCCGATCCGGCAACGACATTCTATCACCCCTTTAGATAACAACGATATCGGTAACGCTGTTATCAGAATAGCACAAGTGTATTCGCTTGTCAACAACAAAATATTTGACAATGGGCAAGCCATTCTTACCAATTGAATTTGTAGTATTAGTAGGAGAGGGAAAACGAGAGAAGGGGTGTTGTAGCAAGCAGTGCAGCTTGTTGGGCTGTGCCCAAACCCCTTGTGTTCTGCATCCGGTGGATGCAGGCTGCGCATTTTTTGCAAAATGCTTTTTTGATCTGAGTGCCGATGCCTGTGGTGTCGGCACTTTTTGCACAGATGGATTCTCGGAAGCAGAAAATAGTGCTATGCAGCACATCCGGGATTGTGCTATACTTAATTTACATAAACCTGTTTGTCCTAAAAAGTTGGAGGTGTTCATGGCAACACGAACCATTTGTTTTCCCATATCCGGCTACCCCTATTGCAAAGAACAGCCGGTGACATTCACATGGATAAAAGGCAGCAAGCGGCAGAATATCCGTGCCGTCCATGATGCCGTCCATACAACAGACCCGGATGTTTCAATTCTGGAAGTCAGCTCTGCATCTGTTCAGCCGGAGGGTGAGGCTGTTTCTTCTCTGCGGCTTCTGCTGCGTCTGGATTCTGTTGCGCAGGATGTGCCCATCAGTACGGTTTTTGAAGCCGCCAAGGTATTTGAACATGGTGGGCCATTCACTGACCTTCTGACCTGTGAGCCACCCAAAGTCCATAAGGACACTCGGCTGCGAACCAATGGAGAGCTGCTACGCTACTCTCTGGAAGGAAGTGAGTATCCGATAGAGCCGTACCCGGATTCATTTTTTGAGTGGCTCTACTGCCGTGCGTTGAAGCAGTTCCCGGAAAAGGCTGCACAGTTGAGCAGATATAATGCCTTTTCTGATATTGCTGCCGCAGCGGATTCTAAAAAGTATTATGGCGATTCCTCGCGGGCGGCTGCAATCTATGTAGGACTTGCAGCCGCAGGAAAACTTCCGTGCATCGATTCCTATGAATCATTCATTGCGGAAGTTTACACGGAGCCAAAGCCTTTGCCCAAGTCTGGAAAATCTGAGATTGCTTCAAAAACGATCCCCGAAGTTTCTGCACCAGCAAAGGAGATTCCGGCAGACGAATCGTCGCAGTCCGATAATGCAAATATTCCGGACGCTGCGCAGATGGAACATATCCTTGAGCTGCCCAAAGTGACCTGTCTGCTCCTTTCTTTGGCAAAAAATGCCGGCTTTTCCGCAAACAATTCCAGTGAGCTGACATATAAGGGAAAGGAATTTCTTCTTGACACTTATCAGAAAGCACTGAAAAACAAAACTCTTCAAATCAATATCCAAAAGAACAAAATCACATTTCCAATGGAGGAACCAGACAGCGGATTTCATGCAGTCGGTGTATTGACCCGTTCGCCTGCTTGGGAATACGGCTGGAAATTCAACTATTTGGCCGAGAATACATCTGGTGTAGAAAAAACTGAAGTCAAAGCAAAAATCCCTCCGAAGCCTTTGACCGCATTGGAACATTTGGAACGCTGTGGATATAAAATCGTTCAGCAGGTCGTGTCAGAAAAACTTCCGCCGATTGCTGTTCAGCGGATGGCATGGAAAACAGGTGAAGCTCTTTGTGACCCGGTGGTGGTGGATTTCTTGCAGTTTATCCGAACACATATGCAGAGCGACGGCTCTTTTTCGTTCCGTATCCCAAAGGGTACGTCCAAAAAATCGTTTACCACACTTTCAGAGATCGCGCAGACGTGGGACAAAATGGGACTTTTTGCAGCCATTGTGATTTATCCGCAGAATATCGTCTATGAACTTGCGCAAAATGAAACCGTCCGGCATTTTTTGAGCGGAAAGTGGCTGGAGCTTTTTGTAGAGCATCAGGTTCAGCAGATCCTGAACTACTATCAGGAGGAGCAGGGCGCAGAAGTTTCGGTTTGCTCCAATGTGGTTCTTTCAGAAACGGCATCCGTAGGGAACACGCATGAGCTGGATGTCGTGTTCTCCGTCAATGGAAAATTTTTCTGGGTAGAAGCCAAATCCTCCAGCCGAAGCATTGATTATGGAAAATATTCTTCTCTGTGCGAAAAGCTGAACGTGACACCAGAAAGCTTGCTTTTGGTCAACAGCGATTTGTCCGTGGAAGAGTGCGAAGGTGTTTCCTATTTCTGGAATTACCGTGTTGCAAATTGTGCAACGATTACGCAGGAGCTGGAAAGCATGATCGCTAAACAAATCGAACGCACCGGAAATGCTGTTCTGAGTACAGACTGAGGAATAAGCAAAAAAGGCCCTGAGAGCCCTGCCGGATAAGCGGCAAAGTTCTCAGGGTCGTATTGTTTATCTGGAATGTTCGGTTTGCTCTGGTTTCTTTTCCTCATCGAAGAAAAGCTCAACATTTTTCTGCGCTCGAAGAAGTTCCTGCATTTCTTCTTTCGCTTTTCGATAGTCCGGGTAGCGTGCTTTCTTTTCTGTCAGCAGCTTGGAATATTCCGCGTCTAACTCCTTGACCTTGGGAAGCGTTTTCAAATTGGATTCGTCAAACGCTGCTTTCGCCGCCTTGTGCAGCGTGATCTCTGTGCGGTGCGTTTCTAGAAAGCGCTTGCTGTATCCGGTCTTGCGGTAGGCATCGTAAGCAGACCGCGTCTTGGCGTAGTTGATGATGTGCGCTTTCAGCACCGCGATTTCTGCCAGCCGCTTCTCAGAGGCTTTGATGGAATCGCCCAGTTCATGATAACGGACAGTGGCAGCATCCACACGCTCCTGCATTTCCTCGATGCTGCCGATTTTATTTTCCTGTAAGAAAACCAGCGTCCGGGACATTTCTTTTATGCATGGTGACAGTTCCATCTATGGTGCGCTGGTTAATATGGCACAGGAATGGTCCACAAGATATCCGCTGGTCGATGGACATGGAAACTTTGGTTCTGTGGATGGTGACGG
>OGYI01002328.1_pt1 | contig 14735 bp, 12 predicted proteins | sample 1576521 | NCBI WGS metagenome assembly OGYI01 (sample SAMEA3541484, study PRJEB24748) | human gut metagenome | biome: human gut; feature: human-associated habitat; material: faeces | place: China | collected 2012
ATATGAATAACAAGTTAGAAGTAATCGGCATTGATCATGGTTGGTCAATGATGAAAACAATCTCTCAGGTATTTGTCACAGGTGTTAAGGAGATTACAACTACTCCGGCACTTTTCGGTGATGTACTTGAGTATGAAGGAAAGTTCTATAAGGTTGGAACTGTGAGGCAGGAAGTAAAGGATACAAAGGTCGAAGATGACAGCTTTTATCTTCTCACTCTTGCAGCAGTTGCTAAGGAACTTAAAAGAAGAGGTCTTGCAGAGGCAAAGGTATTCCTTGCTGTAGGACTTCCACTTACAAGGTTTGGAGCAGAGAAGAATGATTTTATCAAGTACCTGACAAAGAATAAGCGTGTAAGCTTCAAATATGAGAATGAGCCGTATTATATTGAAATTGATGATGTGGAAGTATTCCCTCAGTGTTATGCAGCAGTAGTGGACAAGATTCCTACAATGGCAAAGAAAACGCTGATAGTAGATATCGGTAGCTGGACAATCGACATTATGCCGGTAATCAACAAGTCACCGGATGAATCAAAGTGTGTGACGATTCCAAAAGGTCTTATTACCTGTATGCGTTCTATCAATGAGCAGTGTGTAAGACAGCTTAACGGAGAAGTAGACGAGTCAGAGATACAGAGCATCATGCGATATGGCAGGTCAGATATTGATGATGAATACTTTGCCATTATCAAGGCAGAGATAGAGGATTTTGTTGATAAGGTATATAACTCAATCCGTGAGTTTGGGTATAACTTAAAGACTACACCGATTGTATTTGTCGGAGGCGGGGCAGTTGTGATGAAAAATTTTGGTAATCATGATGCCAAGAACATTTCCTATAACCTTGATGTAAAGGCAAATGCAAGAGGATATGAGCAACTTGCCACAATGGGACTTAAAAGCACTAAGCGATTATCATAAGGAGGCAGATGATGGGAAGAAGACTTGAATATGAAGTAAAAACTTCTGTCCGCCTCAACATGAGCAATCCTCAGCATGTGAAAATCAATGATGTGATTCAGAACCTTGATCCGAAGATTTTCAAATCTAAGAATCAGTTCATCATAGATGCGATTCAGTTTTACATTGATAATTATGGAAAAGAAACCTTTGTTATCAAGAAGAAGGAAAAAGAGAGGGCTGAATATATCCGGTCAGAAGATATTGATGACATTAAGGAAGAGGTCATTGAAGCAGCAACCAATGAGGCTAGGAAAGAGGTCATAAGGCTGTTAGGCGGAGTGATATCCGGGATGAATGTTGGTCAGCCGGTAATAATGCAGGCAGCCAATAGTGAAGCACAAGAACCTACAGAAGATGTTATGGACGATGCAGATGTTGCAGGACTTGCAATGGGATGGATGTCGAAAGGAGACTGATTATTATGAGAAGAGTTATGGGAGCCGTAGGAACAGTGATTTTAGAGATACTCAAGTGGATATTAAGGATAATTCTTGGAGCGTTGAAGCTGGTCTTAGGACTTGCCAGAATAATTCTTCTTCTATTCGCTATGGTGGCAAGGATATTTCTTTCATTCGTAAGAATGGGCACATTCTGAGAGGAGGTGAGCGTATGCAGGTAAAGGGTTTATTCTTAAATTACAAGAAAAACAGAAGACTTATGCAGTATTTCTTTAGAATAAGAGAGCTGGTATAATGAAAGGAGTTTAAGATGCACAGAATACGGGACAGTCCTATGTGTCCCGTGCATTACAGATAAATAGTTCACCGCAAGGGTGGATGGCACGGAACACAAAGCCCATCCCTCTTGCGGAGAAGGGATGGGTGATTACTATGAAGAGGATAAGTATTATCTTATTATCCGCAGTACTGGTCTTTTCAATGGCTGCCTGTAATGGTGGTAAGGAAAAGGCTGATAATCAGACAGAGAAACAGACGGAAAGCGTAAAGCCAACTGAAGAAGTAGCAATGGCAACGGAAGCTGTCACAGAGGTCACAACCGAAGCTGGAAGTGAAGAGACAGACAAAGATATTGCCGAGGTTAAAGATTCAGAAGAGAAGACTGATAAGGAAGATAACCGATCCGCTGATAATGAAACTGCATCAAAGCAGGAAGAAAAGTCAGAGCAGAATGACAAGCCGGAACAGAAAGCTCCTGCAAGTGGTAATAAGGAAGCTGGTGGAAATCAGAGTAATGCAGGTAATGGTGGTCAGACTACAGACAGTCCGAAAGATAATGTGAGCAATCCACAGCCTGCATCCGTGGCATACAGTCCACAAAATGTTGTGTCACTTGCAACAGCAAAGTGTCAGGCAGGAGGGATGATTACCACACAGCAGAATTTACAGAACCATCTAAATGACGGCACTATCTCGCAAGACGAGTACAATGAGTATTATCCTTACGATGGTATGGAAGGCTCTTATTATAGTGTGTTTGTAGAGACAGACCTCAACAAAGCAAGTACCATTGATGGACAGCGGTTATCATCTGAGGATGCAATCGCAGAATATATTGCAAGTATGTTACTTTTGGAAACAGATCCGGTATTCTACATCAGTTATGATGGCGTTTACACGACAGGCGGCACAGACTATTACGAGTTTCGATGTCACAGATAAATAAAAACGAATAGAAGCAGAAGGAAGAAAGATGTAAGCCATAAACTTATGTCTTTCTTTTTTTATGCGTAAATTAAGGAGGAAAGAGCACATGAAACAGAAACTAAAGCGTTTTATGGCAGGATTTATGGCTATGCTCACACTGGTTGGAACACTCTTTACGAATGGAACAACAGCATTTGCAGCCAGTCCGCAGGCAAATATTGCGTTCTGGAATGCGTCAGTCAAAAATTCCGGAGAAGTAAGTGAGCTGAAGCCCGGATATAATCATGGCAAGATTCTGTATTCAATTCTTGACGGAAATTCTGCATATTGTATGAATTTCGGATTAAGAGCAGATGGCGGTCAGCTTATGAACAGCTACGATGATGCGAGCACATCAATGTCAGCACAGCAGAGAAAGCTTTTAAGTTACTGCCTTTATTATGGGTTTAACAGTACACAAAAGGCGGCACCAAGCAACAGTCAGTGCGATGAGTATATCGCAACTCAGGCAATGGTATGGGTTATTGTAGCAGATATCTTTGGAACCGGAAGCGGTGATTCAGCAGCAAGAAAGCTCTGTAACACAGCACCAAGTCCTGATTCTTCATACAGCTATTATGAGAGACTCAGAGACAATATCAGCAGTTCCTACAATGCAACGCTTCCAAGTTTTGCATCACGCAGAACCAGTGAGGCACCAACTTATGAGTTGAAGTGGAATGAGGGAAGTCAGAGATTTGAAGCAACATTATCTGACAGCAATGGTGTCTTATCTGATTTTGATTTTGGCATCAGCGGATATTCTGTTGATAAGAATGGCAACAGTATTACAATCTCTTCAACGAGCGTGAATACTACAGCTACAACAGGAACATTCACATCCAATGCTGGCAAGGTTGAGACAACATCAAGCTGTGTATTCTGGCTTACAGGAAAGAGCGGATATCAGGAGTTTATTTCTGAAAGACCGACAGCAGATCCTATCAAAGCATATATCAAGGTCAAGACAGAGAATATCGGATATGGTGAGCTTACAAAGACAGATGAGTCAAGCGGAGTGAAGCTTTCCGGTGCAGTCTATGGAATCTATTCTGACAGCGGATGCACAAACAGAATACAGACCATGACAACAGATGGAAACGGATATGCAAAGTCAGCTGCACTTGTCGCAGGCACTTATTATGTAAAAGAGATAACCGCACCAAAGGGATATGTCCTTTCCGGTAAAGTTCATACACTTACTGTAAAAGCAGGACAGACAATGGGAATCTCTGCAACAGATAAAGAGCAGCTTGGAGCAATCACAATCTATAAAGAGGGTGAGGTGCTTAGCTCATGGAATGGAAGCAACTTCACTTATGAGAAAAAGAAGCTTTCCGGAGCAGCATTTAAGGTAACTGCTGGAGCAGATATCTATAAGGCAGATGGTACAAAGGTGTATAGTGCTGGCGATGTTGTGGCAGAAAGCCTTACAACAGGAACTGACGGACAGGTGGTATTATCTGACCTTCATCTTGGAACTTATGTGGTAACTGAGATTAAGAGCATTGACGGGTATACAATCAATACCACACCTCAGACAGTAGCAGTTGAGTATAAGGACCAGACTGTGACAGTACAGTATGAATCAACTACGATTGAGAATACAAGACAGAAAGCGGATGTATCTGTCGTAAAGAAGGACTCTGACACAGAGAATCCTCTTGATGGCGGCAAGTACACACTATATGCCGTAAATGACATCAAAAACTATGCAGGACAGGTTATTGTTACAAAGGGCACAGCTCTTGAGACAGTAACTACAGGTGAGGACGGAAAGGCAAGCTACAGCGTGGATCTGCCAATCTCTAACGGATATTATGTCTCAGAGACACAGGCACCATATGCGTATATCAGAAACAGTAAAGATGTTTACAGCTTCAATTTCAATGTATTACCTGAAACACAGGCAAAGGCATCATTCAGTCACACATTTGTAAATGACAGAACCACAGCAAAGATTCATATCTACAAGGTAGACAAGGAATCAGGCAAGGCAGCAGCCCAGGGAGATGCAAGCCTTGAAGGTGCAGTTTATGGTCTTTATGCGAGAAACGATATCGTGCATCCGGACGGAGCAACAGGAGTTGTATTCAAAACAGGAGATCTTGTAGCAACACTTACAACAGATAAGAATGGCGAAGCAGAGGTCAATAACCTTTACCTTGGAAACTATTATGTGAAAGAAATCACTCCATCAGAGGGGTATCTTTTAGACGAAGAGGAGCATGATGTAGTATGCGACTATGAGGGAGACCTTGTAGCAGAGGTATCAAGAAGCACAACCTCAGCAGAGCAGGTCATCAAGCAGCCATTCCAGCTTATCAAGGTATCTGACAATGGCGATGATACTGAAGCAGGCTTATTGGCAGGTGCAGAGTTCACAGCATACTTAAAATCTTCTTTATCCGTAAAGGCAGATGGAAGTTATGACTATAATAAGGCTACTCCGGTAGTAATCGGGGAAAACGGAGCAACAACAATCACATCAGATGACAAGGGACATGCAGTTTCCATTGCAATTCCTTATGGAACCTATGTGGTAGTTGAGTCAAAGACTCCGCATAACATGAAGACAATCAAGCCATTTGAGGTAAAAATCAGCGAGAATCATCCTGACAAGCCTCAGACATGGAGAGTATTTCTTGACAGGGAGTTTACTGCAAAGCTTCGTGTAATCAAGAAGGATTCCGATACAAAGCAGACAGTACTTGTACCAAACGCAGAGTTTAAGATCTTCAACCTTGATAAGAACGAATATGTGAAGCAGTACACAACTTATCCGTCAAAGGTCGAGCATACTTCATTCTTTACTGACGATGATGGAGATTTAATCTTACCTGAAGCACTTAAAATCGGTAACTACCGTATTGAGGAAGTATCTGCACCATACGGATATGTTGTAAATGATAAGTATGTCAGCATCTCTGTTGATACTGATACAGCATTTGAAACAGATGGTGATACAAATGATGCAATCATTACTGTGGAATATTCCGATGCCCCTGCAGTCGGAGAGCTGACTGTAGAAAAGAAGGGAGAGGTACTTGACGGATTCAAGGGCGGATTCCTTGCAAGCTCATATGAGAAAGAGTTTGTTTATAAGGAAGGCTCACTTGCCGGAGCAAAATTCAAAGTTTATGCTGCCGAGGATATTTACACAGCAGACAACCAGAAGGATGCAGACGGAAACCGTATTAAGTATTACAGCAAGGGAGACCTTGTGACAACTCTTACAACTGGTAAGGATGGAAAGGCAGTAGCTAAGAATCTTCCTCTTGGACAGTACAGAGTTGTGGAAGTGGAAGCTCCATACGGATATATATTAAATCTGAATGAGCAGAAAGTGACATTCACATATGTGGATGATAAGACACCTGTTATCAAGGAAAGCCTTACTTTCTCAGATGACAGACAGAAGCTTGATATGTCGGTAACTAAGCTTGATGCAGAAGATAATACACCAATTGCAGGTGCAGTATTTGGTCTTTATGCAGACGAAGATATCAAGAATGTAGATGGCAAGGTAATTATCGAGAAAGGCACACTTCTTGAGAAGGCAACATCTGATGAGAATGGAAAGATTGCTTTTGTTAAGGATTATCCATTTGCAAAATATGTTGCAAGGGAGCTTGTAAAGCCTGCCGGATATGTGACAAATGAGGAAGCAGTAAACTTTGATACAAAATATCAGGGACAGGATGTTAAGACTGCTGTATATAACAGCGAGTATAAGAACACTCCTACAACTTTTGAGTTTACAAAGACAGATATCACAAGCGGTGCAGAGCTTACAGGTGCAACACTTACTGTACTTGATAAGGATGGAAATGTGGTAGACACATGGACATCTGATGCTAAGGAAGCACATGTGATTAAGAGACTTGTCGTAGGCGAGACTTACACACTTCGTGAGGAGTTTGCTCCTTACGGATACCTGAAAGCAACAGATATCCAGTTTACAGTCGAGGATACAGGAAAAGTGCAGCATGTAGAGATGAAGGATGAAGTACCTACAGGTTCCATTGTCATCAATAAGGACGGCGAATTTGTAACAGATACTACTCTTATGAAGGGTTACTGGTACGACTTTATCTTCAATTTCTTCAAGGACAGCCTTGCAGGAGTAACTTTTGATGTATATGCAAAAGAGGATATCGTAAGTGCCGACGGACTTGATACTGTATATCATAAGGCAGGAGACAAGGTGGCAACCATCGTGACAAATGATAAGGGTATCGCAAGAGTTGATGACCTTCCACTTGGCAAGTATTATCTTGTTGAGACAAAGACCATTGATGGATTTGTATTAGATGATACACCGATTGAGGCAGACCTTTCTTATATCGACCAGAACACAAAGGTTGTATTTGCAGGAATGGATGTGACAAATGAGCGTCAGAAAGTGCAGATTACTGTAACCAAGACTGATTCAGAGACTAAGGAAGCACTTGAAGGAGCAGTATTCGGTTTATTTGCGAAAGAAGATATCGTGAACAAAGATGGCAAGGTAATCGTAAAAGCTGATACACAGATTGAGAGAACAGTAACAGGCAAGGACGGAAAGGCAGCATTTACCTCTGACCTTCCACTTGGACAGTATTATGTCAAAGAGATTGAGGCACCAAAGGGCTATGTGAAGTCTGATAAGATTTTTGATGTGGATGCTTCATATCAGGGAGATAAGGTAAAGGTTATCGAGTTTGAGGCAGCATTTGAAAATGCACCGATTAAGGTAGAGATTTCAAAGACTGATATCACAGGCGAGAAAGAATTACCTGGAGCAAAGCTTTCAGTTATTGATGCTGATGGAAAGCTTGTTGAGAGCTGGACATCAGAAGCAGGAAAGACTCATATGATTGAGAGACTTCCTGTCGGAAAGTACACACTCAGAGAGGAATCTGCACCATATGGATATAAGGTGGCAAGTGATGTAACCTTTGAAGTAAAGGAGACAGCAGAAATCCAGAAGGTATCCATGAAGGACGAGCAGGCAGTCGGAAAGATTGTCATTGAGAAAATTGACAAAGTAACCGGAAAGCCGATCGAGGGTGTTGTATTTGAAGTAAGAGATAAGGACGGAAAGGTGCTTGACACACTCACTACTGACAAGAATGGTCATGCAGAGAGCAAGGAGCTTCCTATCTGTACTTACAACGAGGATGGATCATTCAAGGAAGATATCCATTATACAGTAGTTGAGACAAAAGCAGCTGACGGATATATCCTCGATGAGACAGCTCACGATGTAACTCTTCGATACGATGACAATGCACCGGATGTTGTTGTAACAACTCTTAAGCTTGTCAATGTACCGACAGAGCCTAAGCTTCCACAGACAGGCGACAATGCAAATCCGCTTCTTTATCTTGGAATTGGTGCACTTGCACTTATTACAGGTGTTGGAGTAGGACTTCGTGGAAGAAAGAAAAAGAATAAACAGTAACAATTAACCTTGCGGGGAATGTAAGCCAGTGACTTATGTTCCCCGCTTTTTTAGATTAAGGAGGAACCGTAATATGATGAATTACGAGATTTTTAAGGAAGTAGTAAAAGAAAAGTTTATGGATTATATGCCTGAGAAGTTCAAAGGAATGGAGCTTGTGGTAGAACCCGTGGAAAAGGTGAATGTGACACTTGATGGCATCATCTTAAGAGAGGAAGGAAGAAATATTTCGCCTACGATTTATATCAATGACATGTATAAGAAGTATCAGGACTGTGGTGATCTTGAGGAAACACTTATGGCTGCATGTGACTTCATGGAAAGGGCATATGAGCAGGCTCCGGTTGTTGATGTGGACAGCATTATGAGGGATGCTAACGAGAAGATTGTATTCCAGCTCATCAATACAGAGCAGAATAAGACATTTTTGGAACAGGTGCCTCACAGGGAGTTCCAGGATCTTTCTATTGTGTATAAGGTAATAATCAGTGCCGATAAGGATGCGGTGCAGAGTTCAAAAATTACAAATGAATTTGCGAAAAGACTTGGAATGAGTGAGGAACAGCTCTTTAAGTGTGCAGCGGAAAACACAAGAAGACTCTTCCCACCTGTAGTACGAAGCATGAATGACATTATGAAAGAAATGTTCGCAAGGGATGGGATGCCACAGGAGATTGCAGATATGATGATAGCCGAGATTCCACCGGAGCAGACGATGTGGGTGATTTCCAATGAAAAGGGTATCAATGGTGCAGCATCCATGCTTTATGAGAATGAGCTTCATGAGCTGGCAGAGAGTTTAGAGAGTGACCTTTATATTCTCCCTTCGAGCGTGCATGAGGTTATTGCAGTATCTTCAGATATGGGAAGCCCTGAGATGCTTGCACAGATGGTAGTCGAGGTAAATATGCAGGAGGTGTCTTTGGACGAGAGACTTTCCAATCAGGTATATCACTATGATAAGGATTTAAGAAAACTCACACTTGCAACTGATACACCAAACAAGAGACTTGATGGTATCGTTGCAGAACCTCCCCTTGTATATGATGTGGATAGGTTACAATTAACTGGACAGATTTTTTAAGGTCATATAATCTATAATAAATACACGAAGGAGCACTCTTTATGACCGAACAAAAACAACGACGAAAACCTCGCAAATATACAGATGAATTTAAACAGCAACTGGTGGAACTATATCGTTCCGGCAAACGCAGATGTGATATCTGCCGTGAATATGACATTGCTACTTCCCTGTTTGACAAGTGGGTAAAGCAGGCATCCAATTCCGGTTCTTTCCATGAAAAAGATAACCGGACTCCGGAGCAGGAAGAACTGATCCGGCTTCGGAAAGAAAACCAGCAGTTAAGAATGGAAAATGATATTTTAAAACAAGCGGCGCTGATCTTAGGACGAAAGTAAATGTGATTAAAGCAAATGCCCACAAATACTCTGTATCAGCAATGTGTCGCGTCCTACAGGTAAACAGAAGCACCTATTATTATGAAGCAGCAGCAAAAAAAGATGAATCAGAACTCACTGCAGACATTCAGGAAATTTTTAGAAAAAGCCGGAACCATTATGGTACACGAAAGATCAAGAAAGAACTGGCTGATTGCGGGAAACAGGTATCAAGACGCAGGATTGGACGGATTATGAAACAGGAAGGTCTGGTATCAAGCTATACTACAGCACAGTTTAAACCGCAAAAAGACAGATGTAATGAATCAAAAGTAGAGAATGTGTTGAACCGACAATTTCAAAACCAGCCATACCGCAATGTAGTGGTAAGTGATTTGACCTACGTAAGGGTAGGAAACCGCTGGAATTATATTTGTGTACTGATTGATCTTTTTAACAGGGAGATTATTGGATACAGTGCAGGAGAACATAAAACAGCAGAACTTGTAAAACAGGCATTTATGAAAGTAGACGGAAATCTGTCGGAAATCCATATTTTCCACACAGACCGTGGAAATGAATTTAAAAACGAGACAATTGAAGAACTGTTAGAAACGTTCCATATGGAACGCTCCCTGAGCCATAAGGGATGTCCTTATGACAATGCAGTGGCAGAAGCTACGTTCAAGATTATAAAAACAGAATTTGTATGGAATGAAACATTCCATACGCAGGAAGAACTGAAGATAAAACTATGGGATTATGTAAACTGGTATAATCATCACCGCATACATTCTTCCTTAGGGTATCAAACGCCTGTACAATATCGGAAAAATAACCTAAAAAAATTTGTCTGAAAAAGTGTTGACAATCCAGTATTCTGCAAAATATTTACAGCAGCTCTGGAAGAAGGTGAGGAAACAAGGTGGACTGTGCACGGGTATCACCCAGAACGTCGTGGACCTTTTACAGAACTACACCGCCACTACAATGCTTGCAAACTCTGAGTTTGTTGTACTCTTAAAGCAGGCGAATACAGACAGTTCCAAGATGGCAGAGGTTATCGGTGTATCAGAGGCACAGCTTCGTTTCGTAACCAATACTGCATCGGGAATGGGACTTATCAAGTGTGGTTCCGTGGTAATTCCGTTTGATAACCAGATCAGCAAGGACACTGACCTTTACAGACTGTATAACACCAATATCCACGAAAAGATTGCGGAGCAGAAGAAAAGGGAGGCAAAATTTGCTGATTAGAATTGCAATGTATCAGCCATTTGGACTAAGTTCCGGATGGCTACTTTTTTACCTTTTTTAAGGATACAGAAAGAAGGTGGGAACATTGAAGATAAAAAAAGTGGATGACAAGCCTATGGTCATTCACACTAAGAAAAAAGCTAAGATTCATATGCATGAACCGAAGAAGGCTAAAATTAAGGGCAGTAACATTTACACCGTACAGCGTGGTCCGAAAATTGCCAGTGCAAAGATAAATGATACAGGTAAAAAGAAGTCTTATCGTAAGAGTACCATTCATCAGGCAGAGAAGAAAGAAAAGGAACCTTCAAAATTTAAGAGAAATATACGGGAGTCCAATACTTCTATCAAGACGAAGAATACCAATCTTCATATAGCAGGAAGAACGGGAGCACTTGCGGCTGGAGCAGTTACAGAGCAGGTGGAAGGCGGGCAGGAAGTGTCACAGGCAGCTTATCTTGCATATGAAGTAAGCCGTCCGGTTACGGGAACTGCTTCAAGGGGAGCGTCACTTTTCAGAAAAAAAGCGGCAGCCGAAGCAAAGAGGCGTATCAAGAAGGTAGAAACAGGAAAGAAGCTGGCAAAAAAGATGGGAAAGAAAGCTGCCAGTGATACGGCAAAAAAGATTGCCGGTGACACGACAAAGACAGCAGCGAAAGAAACTGCCAAGAACACTGCAAAAGAAACTGCCAAAACTACGGCAAAAGCGGCAACCACAGCGGCAGGTACAGCGGTTGCACCGGGAGCAGGTACAGCAGTCGGCATGGCGGCAGGCTATGCCACGGGGGTATCTATTGAGGCGAAGGATGTGAAAGCAGCGAACCGTAGCAGAAAGATTAAATTTTTTCTGGATAAGATGAAAGAACAGGAAAATCAGACGGACAGTGTTGTAAAACTGGTAAAAGATCTGATTGTTAAAAAGGCAGTTCTCTGGATAAAGGCGGCAGCTCCGATTATCGGACTTGTACTTTTACTGTTGGTTCTTTTAGTGGTAATCGTTGCAGTTCCGGTTATTGCTGTGATAGCGATTCTTTATAATTCACCATTTGCCTTATTTTTACCGCCGCTGGAGTCAGGAGATACAGTGCAGACAGTTACAAGTGCTTATGTGTCTGAATTTAACCGTGATGTGAATACCAAAGTGAATGAACATACCGGATATGACTTTGGCGAACTGGTGTATGTAGATTATGAGGGAATGGATGAAAATCCAAGTAACTACTACGACATTATGGCGGTCTACATGGTCAAGTATGGTGTAGGCGATACTGCAACAATTATGAATGATATATCAAAGGGGTGGTTGCAGACAGTAGTAAATGATATGTGTTCTTATACTACAAGTAGTGGAACAAAAGATGTGGAGGAAACAGACGCAGATGGCAATGTAACAACTGTTACGAAGTCGGTACTGTATGTAAATGTTACGCTCAAATCATACAGAGATATGATTTCCGTTTATGGATTTGATTCTGATCAGGTAGAAATGCTTGAGCAGATCATGAGTTCTGAGTTTATGGGACAGCTTGGATATGCTGGAAGTGGAAGCGGTGGAGGCGGTGGAAGCCCCGGAGTAAGTTCCATGACAGAGGATGAAATAAATGCAATCCTCAGTGGTATTACAGATAGCAGGCAGAAAGCAGTCTGCTCTTATGCCCTTCACAGAGTGGGTTATCCTTACAGTCAGGAACTAAGAGATAGTGGCAATTATTATGATTGCAGTTCACTTGCGTATTATTCATGGAAGGATGCAGGTGTGAATATCAGTTATGGAGGAGCAACTACAGCAGCGGCAGAAGCACAGGGACTTGATGAAGCAGGAAAGACCGTATCTTATGATGAAATGCAGCCTGGTGATCTTATCTTTTACAGTTTCACAAACAACGGAAGATATAAGAATATCAGCCATGTGGCAGTATATGTCGGCAATGGCAAGGTGGTAGAAGCCCTGAATGAAAGAGTTGGCGTAGTTTACCGTGATGTGGCAAGTGTCGGAAAGATTGTAGTAATTGGCAGACCATAGAAAATTGGCAGAGAGGGCGAAAGTCCTCTCTGGGACAGGAGGTAAGAATGGATTTAAAGGATATGATTCTTGTAATGGAGAATTATAAGGGAACAGAAAGAAATATGCTTATGACTTTGGAAGATTATAAGAAGTTCGTTGCCATTGATGATATGTCAGAGCTTGCAGATCAGATGCTGCTTCTTGGAAGAACGCTTGCGGAAGGTTTTACAGAGTATTACAGGGCAGCAAATGTTACAGTTTTTGCAAAATTCTGTAGAGATGATGTGGAACTGGGACGCTTTTTGCAAGGATATTATAATGATTCAAAGAAATTTTACTTTGATAAGGCAACAAGTTCCCCAGAGTGTATTACAAAGATGGATGAGATTGGAATGACGGATAGAGGCTGGATAGATGACTTTATCCTGCATTATGAAAAATGCGACAGGACATTTGAAAGGGGGCAGACATTTCATAATTTTAATGACCACGATTATATGGTACTGGAAGCATTATCTCCACGCAATCTTGTGGTAATGGATATGAAAAGCGGCTCTCTCACGATTGCTCTTGGAGCAACAGAGTATAAGCGATATCCGAAAGACGAGGAGCCAACTAAGGATAACACAACGATCGGGGTATCGTGGGAGCACGGGATTTATCTTGGTTCCACACTTTCGCAGACCAACTTTAAGGCATATAAAAGAGAATACGGGACACCTGAAAAGATAAAAGATGTTTATGATTACAGGGCGAAACTCAAGCAGAAGTTTTATTTTTATCAGGATTTGTCAAAGGATGATGATATTCCAAAAAGTATGCAGAATGATTTCCTGCACCAGATGTATAAGGAATTTGGAACGATAGAGGAGGAATATTTTTATGACAGGCTTGAAGATGGAAAGTATGATGAAGGTTTTAAGGAAAGACAGGTAAAAGAAAAAAAGAGCCGATGAGGAAAAATGGAATTGGAGGCTGATATCGAATGGAAAAAGAATTTGATATTGAGATAAAAGAAGTTCTCTCAAGGGTAAAGACAGTAAAGGCAGAGTCACTTGACGATGCCATAAACAAGGCAATGGATATGTATTATTCAGAACAGATAGTCCTTGATGCGGAGGATATGAAGGGAGTTGATTTTTCGCCATACAGCGAAGAACAGCTCCCTTCTTCATTAAAGGAAAATGGAGGAAAGACACGATGAAAAATGAGCAGACAGCAGTTATTAAGGATATGGAATTTTTATTAAACGAACTTCATAAGGAATGGGAAAGACCGGGAGAGGTAAAATCGTCTGTCAGTATTCCATATGAGAAAGTTGAGGAAATCAGCAGAAAGCTGAATGTGATTGTCTATGAGACACAGCAGTCGGCTGACAGCGACGGACTTGCCTTTAAGCAGAGCATAGCCAAGTCAAAGCAGTGTTATGTGCTTCTCAGGATTATGCGAAAGATTGTAAAAGGAAAGGGCAAATGTGATAGACAGGCGGTTGATGCAGAATTTGTGATTGAGCTTGACGGGGAGGAGTCAAAGCTCTTTAAGGAAATGTTTGCAGAATTACTGAAGTAAAAGGAGGGTGACACATGAGTGTTGATATGAAGGTCAAAGCGATATATGATTCAGAAATCAGCAACATCACCCGTTCTGAAAAGAACTGGAAAGATGTATTAAAAGTTGCTGGTCAGTTATATCGCTATGAATTTGATAATATCGTTATGGTAACAGCTCAGAGATCACCGGAGAAAAGTACCCTTATGGCAGATTATGACACTTGGAAGAAAGTGGGAAGATATGTAAAGCGTGGAGCAAAGGGCTGTGCTATCTTCCCCTCAAGGGCACTTAATCCCCGTATGAGATATATTTTCGATATCAGTGATACAGGCGGAAAGAATGTGAAGCTGACTTGGGATCTGGAGGGGGAAAACCTGAAAAGTTATGCAGACTTTCTGGTATCGGAAGGACAGATGGAGCGGTATAAAAGCGATGACAGGGAATCACTAAAAAATACGCTAAAACAG
>OGYI01002330.1_pt1 | contig 14719 bp, 9 predicted proteins | sample 1576521 | NCBI WGS metagenome assembly OGYI01 (sample SAMEA3541484, study PRJEB24748) | human gut metagenome | biome: human gut; feature: human-associated habitat; material: faeces | place: China | collected 2012
CAGAAAAGCAGAAATTTACTATAAAAGAAAATGTGATGTCGGAGCAAGTAAAAATGCCGGTCAGGCATTTTCTACGAAGCGACTATCTTCACATTTTCTTTTATAGTAAATTTCTGCTTTTCGTCTGTTTTCGTCTGTTTTCGTCTATTTTTCCAGCTTATGAATATTTTTTATAATTTCCCGGACTTTTGCGAGTAGTTCTTTTTTGAGTGTTCCTTCGGATTCAAATACGAATACCGGGTTAGCTTCTGGTTTTATTTTCATTTTATTGCGATACTGCTTGAGGAAGTCATCGATTTCTTCTACGCGGACTTTGGCGCGTGGATTCATGGTGAAGAGGATCTTGCTTCCTTTTTGTTCGATGGAAAGGAGCCATGCCTGATGTGCTTCTTCTCGAAGGAGTGCTACGTCCATAAGGCTGAGGAGTGGTTTTGGCGGATCTCCGTAGCGGTCGGTCAGTTCTTCAATCATATCCTCATATTCTTCTTCTGTTTCAATGGCTGCGATCCGTTTATACCAGGAAAGTTTTTCTGCTTCGCTTTTGATGTAAGTTTCCGGTATATAGGCATTGATGGACAAATCAATGGATGTGGTAAAGGTATCGACTTCTTGTTGTTCGCCTTTCATTGTTAAGACGGCTTCGTTTAACATTTTGCAGTAGAGGTCGTACCCTACGGATTCCATATGACCGGATTGTTCTGCGCCAAGAAGGTTTCCGGCGCCGCGGATTTCAAGGTCGCGCATGGCAATTTTGAAGCCGCTTCCTAAGTCGGTGAATTCACGAATGGCTTTTAAGCGTTTTTCTGCTTCTTCTTTTAAAACGGAGTTCCTTCGATACATTAGGAAGGCGTAAGCGGTTCGGTTGGAACGACCGACACGACCTCTTAACTGGTAAAGCTGCGAGAGGCCGAATAACTGGGCATCCTGAATGATCATTGTGTTGACGTTTGGAATATCTAGTCCAGTTTCAATAATTGTTGTCGATACTAGTACATCGATTTCTTTGTTGATAAAGCCGGTCATAATATTTTCTAACTGACGTTCTCCCATCTGTCCATGTGCGTATTCTACGGTTGCATCGGGAAGCAGCTTTTGTAGCTGCGCTGCGACTTCATCTATGTTGTTGACTCGATTGTATACATAGTATACCTGTCCGCCTCTGCCAAGCTCTCTCTCGATTGCCTCTCGAACAAGTTCTTCATTATATTCCATGACATAGGTCTGAATGGCCCGGCGGTCTACCGGGGGAACTTCGAGGACACTCATGTTGCGGATTCCGGCAAGGCTCATATGCAGGGTTCTTGGAATCGGGGTTGCAGATAATGCCAGTACATCTACGTCTTTTTTTAATTGTTTGATTTTTTCTTTTTGTTTTACACCAAAACGCTGTTCTTCATCGATGATGAGAAGACCAAGATTTTTATATTTGATGCTTTTTGAGAGAACTTTATGTGTACCGATCACAATATCAATACTTCCATTTTTCAGGCCATCTAAAATACGTTTCTGTTCTTTTGGCGTACAAAAGCGGGAAAGCATGGCGATCTCGATTGGGTAATGTTCCATTCTTTCCTTAAATGAATTATAATGCTGCTGTGCTAAAATAGTTGTCGGGACAAGATAAACGACTTGTTTGCTGTCCATGACTGCTTTGAATGCCGCACGTATGGCAACTTCGGTCTTGCCGTAACCAACATCTCCGCAGATCAGGCGGTCCATTATGCGGTGGCTCTCCATGTCCCGCTTTGTATCTTCGATTGCATTTAACTGATCTTCTGTTTCCTCATATGGAAATAATTCTTCAAATTCTTTTTGCCAGACGGTATCTTTCCCGTAGGAATACCCTTCTTTTGCCTGCCTTTCTGCATAGAGCTTCACTAAATCCTGGGCAGCAATCTGTACCTGTGAGCGTACTCTGCTCTTTGTTTTTTCCCATTCAGTACCGCCTAACTTATTGAGTTTTGGCTTTCTCGCACTCAGACTGGAGTACTTCTGGATCAGTTCAAGCTGGGAAGCGGGGATAAAAAGGTTGCTGGCATCTTTGTATTCAATATTAATGTAATCCTTCGTAATTCCGTCGGCTTCTATTTTTTCCATTCCGCGGTAAATACCAAGTCCATATCTTTCATGAACAACGTAATCTCCTACGGAAATTTCAGAAAGAGAATTGATTTTCTGCCCGCTGTACTGGCTTTTTTTCTTTTTCTTTTTTACTTTTCTTTCTTTAAAAATGTCTTTCTCTGATAAAACAACAAACTGAATTGCTGGATATTCAAATCCGTTTTCAAGGCGGCCGCTTGCGACCATAATCTCACCCGGCTCGATCATCCGGTTAAAATCTGCAGCAAAATACGCAAGGAGTCCGTAATCTTTGATGTTTTCTGCAAGACGTTTTGCTCTTGTTGTTGAGGAGGAAAGGAGAAGGATGCGATAATTTTCCTTTTTCCAGTGTTCTAAATCTTTTATTAGCTGGTCAAAGCTATTGTTATATGAAAAAATAGATTTTACTTCGATATCGCAGATTGTTTTTGGTTTATAAAAGGCATAGTCCTGAATGACGGAACTTAGTAAAATAAGTGGCTTCGCCATCACTTTTGATAAAATCTCTTCATAGCCAAACAGCAGATCTGCCTGTCCCGGCAGAACATATCCACCTTCTAAACGGCTTTGCATACAGAGGAAAAATTCTTCTTCATATGTCTTTCCTTTTTCTAGAATACGATGCGGTTCGTCCAGAAAAAATAATGTATTTTCCGGTAAATATTCAAGCAGGGATACTGTTTTCTCATAAAAATAAGATAACAGGGCTTCGCTTCCCTCCGCCGTTCCAAAAGAAAGAAGTTCTTCTTCTGTTCGTATCGTCATCTTGCGGAGACGTTCTTTTTCTGTAAGGCGCTTCTGCTTTTTTAATACTTCTTCCTGTTTCTTGTATTCTTCCTTCATACAACGGACTGCATCGCCAATCTTATGCCTTGAAAGAATCATTTCTGTTGCTGGATATATTTGAACTTTTTCTAGCTTTTCTACACTTCTCTGCGTTTCTGTATCAAAAGAACGGAGTGAATCCACTTCATCTCCCCACAGTTCTATTCGAACCGGCAGTTCTTCTGTAAGTGGGAAAATGTCGATAATCCCACCCCGGATACCGAACTGTCCGGGTGATTCCACCAGACCACTGTTCTCATAACCAAGCTCCGAAAGTTTTAATTTAAGTGCATCTGTATCAATGATCGATTCAAAATCAATCGTAAGACAATGTTCCTTAAAATCCTCAAGGGGAATCATTTTCTCCATAAGCACATCTAGACAGGCAACGATCGTCAGCGGCTCTCCCGCCATAAGCTTCTTTAAGATATCCATTCGCTGCCTCTCGATATGATTACTGTGTACATCCGCGCTATAAAACAGTACATCTCTTGAAGGATATAGAACGGTATTAGAATCAAAAAAACGTAAATCCTGATAGAGTTCTTTCGCCTTATCTTCTTTATAAGTCAGTACAAGCCGACATGGGAAGTCCTCTCCAAGGTTTGGAATAAAATGTGCTTTCTGAGAATCAACACAACCATTCAGGACAATGGGATAAGCCTTCTTTTCCATTGCAGTTTTCATATCAATATAAGTATCAAAGTTTAAAAGGGGACTGGATAAAGTCTGCATGGTGCCATACCTCCTTTTTGTTCATTACACTTTCCCCGGTACTTTTTTATTTTCTCTTATTCCAAAGTTTTTCTCTTCTTCTTTCCTACACTATATTTGTTCATAGCTTCTGCAAATTCGTCCTGAGCAAACAGTTCTGCTGCTTTTTCTGCCTTGTCTAAAGACTCTGCGAGTAATTCTTTTTCGTCATCTTTAAAATGTCCCAGTACATAGTCTGCAAGATCCTGTCCCGGATGTTTTTCCCCGCCAATACCGACACGAATTCGTGAAAAAGTGTCTCCACCTAAATGTTTGATAATACTCTTCATTCCATTATGCCCACCGGCACTTCCCTTCGTGCGCAGGCGGAGCATGCCGGGTTCTAAACTGATATCGTCATAAATTACAAGGATATCGCTTAAATCCAGCTTATAAAAATCCATGATCGGACGAAGACTTTCTCCGCTTAAATTCATATACGTTAACGGTTTTACAAGAAGTACTTTACTGCCGCCAATGAAGCCACTCCCTACCATTGCTTTGAACTTATGCTGATTCATATTGATTCTGTTTGCCTCTGCGATACGGTCGATTGCCATGTATCCTACATTATGTCTTGTTCCTTTATACTGATCTGTTGGATTCCCTAATCCTACAATTACTTTCATTCTATGTTCCTTTCCTGATTTTATTTCTTCTGTGTTTGTTTTTTCTTGATTTTGTAGTGTCTGTTCCTTTTGTTTTTCTTTTTGCTTTTCTTCTTGTTTCTCTTCTTGTTTTTCTTTTTGCTTCTGTCTTTGTCTCTCTAACTGTTCCTGCATTTTTACTTTTTGCTGCTGCTTTTTTCTTTGCTTTTTACGCTCCGATTCCCAGGAACTTACGGCTGCCTCGGCATCCTGTGTTGCCCACTTTTCCGGAAGCTTTCCGTTTTGACCTTTACCAGAAGCGTTATCAAATATATTCTGACTGATGCTGTCAGGATTCTTCTTCCTGCGATGTTTCGGACGATACTGGTTCCACTCCTCATAAAATGGTTCCGGTTCTGACACAGAATTCGGCAGCTTTTTGCCATTGCCAAAATAATAGTCTACCACTCTCTCCGCAGATTTGTCATCAAAATAATCATTATGCAAATACGCAAAGCTTTCTACTTTTTTCAAATCCCACTGCTCATTTTTCATGCAGTCAATCAAATCCTGCATATTTTCTACGATCGGACCGGGTGCCGTCTTTTCATAATCAAAATAAAAACCTCGGTCTTTACTTAAATACCAGTCTTTGTCAAATGCATAAAGGATGATCGGACGGTTTAAAAGAGAATATTCTACTGCAATCGAAGAATAGTCCGCAATTAAAATGTCCGTCATGCAAAGCAGCTTACGGACATTCGGATAATCGGTCATATTTGCTACCGTTTCAGGTACTTTGGCAGACTGAATCTGTGGATGAAGACGTACCATTAAGAAATAGTCTTCCCCAAGTTCTTTCTGAAATGCATCAAAATCAAACGCTTCTAAAAGCTTTTTATCATGTTCTTCCTCCCCACGAAAAGTCGGTGCATAAAGAACAAGCTTCTTTCCTTTCATTTCCGGATATTGTTCACTAAGTTCTTCCTTCCACGCAGCAATATCATGCTTTCTGAAAAAATAGTCCACCTGTGGGCATCCGATACAGATTACCTTTTCTTTCGGTGCTATAAAAGCCTCTGCATAATTATCTCTGATATTTTTAGAACTTGCCAGTATATGATTTGTATTTTGGGTTGCTGCTTCTAACTCTTTTAACACTGCCGAATCCGTTTCAGAAGAACCGCCAAACTTCTTAAAAGATCCCATCCCATGCCAAAGCTGAACTACCTTTGTCTCATCCGACAGCTTCATATATCCAAGCGGCAAAAAATTGTCATTCAAAAAAATATGGGATGAAGTCGCCATTCGAAAAGCCTTTATAGTAAAAAGCTTTAGCAAGCCTCCCAGATTACGTGGACTCACTTCATAATCTGTATGCGTGATAATATTAAAACGAAACGGTAACCCTCTTTTTTCACATTCATTTTTTATCTCAAACAGGCTTCCTGTTCCCCCGGTGTTTAACTTCTCCACGAGGGTGATCTGATTCTTCTTTACCTTCCATTTGCGAAAGAAATTAAAAAAGCCTGCAAATATTTTATTTGTATTCAATGTATCTAACCTCCACTGTACATCTAATGTACTCTCGGAATCTTTTTGTGCCGTTCTGTAATATATGGTTAAAAATCAATTCTCAAAAGTTCTACCTGATATTTTTCCATAACAACATAAACAACATATGTTTTTTAGTATATCATAGATTATGTATTTTCTAAAAAGAAAATTTTTCGAATAGCAAAACGGCTCTTGCAATTTTCAAAAATCTTCATAAAAATATAGCAGGAATTCCATATATTATACAGAAATTCCTGCTATAAGGTTAAGAGCCGTTTTGTGTCAGCCCCTTTATCTTCTAAGTTTTGCTACAGTTATATTTATAATGCTACCTCTGCTTCTCCGACTGTTTCCTCTTCCCCCGAGGCCATGATTGCTTCGTATTCCTGAAGAATACTTTTCTGGATGATGTCACGAGTATCAGAATTAATCGGATGTGCGATATCACGATACTCCCCATCAGATGCTTTGCGGCTTGGCATTGCGATAAATAAGCCTTTTTCTCCTTCAATCACTTTGATATCGTGTACAACAAACGCGTTATCAAATGTTACGGATACAACCGCTTTCATCTTTCCTTCTTTTGCTATCTTTCTGATTCTTATATCGGTAATCTGCATGACCTGTCCTCCCAATAATGTTATTACTACTTACAGAATGTACCGCACATTCTTCTCAATTACAATCTTAATCTCATCATCGGTTCCGACATAGTTCGTTCCTGGACGGAGAGTATCTCTACTCTCTACAATACAGTTTTCAATATAGGAGTCATCTCCGATATATACATCATTCAAAATGATGGAGTTCTTGATTGTACAATTATTTCCAATGTATACGTCTTTAAAGATGATAGAATTCTCAACTTTACCGTTAACAATACAACCGGAAGAAATAATACTGTTCTTCACTTCTGCGCCTGCATTATACTTTGCTGGTGGAAGATCGTCTACTTTAGAGTATACATCTGGATACTGTTTGAAGAAGTAATCTCTTACGTCCTTCTTCAGGAAATCCATATTTGTCTTATAGTAAGAATCTACTGTTGCAATATTTCTCCAATATGTATCAAGCTTATAACCGTAAATCTTACGGACATTTCTATAACGAACAAGTACATCCTGTACAAAATCGTGTCTGTCTTCTCTTGCACAACGCTCAAGAATCTCGATCAGATGACGTCTTCTGATCACATAAACACCGATAGAAACATTATTAGAAGAAGCAACAAGTGGTTTCTCTTCAAACTCTGTGATTCTTTCGTTCTCATCTAACTTAAGAACACCAAAACGTGTCAGATCATCATCTGTATCTTTCAGTGTTGTGTAAACGACAGTAATATCTGCGTTCTTAGCGATATGAGCTTCAAGAACCTTACCGTAATCCATCTTGTATACGCCATCACCTGTTGCAATAATTACATAAGGCTCATGGCTCCTCTTAAGGAAATCAATATTCTGGTAAAGAGCATCTGCTGTACCCTGATACCAGGAGTTGTTATTCTTTGTAACGGTAGGAGTGAAAACATAAAGTCCCCCCTGCTTTCTTCCGAAATCCCACCACTTACTTGAGCTTAAATGTTCATTTAAAGAGCGGGCATTAAACTGTGGTAATACCGCTACTTTAGATACACGTGAATTGCTCATATTACTTAATGTAAAATCAATCGCACGATAACTTCCTGCTACAGGAAGGGCTGCGATCGCACGCTTATCGGATAATCTTCCGATTCTGTTATTATTACCGCCTGCTAAAATAATACCTATAGACTTCATTTATGTCACCTGCCCTCTACTATCTGATAATGGATTCGCCGCTTGCCAGAATGCCTTCCGGATAATCCTCTGCTGTTGTCTTTCCTACGATTGCGACATTCTTACCAATCTTAACGTTGGCTGGGATAACAGAACCTTCACCTATAGTAACTAATCCGCCACTGTAAACATTCGGTTTATACTTGTTCTCTGCTTCTTCAAATACACCAAGTTCTGTGTTCTCTCCAACTTCTACACGCTCTGCGATGATAGACTTCTCTACCTTAGCGCCCTTCTTGATTACGGTATTATTCATAATAATAGAGTTCGTAACTACTGCACCTTCCTCGATAACAACACCAGCTCCGATAACAGAGTTGGAAATCTCTCCGTAAATTTCTGTTCCGTCTCCGACGATACAGGAATTCACCTTAGAGTCTGCTGAGAAATACTGTGGTGGAATAATGTCTGTCTTTGTGTATATTCTCCAGAATTCTTCGTAAAGATTAAATTCAGGTATAATATCAATTAATTCCATGTTCGCTTCCCAGTATGCGGAAAGTGTTCCTACGTCTTTCCAGTAACCCTGATAGTTGTAAGCCATAATCTTATCACCACGCTTATGGCAGTAAGGAATTACGTGCATACCAAAGTCACAGCCAGGCTGTTCAGATAAAGTTTCCAGAGCTTCCTTTAATACTTCCCAGTTAAATATATAAATACCCATGGATGCTTTATTACTTCTTGGGTTAGCTGGTTTCTCTTCAAATTCGAGAATCTGATTATTCTCATCTGTGATTACAAGACCAAAACGGCTGGCATCTTCCCAAGGTACTTCATAAGTAGCCAGTGTGATCTGCGCATTGTTCTTCTTATGGAATTCAAGCATCAGTTCGTAATCCATCTTATAAATATGGTCTCCACCAAGAATAATTACATAATCTGGATGGTAATACTCCATGAATTCCATGTTCTGATAAATCGCGTTCGCTGTTCCTGTATACCAGTCCGTATTCTGACTCTTCTCGTATGGAGGAAGAATAGATACCCCACCTATATTACGATCCAAATCCCAAGGAATACCGATACCGATGTGCTGGTTTAGTCTTAATGGCTGATACTGGGTAAGAACACCTACTGTGTCGATTCCAGAGTTAATACAGTTACTTAACGGAAAATCAATGATTTTATACTTTCCGCCGAATGCTACTGCCGGTTTCGCTAATTTTGAGGTTAGTACGCCAAGACGGCTTCCTTGTCCACCAGCTAAGAGCATTGCTATCATTTCTTTTTTTATCATAATAATCACCCCTTTGTCACATAATACTTATTATAACACTGAAATTCCCAAATGGAAAGCAGTTTAGCACAAAAAACAAAATATATTTTTTATTTTTTTATATATTTTGTATTGCCCATATGGTTATCTTTTACATTTAAATGTAGAAATCCCACGAAAACAATAGGACATTATAATGAAAAGTGCCCTATTACTGGCTGTTTTGGGAATTTTTCAAGATACCCTGATCCCCTTACTATAAGATGTGTACAGAAGAGACCTTAAGTATCGCAATTCTTTCTTGAATCTCGTTTATCTGTGCGCTATACTATAAACGACTTTTTAATAATTAAACTGATTTTTTTCGCCATATTTATTTATATGTACTCACTAAGTCCTATATGACGGATTTTCTGAGACACATCTTGTGGCACTGGAGGTAAATATGTATACAATTGATTTTCAAAAGCCGATTCATGTTCATTTTATCGGTATTGGCGGCATCAGCATGAGCGGTCTTGCCGAAATTTTATTAAACAGACATTTCACAGTTACTGGTTCTGATATGCAGGCTTCCGACATGACAAAGCATCTTGAAGAAACAGGTGCAAAGGTTGTTATCGGACAGAAAGCAGAGAATATTACCGATGATATCGATCTTGTTGTTTATACTGCTGCCATTCACGAATCTAACGAAGAATTTGCTGCTGCAAAGAATAAAGGAATCCCTATGATGACCCGCGCAGCTCTTCTCGGACAGATCATGGCAAACTTTGCGAAGTCTATCGCCGTTGCCGGAACACATGGAAAGACAACAACAACTTCTATGCTTACTCACATTCTTCTTCAGGCAGATACCGATCCTACGGTCAGTGTCGGAGGTATGTTAGACCGTATCGGCGGAAATATTCGTGTCGGCCATTCTGACCTCTTCCTTACGGAAGCATGTGAATATACGAACAGTTTCCTTGAATTTTATCCATTATATTCTATTATCTTAAATGTAGAAGAAGACCATATGGATTTCTTTAAGGATATTGAAGATATTAAGAATTCTTTCCATAAGTTCGCTTCCCAGACTGCAAAAGACGGACTTATCATTATTAACGGAGATATGGGTCACACAGACTTCATCTTAAACGGTCTTGGCCAGAAGCACGTTACTTTTGGTTTAAACCCTGACAATGATTACACTGCAGCAGATATTACATTTGATAAAGAGGGAAATGCTTCTTATAACCTTATCGCACATGGACAGGAAAAGGGCCGTATCACTTTAAAAGTAAAAGGCCGCCACAATGTTATGAACTCTTTAGCTGCCATCGCATGTACAGAAGCAATCGGTCTTCCTTTCGATACGATCCGCAAAGGTCTTTTATCCTTTGGCGGCACACACCGTCGTTTTGAATACAAAGGTTCTCTTGGCGATGTAACTGTAATTGACGATTATGCACATCATCCAACAGAAATCCGCGCTACTTTATCTGCTGCAAAGGATTATCCGCATGATGAACTCTGGGTTATCTTCCAGCCTCATACATACACCCGTACAAAGGCGTTTCTCCCTGAGTTTGCAAAGGCTTTAGAGCAGGCAGATCATGTAATTTTAGCTGATATTTATGCCGCAAGAGAAGTAGATACCGGAGAAGTTTCTTCTAGAGATGTTATGAAGCTTTTGCAGGAAGATGGACAGGACGTACATTATTTCCCAAGCTTCGAAGAAATCAAAGATTTCGTAAAGGCTCACGTAAAAGGACATGACCTCCTGATTACGATGGGCGCAGGAAATGTCGTAGAAATCGGAGAGGAACTTCTGACTGAAAAATAAGTTCTAAACTATTAACAGATAAAATAGATGTTTCCTAAAAAAGATACCCTATATCTATGGCTCTGTCACTGTGGGTTGAATGTTCACTTGAACGCTCGCATTCAATCCTCGTTCTAATGCCACAGAGATAGGGTATCTTTTCTTTTTGGAAGCTTTCTCTGGCTCGATAGGTATCCAGAATAAGTTATCCACATTATCCACAATTTTAAATTTTTTTCTGAGGGAGTTTTGAGGTTTTCCCCAAGTTGTTTACATTTTGTCCACATTGTATTTTTGTAAGTTCATACCTATATCTTGGAACTTATCACCCTTTTTGACCAGTTTTCTCCCCAAAATATCGAGTTTTACCAACCTATCCACAAAGTTATCCACATTATCCACAAAACTATCCACACAATCTATCAAGGTTTTATACAGGGGTTATCCCCAATTCTATCCACATTCTCCCCAGATTTGAAACTGTATTTTTTGTTGTGGGTGTGCTATTCTATACTCAGAAGCACAAGATAATCACCAGACTACATATATAGACTACAGATGATAGAAATAAGAAATAAGGGGTATAATGAACGATAAGATTACTTTACTTTACAATGTACAGAATGAAGTTACTGTTCTGCCAAACAAATTTATTGATGAATATATGATAAAAGCGGATGGAGAATATGTTAAGATTTATCTTCTGATTCTTCGTCTGCAGGGTATGGGGCTTCCCGTAGATGTGGATCATCTTGCGGATCATCTGGAACTGACACGAAAAGATGTTTTGCGTGCACTTTCCTACTGGGAAAAAGCTGGTCTTTTACAGGCTGCCGAGCCTTCTGTGCCGGACAAGACAGCTCCTTCAGCTTCTACAGTGACACAAAAAGGGGCTTCTTCACAACATGGGACGACTCCTTCACCGACGATTACTTCTGTACCGGAGAAGACTACATTAAGTCCTACGGATGTGGAGAATTCTATGAAGGATACCGATCTTGAACGTACGATTTATATGGCGGAAACTTATATTGGTCGTCCATTTTCCACATCAGAGCTGAATAGCTTCTGCTACATTAACGACCAGCTTCACTTTTCTTCTGATCTGATGGAGTATCTGATTGAATACTGTGTCTCCCGCGGAAAGAAGAGTGTCCGTTATATCGAGAGTGTCGCGATCAACTGGTATCAGCAGGGCATCACAAGTGTTCAGGAGGCAAAAGAGCAAAGTACATTATATTCACAGAATGTTTTTCCTATTATGAAGGCATTCGGCATTTCGAATCGTGATCCTGGCTCAGCGGAGCTTGACTACATAAAGAAGTGGAATTCTCTTGGTCTTGGCACTGATATTATTATTGAGGCTTGCAGCCGAACCCTGCTTGCCACACACCAGGCAAGTTTTCCATATGCGAATAAGATCTTAGAGGACTGGAAGCGTCTTGGTGTTCGAAGCACTTCAGATATTAAGCATCTAGATGATAAACACCGTTCTTCGAATGCTGCCTCTCCTGCCTCGGCTTCTTCTGCCGGATATGCGCAGGGACAGCCACGTAAAGGAATGACCGGCACTGCTGCCAGGAAGAATACATCCAATACATCGGCAAATCAGTTCCATAATTTTGAGCAAAGAACTTATGATTACAGCGATTTAGAATCTCGTCTTCTTGATAAGACCAGGAGGTAACTATGGGTATTTCCACCAGACAATATCAGGATATTATGAATGAATATGATGCAGTACGCCGCCGTAATTATATGGCAGAACAGGAACGCAAAGAACGAATTTATGCTCTTATTCCGGAGATTCGCCGTATTGATGAGGAGATTGCTCATGTTTCTGTCGCAAAGGCAAAGGAGATGCTTCTGAAAAAGATATCGAATGCGGATGCTAAGAAGTCGCTGCAGAGTACCATTTATGATCTTTCCATGGAAAAGGTCAACCTGCTGGCGATTCATGATTATCCGGCAGATTACCTTGATCCGATCTATGACTGCCCGGAATGTAAGGATACCGGCTATATCGGAGATAAAAAGTGTCATTGTTTCCAGCAGAAGATTCTCGAGATTCTTTACAGACAGTCTAATATTGAAGATTCTGCCGGTAACGAATGTTTTTCCGCTTTCCGCACAGATTACTATTCTTCGCAGCGAAGCGGAAGAGAACGACTTTCTCCTCGCGAGAATATTAAAAATGTTTTATCGGTAAGCCGTTCTTTTATCGAATGTTTTGATTCCCGTCCCGGACAGAATCTTTTTATTTATGGGAATGCCGGTGTCGGAAAGACATTTCTTTCGAACTGTATTGCCGGAGAGCTGCTGAGCCGTGGAAAAGGAGTTATTTATCTGACTGCCTATCAGTTTTTTGACCAGCTTGCCGACTATACATTTCGCCGCGGGACAGACAATGCGCAGACCCTTCCCGCCTTTTTACACTGTGATCTTCTTATAATTGATGATCTCGGTACAGAGCTGAATAATTCTTTTATTAATTCTCAGCTTTTTTTATGTATTAATGAGAGAATTCTCAATAAAAAATCTACTATTATAAGTACAAATCTTTCTTTAGAACAGATTAACCGTTCTTACACAGAAAGAGTTTTTTCAAGAATCATACAGTCCTACACCCTTTTACATATTTACGGAGAAGATATTCGCATTAAAAAGGCTTTCTCCTCCCTTGACGAATAAGAGAAGGGATGTTATAAAGGAATTGTAATATGATTTATCTCACATAATAATAATTATATGATTAAAGGAGTAAAACACATGAGACCAGATGATAGCAAATTTGCAACCGTTCCTGTAGGTAAGCTTGGAATTATTGTTCACCCTAGCTGTGCAGAGCTTGGAAAGAGAATCGACCAGTATATTGTAAACTGGCGTAAAGAGCGTGAACATGAACACAAAGAAAATGTTGTATTTAAAGATTACGAGCAGGATACTTATATTATCGATGCAACCTGTTCCCGTTTCGGAACCGGTGAAGCAAAGGCACTCATCTCCGATTCTGTTCGTGGCGTAGATCTTTATATCCTTGCAGATGTTCTTAATTATAGTTTAAAATATAAAGTATGTGGTCATGAAAACCATATGTCTCCTGATGACATTTACGCAGATGTTAAGCGTATCATCGGCGCTGCTTCCGGTAAGCCAAAGAGCATTACTGTTATCATGCCGTTCCTTTATGAGAGCCGTCAGCATAAGAGAAGCTCCAGAGAGTCTTTAGACTGTGCTTACGCATTGCAGGAACTTACAGCAATCGGTGTTGATAACGTTCTTACATTTGATGCACATGACCCTCGTGTACAGAACGCGATCCCACTGAAAGGTTTTGACAATATCATGCCTACTTATCAGTTCATCAAGGCTTTACTTCGCTCTACAAACGATCTTGAGATTGATAACGAACATTTAATGGTAATCAGCCCGGATGAAGGTGCCATGAACCGTACAATGTACTTCTCCAGCGTTCTTGGTGTAGATATCGGAATGTTCTATAAGAGAAGAGATTATTCTGTTGTCGTTGACGGACGTAACCCGATCGTTGCTCACGAGTTCTTAGGTTCTTCTGTTGAAGGTAAGGACGTAATGATCATCGATGATATGATTTCTTCCGGTGAAAGTATGTTAGACGTTGCAAGAGAGTTAAAGAGAAGAAAGGCACGTCGTGTATTCTGCATCTCTACTTTTGGTATGTTCACTAACGGACTGGAATCTTTCGATAAAGCTTACAAAGAAGGACTTATTTATAAGGTAATCACTACAAACTGTACTTACCAGCGCCCAGACCTCTTTGAGCGTCCATGGTATGTAAGCTGTGATGTTGCCAAGTACATTGCTCTCTTAATTGATTCTATCAACCATGAGGCTTCTATCAGTGCAATCTTAAATCCTCATGACAGAATTACAAAGAGATTAGAGGAGTACAAACAGTTCCATACAATTAAAGAAGAAAAATAATAATTTGTAGATTTCGTATAGACGAAAAAAGAAACAATGCCATATCCCATCTGCTCTGTAGTCGCTGTGTTTAAAATGCTCGTTCGCATCTTAA
>OGYI01002338.1_pt1 | contig 14655 bp, 20 predicted proteins | sample 1576521 | NCBI WGS metagenome assembly OGYI01 (sample SAMEA3541484, study PRJEB24748) | human gut metagenome | biome: human gut; feature: human-associated habitat; material: faeces | place: China | collected 2012
GATTTGGTAAATATACATAAAGTGATTTTAGATGGTGCAACCGGATCCAATCTACAAAAGAGAGGAATGATTTTAGTGAACAACCTGTCGGAACAGAACAGCTTCTTGTTCCGTTCCTAACGGGTTGTTCAGTGACAAAGCATGGAAACATGCAGGGGTTGGAGCGGATATGGAACAACGAAACAACTTTTTCTTTATAGAACAAATAAATGGTGTTTTTGATAGAAAGCAGGCGTGTGCAGCGCATGTATATACGCGCGTAAAGGATTTTCTGTGTCGTTGTTTCATAGTGGAGGGTATATGAGAGAGAAAACAGTGGAGCAGAAGCTGGTAAAAGCGGTGAGGGCAGCAGGCGGGATCTGCCCGAAATGGACGGCGCCTGGATTTGATGGCCTGCCGGACAGGATCGTACTTTTACCGGGCGGGAGGATGGGATTTGTGGAAGTAAAGGCTCCGGGGAAGAAAGCAAGGCCATTGCAGGAGTCCAGGCATGAGCTGCTGCGGTCTTTGGGGTACCGGGTGTATGTGCTGGATGACCCAGGGCAGATTGGAGGGATCATTGATGAAATACGAACCGCATGACTACCAGGTTTACGCATCGGAATATATCAAAGAGCATGACGCGGCGGCGGTATTTTTGGAATGTGGGCTTGGAAAGACTTCCATTACGCTGACGGCGGTTCGCGATCTGATGTTTGACAGCTTTGAGATCCATAAGGTGCTTGTGATCGCGCCGATCCGGGTGGCGAAAATGAGCTGGCCGGATGAGATTAAAAAGTGGGACCATACATCAGATCTCCGATACAGTGTGGCAGTGGGAACAGAGGCAGAACGGATGGCGGCCTTGGAAGCGCGGGCGGATATTTATCTGATCAACCGTGAGAATGTCCAGTGGCTGGTGGAAAAGAGCGGCCTGCCGTTTGATTATGACATGGTAGTTGTGGATGAATTGTCATCTTTTAAGAACTGGCAGGCAAAACGCTTTAAGGCATTGATGAAGGTGCGGCCGAAAGTGAAACGGATCGTGGGCCTGACCGGGACGCCTTCTTCCAACGGCCTGATGGATCTGTTCGCGGAATATAAGCTTTTGGATATGGGGCAGAGACTGGGAAGGTTTATCGGACAGTACCGGAACCGGTATTTCGTGCCGGATAAGACGAATGGGCATGTCGTATACAGCTATAAACTCCTTCCGGGAGCGGAAGAAGCGATCTATGACAGTATTTTTGATATCACGATCTCCATGAAATCAGCGGATCACCTGAAGATGCCGGAACTGGTGAATTCCAGATATATGGTACGTCTGGATGAACCGGAACTTGTAAAATATGAGCGGATGAAGCGGGATCTTCTTTTAAAGCTGCCGGACGGGGAAGTGACAGCCGCGAACGCGGCAGCGCTGTCCGGGAAGCTGTCCCAGATGGCAAACGGAGCGGTATATTCTGATGACGGCACTTATGAAACGATCCATGACCGGAAGCTGGATGCCCTGGAGGATATCATTGAGGCGGCGAACGGGAAAACGGTCCTTACGGCCTATTGGTACCAGCATGACCTGGAACGGATACAGGAAAGACTTTCCGAACTTAAGATTGGCTGCGTCAGACTGGATAAAGAGCAGAACATCCAGCGGTGGAATGAGGGGGAAGTCCCTGTGGGGCTGCTCCATCCGGCATCCGCCGGACACGGCCTGAACCTTCAGAGCGGCGGGAATATCCTGGTGTGGTTCGGGCTTACATGGAGCCTGGAACTGTACCAGCAGACGGTGGCGAGGCTTTGGCGGCAGGGACAGAAGGAGACGGTGTCCGTGATCCACATCCTTGCGGCAAAGACGATTGATGAGCAGATCATGCATGCGCTGGAAACAAAAGACCATACGCAGAGGGCATTGATCAATGCTGTGAAAGCAGAGGTGATGGCAGGTGGCAGCAGTCAATAAACAGACAGGAAATGCTTATGAGAACCTTGCGAACGCGATCATTGTGCAGGCGGCAGAGGATTACAGAGCAGCGCTGAAGAAAATAAAAGCGCACCCTAAAAACAAGGATGTCATAAATGAAGCTTTGCGGATTGAGCGCTTTTTCCGTTCCGGCTGGTATCAGACACTGACTTCCGTGGATGGAGAATGTTTGATCCGCAGACTTCAGGCGGAGATAAGATCATCATAGTCAATCAAGGGAGGCAATCCGAGGGGAACTATTTACAGATTTCAATCGGAGGTGGCTTATGAACAGAAAGCAACAGGAAGCAAAGAAGTATTTATCCCAGGCATTCGGGCTGAACCAGCGGATCGAAAGCAAGCTGAATCAGATTGAGGAACTTCATAATCTGGCGGCCAAGGTTACAGCGGCTTATTCAGATATGCCGAAGAGTCCGAACAGGGATGGTTCCAGAATGGAAGATACCGTCTGCAGGATCATAGACCTGGAATCAGAAATCAACCAGGATATGCTTCAGCTGGTGGAATTGAAGAAGGGAATTGTCCGAAGAATAAAAGCTGTGGACAATTCGGAACTTCAGGTGGTATTGGAACTGCGGTACCTGTCCTATATGAGGTGGGAAGAAATCGCGATTGAGCTTGGCTATGGCATTGATAATGTATTTCGGCTTCACAGGAAAGCCCTTGCGGAAATCGAAATTCATGAAACAATACAGTAAAATCAAGTACATTACAGTATGCCTTTGTGATATTGTTAAGATGCGGAAAATAAAATGAGAGAGCCTTGAGGAAGCGATTCCCCAGGGCTTTTTTTATGCCCGAAGGAGGTGGGAGTATTGCCGAGAAAACCGAAACGGCCATGTTCCTGGCCGGGATGTCCGAACCTGACGGAGGGAAGGTTTTGTGAGGAACACCAGAAAGAAGAGAACCGCCGCTACGAGAAGTACGGCAGGGATCCTGCTGTACGCCGCAGATATGGACGGGCATGGAAACGGATCCGCGATAAATATGCATCGGAGCATCCGCTGTGTGAGCAGTGCCTGAAGGAAGGGCGGTATGTGAAGACCGAAGAGATCCATCATAAGCTGCCGCTGTCCCAAGGCGGCACCCATGAGCGGAGCAACTTGATCGCCCTGTGCCGGTCCTGCCACGCGAAGATTCATGCGGAGAACGGAGACCGCTGGCATAACCGGTGAAAGTTCAGCCGGGGAGGGGCGGTCAAAATCTCTGTGCCTTTTCTTTTGGGGAACGGTGCGGGGGTGTCGCGTACAAAAAATGGAAATCAAAGGGGGTATTGCCCCCAGAAAGGAAAGAGGTGGAGGCTATGGCCAGGGATGGTACCGGCCGGGGCGGCGCAAGGGTCGGCGCCGGAAGGAAAAAGAAAGCACTGACCGACCGGATCAGCGATGGCGGCACGGCAATGGTCCTGGACCTGCCGGAGCCTTCGGAAATGTCCGGGGAAGAAATGCCGCCGGTGAAGGATTACCTGAAAGCAAAACAGAAAAGCGGGAAGAATTTCTGCGCAGCGGAGGTGTATGAAGAGACATGGAAATGGCTGAGGGAGCGGGGATGCGACCGGCTGGTCAATATCCAGCTGGTGGAGCAGTACGCGGTGTCCGTATCCCGGTGGTTCCAGTGCGAGGAATGTATTTCAGAGTATGGCTTCCTTGCAAAACATCCAACAACCGGGAACGCCATCGCTTCCCCGTATGTTTCCATGTCCCAGCGGTATATGAAGCAGGTCAACCAGATTTGGTATCAGATCTACCAGGTGGTGAAGGAGAACTGCTCGGTGGAGTGGCAGGGGTCTACGCCCCAGGATGATGTGATGGAGCGGCTGCTCCGGGCAAGGGGTGGATTGTGATGGGAGCCAGAACGCAGGCAGAATGCAAAGGAGGAAAAGCAGACAAAGACTGGATTGGAAACTGCAAAAGCATTTATACCATTCTGGGAGCATCGAATCACAGTCCAGGTGTCAGGCAGAAGGATGACTACTATGCCACGGAGCCAAAGGCCATGGAGCTTCTGCTCCATGAAGAAAGATTTGCCCCTTCTGTTTGGGAATGCGCCTGCGGAGAAGGGCATTTGGCGAAGGTATTGGAAAAGCACGGATACCATGTAGTCAGCACAGATTTGGTTTACAGAGGATTCGGTTTCCCGGAATCTGTTGATTTTTTGCAGACGAATCAACTATTTGACGGGGATATCATTACAAACCCGCCGTATAAATATGCGCTGGATTTTGTCAGGAAGGCACTGGACAGTGTCAAACCGGGAAGGAAGGTGGCGATGTTTCTGAAGCTGCAGTTCCTGGAAGGGAAAACCCGCAAACAGTTTTTTCTGGACAACCCGCCGAGGACGGTATATGTAAGCGCGTCCAGGCTGGTATGCGCGATAAACGGGGAGTTTGGGAAAATATCCTCAAGTGCTGTCGCTTATGCATGGTTTGTATGGGAAAAAGGATTTTCCGGGGATCCGGTGATCAAGTGGATTAATTGAAAGTGAGGAATTGACGTGAAGACAGAAAATAAAATGCGGATGGTGGAGACCGCGAAGCTGGTACCGTATATCAACAACGCAAGGACCCATTCCCCGGCGCAGATCGCGAAGCTGCGGGCATCCATCCGGGAATTCGGGTTCCTTAATCCGGTAATCATTGATGGGGACTGCGGGATTATCGCAGGGCATGGGCGTGTGCTGGCGGCGCAGGAGGAAGGGATGGAAAAAGTTCCCTGTGTGCTGGCGGACCATCTGACCGAAGCCCAGAAGAAAGCGTATATACTGGCGGACAACCGTATGGCTATGGACGCCGGATGGGACGAGGAACTTCTGAGGATCGAGATTGAAAGCCTGCAGGGAGAGGAGTTTGACGTATCCCTGACCGGTTTCCGTGAGGACGAGGTGACAGACCTGTTTGCGGTACGGGAGGACCCGGACGATACGGGAAGCAATAAGGAGTATGACGAGGGGGAGTTTGGAGATGAGGAATTCGCGCACGAATGCCCAAGATGCGGCTTTAAATTCAACTGACCACAGGTTCCCATGGAAATGGCGGCTGGATGATTTGAAGGACGTTCCAAAGAACGGAAAAACAGTATTCAGCTGTTTCTCCTGCGGCGGAGGCTCTTCCATGGGATATAAGCTTGCCGGGTATACGGTGCTGGGGAACTGTGAGATTGACCTGGAGATGATGAAGCTGTACAGGCGGAACCATCATCCGAAATATCCGTATCTGATGGATATCCGGGAATTCAATCAGCTGCAGGTCTATCCGGAGGAATTAAGACATCTGGATATCTTGGACGGGTCGCCGCCCTGCTCCGTATTCTCCACTGCCGGGGACCGGGAGAAGGCATGGGGAAAGGAAAAGGCATTCCGGGAAGGGCAGAAGAAACAGCGGCTGGATGATCTGTTCCTGCATTTCATCCGGACAGCGGAGATTTTAAAGCCTAAGGCAGTGATCGCGGAAAATGTTTCCGGCCTGCTGAAAGGCAACGCCAGGGGCTATGTGAATGAACTGCTGAAAGCCTTTAAAGCGGCGGGCTATGCGACACAGATCTTCCTGCTGGACGCCCATATCATGGGGGTTCCGCAGAGGAGGAGGCGTGTCTTTTTTATTGCCCATCGCAATGACCTGGACCTGCCGAAGCTGAAGCTGGATTTCCATGAGAAGCCGATCCGCTTCGGAGAAGTGCGGAGCGAGCATGGGATTCCCTACCAGAAAGCGCTAATGACGGAGCTGGTGGCGAAAAGGAAGAAGGGGGATACCTGTTTCGCAGATATCTCCATTAGGGAACGCGGAAAACTGTCCATGTTCAACAATGCCATTGTGGAAGACTGCCGGGTGGCGCCGACCAATACCGCCTGCGCGATTGTAACCAGGTTCTGTGACGGGGAAAAATATTCCGTCCATGATTATGTGGCGACACAGACGTTTCCGGAAGATTATGATTTCATGGATCAGGAAGTCAATTATGTCTGCGGGATGAGCGTGCCGCCGGTGATGATGGCGAACATTGCCAGTGAGGTGTACAGGCAGTGGCTGAAATACGTGTAAGGGGGGATGGTACAGCCGTGAGAAAACTGAAGAAGTATAAGCAGACCAGGTTCATGGCGAAGGGTTCCCATTATGACAAAGAGGCTGCGGACTACGCGGTGGCGTTTATTGAGAGCCTGTGCCATACGAAAGGGAAATGGGCAGGAAAGAAGTTTGAACTGATTGACTGGCAGGAGCAGATTGTCCGGGACCTGTTTGGGACGGTCAAAGAGAATGGGTACCGACAGTTCAATCAGGCATACATTGAGATCCCTAAGAAGCAGGGGAAATCCGAACTGGCAGCGGCAGTGGCCCTGCTGCTGACCTGCGGGGACGGGGAAGAACGTGCGGAAGTGTACGGCTGCGCCGCGGACCGGCAGCAGGCGTCCATTGTTTTTGAAGTGGCGGCGGATATGGTGCGGATGTGCCCGGCCCTCAATAAGAGGGTGAAGATCCTGGCTTCCCAGAAGCGGATCATCTATCAGCCGACCAACAGTTTTTATCAGGTGCTGTCCGCGGAGGCTTACAGCAAGCATGGGTTCAACATTCACGGCGTGGTCTTTGATGAACTGCATACCCAGCCGAACCGGAAGCTGTTTGATGTCATGACAAAAGGCAGCGGTGACGCCAGGATGCAGCCTTTGTATTTTCTGATTACCACAGCCGGGACGGATACCAATTCCATCTGCTATGAGACGCATCAGAAGGCAAAGGATATTCTGGAGGGCAGGAAGATCGATCCAACGTTCTATCCGGTGATCTATGGGGCGGATGAGAGCGATGACTGGACGGACCCGAAGGTCTGGAAGAAGGCCAACCCTTCCCTGGATATCACGGTGGGAATCGATAAGGTGAAAGCGGCCTGCGAGTCTGCCAAACAGAATCCGGGGGAAGAGAATTCCTTCCGGCAGCTGCGGCTGAACCAGTGGGTGAAGCAGGCGGTGCGCTGGATGCCGATGGAAAAATGGGATCAGTGTGCTTTTGCGGTCAATGAAGAGGAACTGGAAGGGCGTGTCTGCTACGGCGGCCTGGACCTTTCTTCTACTACAGACATTACAGCTTTTGTGCTGGTGTTTCCGCCATTGGATGAGACGGATAAGTTCCAGCTGCTTCCGTATTTCTGGATTCCGGAAGAGACGCTGGATCTGCGGGTACGCAGGGACCATGTTCCGTATGATGTGTGGGAACGGCAGGGCTTCCTGCAGACCACGGAGGGGAATGTGGTGCATTACGGATATATTGAGAAGTTCATTGAGCGCCTGGGGGAACGGTTCAATATTCGGGAGATCGCTTTTGACCGGTGGGGCGCCGTGCAGATGGTCCAGAACCTGGAAGGGATGGGATTCACGGTGGTTCCCTTCGGCCAGGGATTTAAGGACATGTCGCCGCCTACCAAGGAGCTGATGAAGCTGACATTGGAGCGGAGGATCGCCCACGGCGGGCATCCGGTGCTGCGGTGGATGATGGACAACATCTTCATCCGTACCGATCCGGCGGGGAATATCAAGGCGGATAAGGAGAAGTCTACGGAGAAGATCGACGGCGCGATTGCGGCGATCATGGGTCTGGACCGGGCGATCCGGTGCGGGAATGATACCAGGGCATCGGTTTATGACAGCCGGGGAATTTTGTTCATATAGTTTATGAAAAAGGTATTGACCCTGACGTTATGTAATAGTTTATGCTATGATTACCACAGGGGAAAGAGGTGATCAGGATGATGAAAGTACATGAGGTCAGCCAGATATCCGGAGTAAGTATCCGCGCTCTTCATCATTATGATAAGATTGGACTTCTGCCGGCCACAGAGGTTACGGACGCAGGATACCGCATGTATGACGATACAGCACTGGAAAGGCTGCAGCAGATACTCTTATTCAAAGAACTGCAGTTTACACTGAAAGAAATCAAGGCTATTCTGGACAGCCCCGATTTTGACCGGGGCAGGGTTTTGGAACAGCAGATTCAGTTGTTGGAACTCCGAAAAGAACACTTGCAGAATCTGATTGATCTTGCCCGTGGAATCAAAATGATTGGAGTGAAGCATATGAGCTTTGAGGCGTTTGATACAAGAAAGCTTGATGAATACGCCAGGCAGGCAAAGGCATCTTGGGGACAGACCGATGCCTATAAAGAGTATGAAAAGAAGTCCGTAGGACGGGGCAAGGAGGAACAGCATGTGCTTAATGTTCAGATGATGGAGATCTTTTCTGAGTTTGGAAAGATAAAAGAGCAGGATCCGGAGGGTGAGGCCGCAGTTGGTCTGGCAAAGAGACTGCAGGAATTTATTACAGAGCATTTTTATACCTGTACGGATAAGATATTGCTGGGTCTTGGAGCAATGTATGCGGGCGGCGGTGATTTGACAGTCAACATTGATAAAATTGGCGGAACCGGAACAGCAGAGTTTGCTGATAAGGCAATTCAGGCTTATTGTAAAAAATAGCAGCAGTGTATGAACAGCAGAGAACAGCATCTGTCGAAAAGGCAGGTGCTTTTCTTTTGTCATTTTTCAGAAAGGATGATGACGGTTATGGGATTTTTCAGCAGTTTATTCCGTTCTCGTGACAAGCCGTCTGACCGGACGTCCGGCAGCGGCTATACCTTCTTTATGGGAGGGGGCACATCCGGGAAGCGGGTGAATGAACGGACGGCCATGCAGATGACGGCAGTGTATTCCTGCGTGAGGATCCTGTCGGAGGCGGTGGCCAGCCTGCCCCTGCAGTTTTACCGGTATACCGATGACGGCGGGAAGGAAAAAGCGGTAGACCATCCCCTTTATTTCCTGCTCCATGATGAGCCGAACCCGGAGATGACTTCTTTCGTGTTCCGGGAAACGCTGATGACGCACCTGCTTTTGTGGGGCAACGCCTACGCCCAGATCATCCGGAACGGAAGGGGCGAGGTGATCGCCCTGTACCCGCTGATGGCGGACCGGATGTATGTGGACCGGGATGAAAAAGGACAGCTGTATTATGAATACACCTTAAGCTCTGATGACGCGCCGACCATGAAGGGTTCCGTGGTGCGGCTTTCCCCATATGAGGTGCTGCATATTCCGGGACTTGGATTTGACGGGCTGGTCGGTTATTCACCGATTGCAATGGCGAAGAATGCTATCGGCATGGCGATGGCCTGTGAGGAATACGGGGCGAAGTTTTTTGCCAACGGAGCGGCGCCTTCCGGAGTGCTGGAGCATCCGGGGACGATAAAAGATCCCAGCCGGGTGAGGGAAAGCTGGCAGGCTACCTTTGGAGGCAGTGGGAACGCCAACAAGGTGGCGGTGCTGGAAGAAGGGATGAAGTACACGCCGATCTCCATCTCTCCGGAGCAGGCACAGTTCCTGGAGACGAGGAAGTTCCAACTGGATGAGATCGCAAGAATCTTCCGGGTGCCGCCTCACATGATCGGCGATCTGGAGAAGAGCAGCTTTAACAACATCGAGCAGCAGTCTTTGGAGTTTGTGAAGTACACGCTGGATCCCTGGGTGTCCCGGTGGGAGCAGTCCATGGTGCGTTCCCTTCTGACCAGGGAGGAAAAGTCGCAGTATTTCATTAAGTTCAACGTGGACGGCCTTCTGCGGGGCGATTACCAGAGTCGGATGAACGGCTATGCCACGGCAAGGCAGAACGGCTGGATGAGCGCCAATGACATCCGGGAACTGGAAAATCTGGACCGGATCCCGGCGGAGGAAGGCGGCGATCTGTATCTGATCAACGGTAACATGACGAAGCTGCAGGATGCCGGCTTGTTCGCGGCGGGCTATGACAGCGGAAAGGAGGAGGATTTGGATGAAGAAGTTTTGGAACTGGAAAAGCAGGAGGATCAGGGACCAGGCTTCCGGCGAAGAGGTGGTTGAGAGGGTGCTTTTCCTGAATGGGACGATTGCGGAAGAGAGCTGGTATGACGATGAGGTCACGCCGGCTCTTTTTAAAGAGGAACTGATGGCAGGAAGCGGAAACATCACTGTTTGGATCAACAGTCCGGGTGGCGATTGTGTGGCGGCTGCCCAGATTTACAACATGCTGATGGATTATCCCCATGATGTGACCGTGAAGATTGACGGCATTGCCGCCTCTGCGGCAAGTGTGATTGCTATGGCAGGCACCAAGGTGCTGATCTCTCCGGTGGGGATGCTGATGATCCATAATCCGGCTACCATTGCCTGGGGTGATTCGGCGGAGATGCAGAAGGCCATTGAAATGCTTGGAAGCGTGAAGGATTCCATCATCAATGCCTATGAGATCAAGACCGGGTTATCCAGGACGAAGCTGTCCCACATGATGGATGCGGAGACCTGGATGGATGCCCATAAGGCGGTGGAGCTTGGATTTGCCGATGGAATCCTGGAACGGGCTGAGACACCGGAGGATATGGAGGCGCCGGAGGTCACTATGCTGTATTCCAAGGCGGCTGTGAGGGGTTCCCTGATGGATAAGATTGCCGCTAAGTGTGTCACTCGTAAGAAACCGGCAGAGCCGGATACGGGCCGTACCGTGGATGAACTGATGGAACGGCTGAACCTTTTAAAACGATAGGAGGATTTTGATTATGACGATTTTAGAGCTTAGAGAAAAGAGAGCAAAGGCGTGGGAAGCGGCGAAGGCATTCCTGGATTCCCACAGAAATGAGAAGGGTGTGCTGTCCGCAGAGGACGACGCTTCTTACAGCAGGATGGAACAGGAGATCACGGATCTGGGGAAGGAGATTTCCAGACTGGAGCGTCAGGAAGCCTTTGAAAAGGAACTGTCCCAGCCGGTGAACATGCCACTGATCGGACGTCCGGCTGCGGGAAGCCTGGGAAAGGAAAAGACCGGGCGTGCTTCGGATGAGTACCGCCAGAACTTCTGGAACATGATGCGTTCCAAGACTCCCATGCCCCAGGTGGTCAATGCCCTGCAGATCGGCACGGACTCCGAGGGCGGGTATCTCGTACCGGATGAGTACGAGCGTACCCTGGTAGAGGCGCTAGAGGAAGAGAACGTGTTCCGTCAGCTGGCCAAGGTGATCCGCACTTCCAGCGGTGACCGGAAGATCCCTGTGGTGGCCACCAAGGGCACTGCTTCCTGGATTGACGAGGAAGGGGCTTATCTGGAGAGCGATGATTCCTTCGGTCAGGTATCCATCGGGGCTTACAAGGTGGGCACCATGATCAAGGTATCCGAGGAGCTTTTAAATGACAGCGTCTTTGATCTGGAGGCCTACATCTCCCGTGAGTTTGCCAGAAGGATCGGTGCCAAGGAGGAGGAAGCCTTCTTTACCGGTGATGGTTCCGGCAAGCCTCTGGGCGTTCTGGCGGCCACCGGCGGAGCGGAAACCGGGGTGACTGCGGCGTCTGCCACGGCCATCACTGCCGATGAGCTGATCGACCTGTTTTACTCCCTGAAGGCACCTTACCGCAGAAACGCCGTGTGGGTGTTAAACGACTCTACCATCAAGGCAATCCGCAAGCTGAAGGACAACCAGGGCCAGTACCTGTGGCAGCCTTCCCTTACCGCCGGTGCACCTGACCTGCTCCTTGGAAAGCCGGTAAGGACGTCTGCCTATATGCCTGCCATTGCAGCGGATGCGAAAACCGTGGCCTTCGGTGATTTTTCCTACTACTGGATCGCAGACAGACAGGGACGTTCCTTCAAGCGCCTCAACGAGCTGTATGCGGCAACCGGTCAGGTGGGCTTCCTTGCCTCCCAGAGGGTGGACGGCAAGCTGGTACTGCCGGAGGCCATCAAGGTGCTGGCACAGAAGGCCGGTGCCTGATTTTAATGACTGAATGGAGGGGCATGGATTTTTCATGCTCCTCTCTTTAACTGGAGGTGAGGACGATGGTGACGCTGGAAGAAATGAAGAATTATCTCCGGGTGGACTATGAGGACGATGATGCCCTGATTGAAAATCTTATAGCTGCCGCAAAAAGGCAGTGTAAAGATATTCTTCGCACAGATGATGATGCTGATCTTGAGCAGGCAGAGAATGGAAAAATCGCTGTGATGTTTACAACGGCGTATCTGTACGAACACCGGGAGGAAGCGGACCATCATGCTCTGAACCTGACGCTCCGGGCGCTTCTGTTTGGCAGCCGGAAGGAGGGGTTCTGATGGATGTGGCTCTGTTGAACCGGAAGATTACCATACAGAAAAATACGGTTGTGACGGATGCTATCGGAAACCACACAAATAAGTGGGAGGATTTCTATTCCTGCTATGCCACTATCGGCGGGGAATCCCCAAACGAGAGTACTTCTGCCGGAACAGTGGTGGATAACACCAAGGCTGACTTTACGGTAAGGTGGTGCAAGGCTGTGTCGGAGATCACACCGGATGATTTCCGTGTTTTCTATGCGGATGAGATTTACAACATCCTTGGCATTGATCACCAGAATTTCAAGAAGAAATCCGTAAAGCTCAAATGCCAGAAAGCGAGGCGGTGAGTATGGGGAGAAATGTGCAGATCAGTGATCTGGCGGATGCCATTATGGAGACTTTGGAGGATTATGCCGACCTTGCCGCTGAGGATGTGAAGCAGGCGGTCAGGGAAGCCGGGGAAACGGTACGGGACGAGATCCGCACCCATGCTCCGAAGGACACAGGAGACTACGCCAAAAGCTGGGCGGTAAAAAAGAGGAAGGAAACATCCAACAGCCTGACTCTGGTGGTGCATTCCAGGAACCGCTATCAGCTGGCGCATCTGCTGGAGTTTGGCCATGCCAAGCGTGGCGGAGGCCGGGTGTCTGCTCAGCCCCATATCGCTGCTGCAGAAGCAAAAGGAATGGAGCAGCTGGAGGATGAGATCCGGAAAGCACTGGAGGGATGAGATGGAGAGACTGATTTCGATCATAAAAGAGACGGGCATTCCCTATGCCTATGACCACTTCGCAGAGGGGGAAGCACCGGACCCGCCCTTCCTCTGCTATCTGCTTCCAGGAAGCGACAACTTTTCCGCAGATGGGAAGGTTTATCACAAGATCAGCGAGGTACGGCTGGAGTTGTATACGGACTTCAAAGACCTGTCTTCTGAGCAGCAGGTGGAGACGGCTTTGGATGCGGCAGGGATTTTTTACAACAAGACAGAAACCTGGATTAACAGTGAAAAGCTGTATGAGGTTCTGTACTCTTTTGATATGGAGGGATTGTAATGGCGACGAAGAAAAATAAAGTCAAGTTTAACATTTGCAACGTTCATTATGCGTTGATCACGGTGAGCGAGGAAGGGGATGTGACCTTCGGGACGCCGGTGGCCATGCCGGGCGCGGTTTCTCTTTCTCTGGAGCCAAACGGTGAGCCGTCCAACTTCTATGCGGACGGGTATGCCTACTACACGATTTCCAACAACATGGGCTATGAGGGTGATCTGGAGCTGGCGATGGTTCCGGAAAGCTTCCGTACCGATGTGCTGAAGGAATCTCTGGATACCAACCAGGTACTGGTGGAGAATGCCAATGTGGAGACGGCCAACTTTGCCCTGCTCTTTGAGTTTGACGGGGATGTGAAGAAGATCCGCCACGTGCTGTATAACTGCTCGGCGGCAAGACCCAACATCGAGTCTTCCACCAATGAGGAAGAGATCGAGGTGCAGACGGAAACCCTGGCTCTTACGGCAGCGCCTCTGGCTAACGGCTATGTAAAGGCAAGAACCGGGGATTCCACTACGGATGAGGTCTATAAAGGCTGGTATGGTGCTGTGTATATGCCGACCACTGCCAGCACTTCAACGAGTGAAGCAGGAGGTGGAACCGCATGAGCATGAAGAGGAATATCGTAATTGACGGGCAGGAGGTCGCTTTCCGGGCCTCCGCCGCCATTCCGCGCATCTATAGGATGCGGTTTCACCGGGATATCTTTAAGGACTTAAAGGATCTGGAAAAAGGGATTGATAAGAACAATCCGGAAAATTCCAGTCTGGATCTGTTCTCGCTGGAGATGTTTGAGAACATCGCCTATGTGATGGCAAAGCATGCAGACCCTTCCATCCCGGATACACCGGAGGAATGGCTGGATGGCTTTAACACCTTCTCCATCTATCAGGTGCTGCCCCAGATCATAGAGCTGTGGGGGCTGAACACTCAGACGGATGTGCAGGCTAAAAAAAACTTCGCCCGACTGACCGGGAAATGACGACTCCCCTGTTCCTCCTGCGGTGTGTGCAGCTGGGGCTTTCCATCCGGGATCTGGATCTGCTGACCATCGGGATGGTGAACGATATGTATGTGGAGAGCCGGAATGATGAGTGTAAGTATGCGGTGGTGGCAACGCAGGAGGATTTCGATAGGTTCTGATTATTCATTGATGCGGCATCTCTTTTTTGCTATACTCAGAGAGTAAAAAGAGATGCCGTTTAGCAAAAAGCGTTGCAAAACAGGGAGATCAGATGGAAAATCATTCACGAAGTAAAAATTATTATGAATATTTAGCAAAGTATATTTTAGAAGAATTTTTGCCGCAGGATTTTTGCAATTTAACTATTTCAGATCGTCCTGATATAAAACAGTCAGATAAGACTGGGATAGAAGTTACAAGGACATTCATTGCGAATCAGGCCTATGCAGAAGGAATTTTTGAACAAATAAAAAATAAGCAGCTGGGTGAGATTTCTCCCGTAAAAATATCCAAATTAGGTCGGTTAGGGTATAAGGTATTAGAGAATAAAGGAGTTGTTGCAGGAATCTGCCCGAGGGAAGCTTTTT
>OGYI01002346.1_pt1 | contig 14625 bp, 17 predicted proteins | sample 1576521 | NCBI WGS metagenome assembly OGYI01 (sample SAMEA3541484, study PRJEB24748) | human gut metagenome | biome: human gut; feature: human-associated habitat; material: faeces | place: China | collected 2012
ATTACTTACTTACAAAAAAGACGTAAGATTCATCCCACGCCCTTCCTATTCTAACTATTCCGATTCAATCTTCCAAAGGTGTAAAGACTTTTTACAACTTAAGTAAACCAGACATCCCAGTTCGGTTCATCACGGAGCAGATTACCAGCACTTTTTTGAACAAGTATATTTTCGGAATAATCATAGCTCATATATAAGCCGCTCTCCTCTATTCAGCAATAGCATTCATTATCTCAAGTTTTAATTCCTCATCTTTTTCATAAGTTCCATCCATAATCGCTGTCATAATTTTATGAAGAAGTTCTTTGCTAATTGTTCCTGCAGCAACATGATAACTTATATTTTCGGTGATTTTCATAAAATTTTGAGCGATTCCCAAATAACCGTTAAATAATAAAAATTGTAATGATAACGTGATGGCAAGTCTTTTGTTTCCATCAGCAAAGCAATGAAATTCACAAGTATAAAAAAACAAGTGTGTCAACTTATCTACAAATGTTGGATAATATAAATCATTCTGTATATGCTGCAAAACACTGTCTAATTTTCCTACATCTAATGGTTCATAAGTTCCACCACCACTGTAGGTTATAGTTTTTCTATGTATCTGCTCCGCCTGTTCAAGCGTTAGATAAATGATTCCATCCATTTAATCACGCTCCTTTAATCTGCGCAAAACATCTTGATTTTCTCGCATCAACCTATCCAATTCGTCTCCTGCGGCTCCAAGAAACTTTTTATATTCATCTCTGTCAAGCGGTTGAATATATTCAGATAACTGATAATGAAATGCATCTCTCAGTGCCATATCACGACTTGCCATTTTTACTCGACCTCGTTGAATAAGTGGTTTCCATAACGCCATGTTTTCAAAACTTCTAAACAAGGTTTCTGTTTCTTTTATTGATAAAATATGCTCAACTCGTTCGTATTCATGTTTTATAGCATCAGCAAGACCACTTTCATAGGCTGCAATAATATCCAATATCTCACTATAAAAAGTATCTCTAACTTTATCATTTGCCTTTAAATCAAGAATTTTTTTATATTCTTTCGCCTTTTCCTTAAATATGCTCACATATATCATATCAGTGAAGTGTGCATATTTATAACGATTATCCTCAACATAATTCTTAAGTGCATCAGTAAATTGTCTACGATAATTATCTTCCTGTAATGAGGAAAACAGAAAATCTTTATCTCTCTGATTAATATACTTTGTTCCTCCACCGGTTTTTCGGTTAATAAGATCGATAACAACATCTAACATTAACTGGCGAAGTGCTCTTGCTTTTTCGCTCTCAGATAAGAGCATAGCCATATTTAAAAATGCACGAAAATCAAAAACACCAAGAACTGTCGTTTTGGTAGGGACATTAATGTCCTTACCAGAATTCCTCGCAGCATCTAAAAAAGATTTTAATTTTTTTCCGCGCAGTACCTCGTATCCGTTTTCAGACAATTCCTCTCCATTTTGCTCTAAATATCGACTAATAGTTCTCACATCAACATCAAAAAATTTCGCAGTCATTTCACGAGTCACAAATAGCTTATTATTCCATACAATACCTTCTACACCCGATTTATTTTCTATCTCTTCAATTGCCATTTCATTATTTAGAATATTTTGTCTATCTAGCCTTGAATTAGTTAAATCTTTCTTCATTCTAAAACCTCCAATTCTCCACTCATCAATTTAGACAGTAAACGGTCACGAGCTTGTTTAGATATAAGTATTTCTTTTGATAATGATAATATTTTATCAAAAATTTTTTGTTCTATTGTTAATGATTGTTTTGGATACTGATACATAAAATACCCCATAAGTAAAAAAGTCCCACCGGGTTGCGCATAAAAATCAGAGGCGTGGTGGGTTCTGTTAATATTATTATACAGTTTCCGATGTTACTGTCAAGCTTTCTTTTGTAAAAATCGGCAACTTTCCATTGTTTTTTTGAGATTATGCCTATTTTGACATGGGGTATCCCAATGTCAGGTCTCTGCAGATAATGACGATGATACACCTGTCAAATATTCATAGTTACTGATATACGTACCTATTATATAATATGAATTCCTGCGGTTCCTATTTTCTCATACTCTTTACATTTTATTTTTTGTTGGCATCAGAACAAATTCCAGCTTTAATTGCATCCCTAATCCCTGTGCAAGTTTTTTCACTATACTCAGGCTGGGATTTCTTGTTCCGTTCATAATCTGCTTTATACTTCTTTGCCAGTTCTTTTTCTGCCTTTGGTGTCTTCTGCGATTTTTTTATAAATCCATTGGTCAGTACCGCCTTCTTGCCCGCCTCATAGCAAGTTCCATCTCATATATATTTGTTTCATTGTAGAGCTTTTCTTTTTGCCCGCCAAGCTTGATCGTCCGCAAATAAGATAACCGGGTATTTTGCGTATTTTTGATATTATATAGCAATTCTCAGAATTCACAGTCGTATAAAGCAGAGAATCGTTTTCAAGGATTTCCAATGGGCGTAAGTTATGTGATGTAAAGATCAATTGTCCTTTAGCTTTATCCTGCATAACTTCCAGGCATTCTCCCAATAAATACTCATAAATACCAGAATCCAGCTCGTCTACCACAAGGCAATAAGACTCCCTATTATAGCAGGCAACTAAATTGCTGCAAATAGAGATCAGCGTCTTTATTCCTGCGGATTCATATAAAAGCGGAATCCGATTCTCTCCACGCATGGCAATGATTTCAAACTGCACTCCGTCTTTTCCATCCTTCAATAGCTTATCAAACGCATTATAAATTTCTATATTGATCTCAGGTATTAATGATTTCATTACAATATTAATCTGCTTGATTGTATTTGCTACATAAGGAAAAGCTTCTTTTGGCACCACATTTATATCTGTGAAACGTAAGAAGATGCCTTCACCTTTTTTGGGTATCGTGTCCGGCCAGTCAATATTAACTGGCATACTTTCCAGATTTAAGGATAAGTAACCGTATTGTGCGTTTTCAACAACAGCAAGATCATAAATTCCATATTTCCGAAAACACTGACTCAGTAGAGCAAGCAATGCAGCTTCACCTTCGGCTTTTTCAAAGACTTCCTGCGCTTTTCTTGAAAATAAAAAGGAACTTACCTCTGGAACGCCCTTTTCTTCATTATAGTTCTGTGTTGCGCTGACCAGACCAATGCGACTTTGCTTGCCTATGCCAACAGAAAAATTGAAGAACTGGACACCCGACGCCAGACCATTTCGAAGACGATCGCCGAATTGCTATATATTATGTTAAATTCCTGAAAGTATTTTCTTTGCGTTCTCCAGATTATTTTTTCCATTTATTTTTAGATATACTTTACTGATCTCAGAAGGCTCTCCTATTTCTCTGCAGAGATCCTGTGCCTGGGAAATGGGTATGTAGATTTCGTTGTCTTCTATTACTACAGCGGCTTTACAGGGCATATATGAGGTTTGCGGTCCTCTTGCGGAATTGCTGGATAAGGTAGTAAGATCATCTGTGGCTTTGGAAGTATCTTTCTCTTTTTCATCCAGGGAATAAAAAATATTCAGGTTTTCACCCATCTCTAAAAATTTTTCCTGTTGTTTTTTTGAAATGGCATGATTATTATAGTCTTTCATATCCCGTAGGGAACCATTTCCCAGCAATAACAACGGCATCTTCCCCAGTTCATTCTGAGTTGGATTTTTTCCAAACGCATTCATATCAATTCCTGAAAAAGTCGTTGTTTCCGTATAATCTTCAATTTTGATGACAACCGGGACTTCTATGACTGGCCAGATTTCTTTTATACCTTTTATCTTCTTCGCTTTCTGCAAAAAATCTTCATCATAAGCCAGATCTCCAAGTGGGAGCAGCACAGTAAATTGCCGTTTTTCTTCTTTCATGCCTGCCAGCAGCATTCCTAATAATGTAAGTATCAATGCCAGCAGAAGTATGACAAATAAGGTAAAGCTGTCTATTTTTTTTCTTTTCAATGAGAAGCCGCCTTTCTCACTTCTTCGAGAAGGATATTTTTCTTATGAAGCTTTCTGACCAGAATCAGGATTATGGAAATAAGCAGTACTGCAACAACTGCAGCTATGGAATACCACCAGTTATTGGTTTTCTCCTGGTCATCTTCAACCTTTAAAGACTTTATCTGGGTTTCTTTGATTTCAGAATCAAATTTTATTTCTTCCTCATATGATTTGCCATCTGCATCCTCATACGTAAGAATTAATTGTCCTGCACATTTTCCTGTTTTTCCTTTTACATATATGCGAAGACTTCCCTGGGATAAATCTCCGGCCTCTATGGTCCCTAAGAATGCAGTATCGTTTGAGCTTAATTCATCAGCCTTTAAGCTGACACTTGCATTGTATATTTTGTCTCTTCCTAGATTCATTGCTTTTACTGGTATTTCTACTGTATCCATAGTGTATAAAACAGATGGAATATCTGAAGCTTCCAACTTAACACGAACAGGTTGGATAATCTGAAAAGACAGTGCTTCTGTACCGGTAGTTGCCGTTGCTTTTGAATCTTCATAATCCAGAGAAAAAGTAATGACAGCCTGGCCGGGATCACAGTTTTCTGTTATAGTAATCATCTGTTCCAAAGTAATTGCTTCACCCGGAGCCAGGGCTTGTACATAAAAAGAGTTTTTCTCAAATTCGATTCCTTTGTTCTCTGTAGAAAGGGAAATTTTTAAACCAAATACATTTTGACTGCAGCTTTTATTTCGAAATGTCAGCGACATTTCTGTTGTAGAACCAGCCTCCAGTCGTTGACCCGAAAGATTGCTGTCTTCTAATAATACCTGCGGTTTATGTAATATTTTTTCACTTGATGAGTCTGATGTTGAATTACCTCCTCCCTCACCGCCCGAGTACCCTCCGCTGTCTATAACCGGATCTGTTATCTGAGGGACGTTATCGTCCTCCGGATTATCACTGTCTATTACAACATGAAAAGGATTCGATTTAGAACCATCACCAAAGTCATCTCCTGATGTAAAAATATCCGGATCCGGATTTTCTTTATCGGTATCAGCTTTATCAGGAATCTTTTCATCCTCTGCCGGAGGTTCGGTACTCGTAGATTCATCCTCTTTTACATCAAGGGTTAACGAGTTGTCATTCTCATAAGATACTGACGGATCTGAGTCCGTAAATTCTTCTTCAGCAGATGTAATCTCCGTGTTTTGAGGCTCTGTGGCAAAAACGGTAGCCGGAAGAAATATTATTGTCGTACACAATACTAATGCCGTTTTTACAAATAAATTTCTCATTATCGGGCAGTCCTTTCTCTTAAAACTCCTCCATCCATTTCATATACGTGGTCACATAAGATTCTGATATCCTCTTCATTATGGCTTGCCAGCAAAATGGTTTTTCCTGCTGCTTTTAAATCCAGCAGCAGTTCTCTTATTTCTTCCACGCCATGTTTATCCAGTCCATTAAACGGCTCATCCAAGATCAAAAAAAGAGGATCTTCCATAATGGCCTGTGCAATACCAAGGCGCTGACGCATTCCAAGAGAATATTTTCCGACGGGTTTCTTCATGTCCGGATCCAATCCTACCCTTTTTAGGACTATGCGGATATCGGCCTTCGAAATCCGACCATTCATATCTGCCAGGATCTCCAGATTTTTAAATCCCGTATATTGTGTAAGAAAACCGGGAGTCTCGATAATAACTCCAAGACTTTCAGGAAAATCCACATCATGGCCTATTTTTTTTCCAAATACAAAAATAGTACCCGTGGTTACAGGAAGAAACCCACAGATGCATTTCATAAGGACGGTCTTTCCTGAACCGTTGTTTCCAACAATCCCATAGACATTCCCTGTTTTCAAGGAAAGATTTACTTCCTGCAACACAATGTCTTCACCGAAACGTTTGGTCACGTGTTCTATTTTTACGCAGGTGTTCTGCATCATTCCACTTGCTCTTTCCAGATCACAGGCCAGATTAAATGTCCCTTCAGATTTCTTCCAATCTTCCATATAAAACACCTCCCAGAATCCCCAGCATTACGAATAAAAACAACAGTAGAAATAGCCAAAGTCCTATTTTGTCCGGTCCCCAATTTTTATCAGCCAATATCCATTCTACTGGATAAAACCATATCTGATTTTTAAAATAGCGGTCATGAAGAATAATTCCGAAATAGAAGCTTACAAAAGGGATTCCATATACCATGTAAGCAGAATCCCATAAAATCCCGCAGCTTCCACCGAAAGTACTTATGATACTTCCGATAAGTCCTGTCCGGAATGCCTTCATGAGCAAGTCCAGAAGTGCTTCTTTCTGAATAGCACCCTGTATCTCCAGCGGATAGAACACAATAAAATTGATAAAAAGTACCGTTAGTATAGCTAATGTCCAGACCATAAAACCAGACATCATAATAGAAAAGACTTTACCTTCGACATACTGTCTGCGGGTCGTTCTGGGAAGTATCTCCTTTAAAAATCCACTTTTATATTCTTGCAGAATGGAATCACTCCATGGCAATACGGCTGCTACCGGAATGGCAAAAGATACTGCCTGACTTTTTAAGGAACCTTCCAGTATACTGATAAAAGTACCACATGCCAGTGCTTTTTTTAAGCTGGGATAAGTCTGGCCAATGGCGATGGAAATGCAGGCTATCAGCCATGCTGCCAGAAAATTCTTATTAAATAACATACGTTTTGTTTCACCCCACATAGGTTTTCCCCCTTCCGATCATGTCTTTTCTCCAAGAAATTCAAAGGTATATTTTTTCATCCGGTTAATTGCAAAAACTGCAAGAAGAACTAAAATACCCAGAAAAAACATGTAGGAATGCGTGATTTTCGGAAGCAATGGGTCATAACCTAAGTTATGTTTTCCGTATACTGCCTGGTTCAGAGGACTGATCCAGCAGATTAATACATTTACCTGATACATTTCGTATTTTTCTTTATGTAAAATTGCAGCCAGTACTTTCGGGTCCAATAAAAAGCCAAAAACACTGTAAAGAAGGCCAAAAATCATACCCTTAGTCTTCCCTTTATAGAGATTTCCTACAAGGATTACAAAGCTTAAGGTCAGCGAATAACAAAACAGAAGGAAGAAAACCTGCAGCATACAGCCATAGGGTGAGATACTTTCCATGACCCTTACTGTAGAAGGGACCTGTAGGTTTTTTCCTAATTCTGAATAACCAAGCATGGCCGCAGTTTCGCTCCACAGGTTACCTGGATAACTCTTTTTCATACACAGCACGGCCGTAAATAACAGCATCAAAACCGTATATAAAACAGTTACAAGAATAACATAAATGAATTGACCTAAAAGCCATTTCCTCTTTGTTGTCCGGGTCAGCTGGTATGGAGTAATAGGTGTCATCTTTGGCAGGTCAGAAAACATAAGAAGCAAGAGCAGCGAACTGGACAGTACTGCTATCCCATCCCCAAATGTCCAGATAAATGGTTCAATGGCCTGTACCGGTGTATCGTAGGTTTCCATTACAACCATGATTCTGCCTGTAAGCAGGAAACTAAGTACAAATTCTAACAGAAATATAAAAATAACTTTGGGATTGCGTAAAAATCCGAAGAAATTGTACCGTACAATTCCAAATACCTGTCTCATGTCAGTAACCCAGATTCCGGTTTATAATACTGCCATCCACGGCATTGATGGTAAGGAAGCTTTCATTCGGATCTTTACTGGTATTTGATTCTGTTTCTCCGTTATATTCACTTTCTGAAGTCATGCTGCCGAAAAAATCCCAGACGGGGATCAAAATACCTGTGTGTGCGTCAGTAGACGGCTCATATATTCTGGCATAACCAAGAACGATCCGATCAATATTATAGACTCTGGAATTTTCATATTGCATATTATCAGCGTTTGTTACCACCATCATTTTTTCATAAATTTTCATAATCTCGCTGAATGAAAGAAGATTTAAATTCTCTGTCTTTATGTTACCAATTGTGTAGGGATTTGAATAAGTCATGCTTTCTATGCCATCTTTATCGACATAGAAACAGAGACTTTCATAAGACCATGTTTCCATCGTGCTGTCCATATCTTCCAATGCCCCACCGTCTGCAATTGTCTGAGTTACCGGCACACCATTTATGGTACGTGCATAATCAATTCTATATCCATTTCCAAAATCACCTGAACTATTATCGCCTTCAAAACTTTTGCACATCGCGTAATTCCAGTTAGAAAACTGTAAATCTGTGATGCCCATTTTTTCAACTTTTTCCTTTACAAGTTTTTTTGCTTCATCCAGAGACAGCCCGATAGATTCTTCTGTGGGTTTTTCTTCCTCTTCAGAATATCCATAATCACACCACATTGCATCCTCCGGTATTTTTTCCCCGCCCTTGTTTGCTGCTTTCTTGATCTTGACTGACAAGGTATCGGAGCCAGTGTAAGATGTTATATAATAGTATTGTGAATCGTCTGGCATCTGTGCAATACAATCGAAAAAATTTCCGGCAACAGGTTTTGCCTCTGTCAGGGTTTTCTTTTCCGGAGCAGTTTCGTATTCCTGTTCCCATGTCTCAATATCTTCATAGATATCATAGACATAATTCCCATCATCGTCTGTTCCATAGTTATACGGATCCAGGTTTCCGGTTGCAACGTCTTCTTTTAGTTCATCCAGAGTTTTTTTAATTTCATCTTTTGTCTTCACATAATAACTATCCAGGGTATAAAGTTTTGCCTCTGAGAAGAATGCGTTTGTAATACGGTCGAGAAGCTCCTGGGTAACTTCTGCCGCAGTGACAGAAATAGCAGATATCTTTTCCACTTCCGGAATTTCTACGCTTGCATCTGTATTTACCACGAGCTTGGCACTGTCATCTTCCACATGGCTTTTATAATTTTGAGGAGCATCAATGAGATTCCTGATGGTTGTCTTTGACTCTGAACCGTCATCGTTCTTGCTTTCAGATGCTTCTCCTTTAGAACCGCTAACATCATCCGCTTCCGTATAAGCATCTACAACCTTGCTCCCCTTCGGCTTTACCAAAGAAGAATCCGGGGTCTGTGCGCATCCTGTAAACATTCCAATACAAAGCACTATTCCTGCAAACTTTTTTATGTTTTTTCTCATTTCTGGTAATATCTCCTTTCTAAGGTTGTTATAAGTATATCATCGAGCATTACACCAAATCTTTCGCGATTTGTAACTGATATGTAAACGTTAGTGTGATTACCAGAAAACAGAGACGGTAGTTCCTTTTCCCGGATTGCTTTCAATCTTCAGTTGGAAATCGTGCAGTTCTATAATTTTCTGACATAAAGAAAGACCGAGCCCTACACTTCCTTTTGCCCTGGAACGAGATTTGTCTACCATATAAAATGGTTCCGTCACCATTTCCAGATCCTCTTTTGGTATTCCCTTTCCAAAATCCTGAACCATCAGATGGTTTGGGGTTGCCTCAAGCACAATTTTAGATTCTTTCCTGGAAGCTTTGACTGCATTATCAATTAGATTCGTCACTACACTTATCATTAAGTCCTGATCAAACTTCTTTACCAATTCTTTTGGTTCACAAAATACATCAAGAGAGATGTTTTTTTCTTGAAGCCTGCAATCAATGAGTTCTTTTACTTCTTTCAGGAAGTTATCCACCTGTATTTCAGCTGGATTGAATGAGTCTTCCGAAGCTTCGTAGAGTCCGGTTAATTCCAGCATTTTCATAGAAAGTCTTGAAAGCCTGCGACATTCATTTTCAATATAAATCAGAGCCTTCTCCTGCCTTTCCGGGGTCAGGCGCACAGTAAGCAATGTATCTGCATAGCCTATGATTGCAGTCATTGGGGTCTTCAGCTCATGAGCCAGACTTCCAATAAGCTGTTTTTGTGTCCGGTTTATGTTAGAAAGACTTTCAATTTGTTCTTTTATTTTACCTGTCATAAAATTAAAGGTTGCACCTATCTGCGCAAGTTCTGTATTTCCCTCTGACGGTACTTTAAAATCATAAATACCTTCAGAAACAAGAAGCGTAGCTTCTCTTAGGCTTGTAAGCGGTGCTGTGATTTTTCGAAGGCTCAAATAAAGGATAATTCCCATCACCACGATCAAAGATAAAGTAAATCCACCCGTCTGAAAAAACAGCAGATGACTTTTTTCTATTACATCTGTTATATCTTTATAAGTAACAATCTGATATCCCATATTTACATTGCCATAGTAAAATAACAAAAGTGTCCTTCCATTTATCTGACTGACCATAGGGCCATGACCGTCACTGTTGCTGCCATGATCCACCATGTTTGCCTTACTTGCACATAATTCTCTTAACTTTTTTACATCGAATTCATAAACAGTTCCATTATAGGTCATTTTTCCATCAAGATATAAAACCGCGCTGTCATGAAAAACCTGCCGAAAAGCATAAGTAACTATTTGGGGGCGCATTTCGTTGTCGGCATTCTGTTTCTGATTGTCAGAAAGGCTTGTTTTATTTTCAAACTGTAAGATATTTGTTCTGAATATACTGCTTTCATAACTGTTGATATTCTGTATACTCTGATTTTTCCAACAATAAGTGGTATAGAGAAAGATCCCTGACGACACCAACAGAATGATACATGTAGTCTGAGCAAAGATCTTTATTAAGAGTTTCATAAATCCACCTCAAGCCTGTAACCGATTCTGGGAATTGTTTTAATCTTATCCTGCCATCCAAGCTTTTTCCTGATACGACCCACATGTGCATCCACAGTTCTTGTTTCTCCGCAGAACTCTTCATTCCACAGTTCCTGCAGAATCTGATTCCTGGTCAGTGCTTTGTTCGGGTTTTTGGCGAACACCATGAGGCAGTTATATTCCATTGGCTTTAAATAGATTTCCATGCCCATTTTTGTAACAGTACGACTAGCAGTATCAATGATGACATCACCAATTTGAATCTGTTCTTGTACAGTGCCATTACGTTCCAGTACCTTTTCAAGACGGACCATCACTTCCAGCATTTCAAATGGTTTTACAATATAATCTTCTGCACCGTCTTTTAATCCCTTTATCTTGCTCGCGATATCTCCCTTTGCGGTAAGAAATATTACGGGGATTTCATACTGCTTCAGTTTCGGTAACAGGCTATATCCGTCTCTTCCGGGAAGCATGATATCTACAAGTGCACACTGAAATGCATGATCTTGAATAATTGCTTCATATGCCTCATTTCCATCCAGATATCCTACTGTTTCATACCCTGCAATCTCCAGATTCATACATAGCAGGTCATTGATTGACATTTCGTCTTCTATCACAAGAATTCTTGCCTTCATAATTATTACCTCACATGTTTTTATAACTATCTTTTCACAGGTTAATTATACATTAAATTCTATAATGCAGTTGTAACTGATTTGTAACAGCAAAAAAGGAAACCAAAACCATTCTGTGAGAATAGTTTTGGTTTCCTGTATAAATCGTTATTTTCTGATCGTTTATAACGCTGATGAGAACATTTGGGAGCAAATGATCAGTCTTTTATGAATCCCAAATATCTGCTTCCCTGATAAGTCAGTACTCCGGAATCTCCTTTTTTTATATTTTTAAATGATTTCTTTCATTTACCTTTATCAGATCGTATCATTCAAATCACATCCACTGATGATGCGATTCCATAAATTCTCCCGCTTGTCCATTCCTTTGGTAAAATAGGGAAGTCTTTCCTCTTCCAGCTCTTCCAGACGAAGCACATTTCCATTCAGATAATTGTCAATCCGGTATCCTGTACTTTTAAGTCTTGTAATCACGCCACCGATTTTTATATCCAGGATCTCATAACCAAATGGCTTTGCATCGTTCATCCAGATTTTTTCTCTTGATGATTTCATATCTGTCAGATTGCAGATGATTCCAGGAATAACATTCTGACTGATATCTTTCAACGCTGCTCTGTCCGATCTGTCATATGCTGATTTTATACACATGCTCCCATTTGGAGCAGTCCGTATTTTCGGACAGATCATAGTATCCGCCTGTAGAATTTGCTGTAATGTACATGTCACTCCATATCATAGGCTTTAATTCTAATTTTCTGCAAATATCTACGACCCTGTTACAATGTTCCCTGATTATCAGTGACCCTTTTTTATATCCATTTTCTTTTAGATAATTTCCAAGTCCCAGCATGACAGCCTCATCCATTCCAAGATGTACCCTGTTGGTAGAAAAATTCTCCTTTACTGAGCTGAGCAGCTTTTCAATAAACTGATAAGTTTCCTCTTTTTCAGGCTGGAGAATGTCCGCAGAATCCCGAATCTTATCCATTCCCGGCCACTTCAACACATTGTAAAGATGAGCCAGTGTCTGAATACACGGAACAAGCTCTACCCCAAACATTGAAGCGTAAGCATCCAGCTCTTTTATTTCGTCCTTGGTGTATTTTCCGCGATAGACTCCAAAATAAGGCTGCCCCTCTACTTCATAGGTATCTTCTGTATAAAGCATAAGTACATTCATTCCAAGTTTTGCCAGTGTCCTGATCAGGAATTTCACCTTTTCAACTGTAAATACAGCATTTCTGGAACAATCCAGCATAAGACCGTTTCTTTCAAAACAGACATGCTCTTGATATTGAAATTCATCCTCTTCCATATGATGTATGGCATAATTAAGTGCGCGGTAATAATGAGATATTTCCCGACAGATGATATGAATCTCTTTCTTTAGGAATCCTGCTCTTCTTAACAAATCAATCTTTTTGGCAGAGCATCCCCTGTCAATGTTCTATTTTATCCGTTTGTAAATAATCGGCTCATCATAACCAAAAGTTCTTTTCCCATTTACTTCCATGGACTCTGATACTTCCAATTGATTTTCAGTGAACTTTTCATGCAGAGAAAATTTCAATACGGGAGAAAACATACTTACACTTCCGCCTTCCCATATATCACCTGATTTTCTGAAAAATGCAGGAGTAAATTTTGCAGAACATTTTAGCTGATCATAGTCGGCACCTTTGAACATTTTGTAAGTAAAATTCTTTTTATCATATCCTTCCGGTATCTCATAAGAAATAAGTTTTATTGAATTACTTTCTTCCATGAAAAGAAACAAATGTGAAGAAGAGCGGGTAGTTCCCTGTACAGAATAATAGCTCTCTTCAATCATAAATACGCCTTCGAAACCATTTGGGAGATTTGCAATTCTGGAATTACATATTGTATTGATATGCTTTGCATATGGATACTGTGGATTTGTCTTACTTATTTTTTCAAATTGATCCTTATTATCAAATTTTCCATTCAACAGTGTAACAAAATTTATCAAGTCAGCCATGATTTTATGCCTCCATAATCTTTATCATATAATTTTCATCCACTATACACCTTCCATATAAAAGAGTCCATGTACAAAATAAGGGAATATATAAACAAAATGCATCAGTTAACAAACATCGGCAGAGGAGCATATCATTGTCCAATTGATATGCTCCTCTTTGTCTGAATTACTGTTCCATTTTATAAATTTACGCATAATATTTCGTACCACACCCTGTTTCTATGGCTGAATCAGGCTAATAAGAACGTTACTGTTAATTGTGTTTATAGCTACTTAAGGCACGAATCAGTTTTTCTGACTCCAGTGGTTTGGTAAGATAATCGTCCATTCCAGACTTTAGTGCTTTAGTCTTATCTTCTGTAAAAGCATTGGCGGTCATAGCTATAATCACAACAGCAGATGCATCACTTCTGTTCATTGTACGTATTTCTCTGGTAGCTTCCAGGCCATCCATAACTGGCATCATAATATCCATCAGAATTACATTGACCTCACCAACACCTGATTTTGCAAATGCTTCAACAGCCTCCTTACCGTTTGAAGCCCTTATAATTTCTGCTCCTGCATTTGTCAGAAGGAATTCTGCAATTTCCATGTTCAATTCATTGTCTTCGGCCAAAAGGATTCTCATGCCTTCAATTGATACATCGTCTTCCTGGCTTTCTGCCTGCTTCATATCAGCAGAAATAAGGAATGGGAGCTGTACCATGAATGTAGTTCCTACATTTTTCTCGCTTTCAAATTTAATCGTACCGCCCATTTTCTCTATTAGTTTTTTTGTAATTGGCATACCAAGACCTGTTCCTCCATAAACAGATCTTGCACCGCCTGTTTCCTGAGTAAATGGTTCAAAAATATGGTTCTGAAATTCTTTACTCATTCCAACTCCGGTATCCTTGCAGTGAAACTCAAACAGTATATGCCTGTCATCCACCTGTGTTTCATAATAGCTGAGCAGTATTACTCCTTTTTCTTTATTGTATTTGACAGCATTACTTATGATATTCATAAGGATTCTTTTTAAACTTTAATCACAGCACTTTTGCATGCTCTATCAATGTGTTTATTTCCATAAATAAATTTTTCTTTGTACCCATTATATGGTTCCAGTATTGATACGTCAATCCCATTAATGTGCCTTCTCTTCTTCACTCTTTGTGAAAGGAAGAGATTGCTAGCTTTTACCAATCGCTCTTCCACTTCCACATCAAGTCTGCTTTGTTCTGGATTACCGAAATGGTGATCATGCGTCAGGCTGATACTGTTGACAATGAAAAACAGGAGCCAGCTGCATTACAACTTAGCTCCTGTCCTGTACATCTTGAATATAGAATTAGTAAAAACA
>OGYI01002357.1_pt1 | contig 14562 bp, 14 predicted proteins | sample 1576521 | NCBI WGS metagenome assembly OGYI01 (sample SAMEA3541484, study PRJEB24748) | human gut metagenome | biome: human gut; feature: human-associated habitat; material: faeces | place: China | collected 2012
TAGACCACGGAAATGTCTTGGATACAAGACACCGTTAGAAGCATTTAACGAAGAAAAAGCTAATTGTTGCACTTAGCTTGACAATTCGTCATTTAAATATTTTTCATACAATTGCACAAGAGCGAAGTGGATTTTATGATGTACTATTAGACATATATAATAAAAGAGTATATTAATTTGAGTGTAACAATAATATATATTGATAAAGTTAGATATTTAGAGTAACATATTAGAGTAAGAAAGTATGTTCATAAAAAAGTCATTTAAATTATGAGGAGAGAAAAATGTTAAGCAAAGTACCAAAGTATAAAGTAGTATCACTGTTTTGTGGTATTGGTGGCTTTGAAGAAGGATTGAAATATTCTGATATGGAAGCCCAGGTTATATTTTCTTCTGAAATTGATAGATTTGCTCAAAAGTCATATTTAGCAAATTATCCTGAAAGTAATTTGGTTGGAGATATAACAAAAATTGAGGCCTCACAGATACCAGAACATGATATTTTAATGGGAGGATTTCCCTGCCAAACTTTCAGTATAGCAGGAAAAAGAAATGGGTTTGAGGATACTAGAGGAACTTTATTTTTTGATGTTGTACGTATCATTAAAGAGAAGAAACCTAAAATTATTTTATTAGAGAATGTTAAAAATTTAGTTAGCCATGATAACTCCAGTACAATAAAGGTTATTTTGAATACACTTAATAATTTGGGATATACTGTCGATTTCACTGTTATTAATTCGGCCGAGATGGGAGTTCCTCAAAATAGAGAGCGAACATATATATTAGGTATTAAAGATTTTAAGGAAGAAAAATTTAAAAATGATTATAGAAATAATAAGATAAATAGTCTTAAAAAAGAATTAAACAACAGCGAATTTAAAGGGTTTAACTTTTTTGAAAGCTTAAAAGCAAATAGAAAAAAGGTATTTATAAAAGATGTGATTGAAAAAGATGTTTCTAGAAAATATTATATCGACAATGAAAAAATACAAGAATTTTTAAAAAAAGTTGAATTAGAAGAATATAACCCAGAAACAAAAATTTTGAAAATATTAGATATTCCTAAGCATATTCATAATGATCAAGAGAGACAAAGACGGGTTTACTCTGTTAATGGAATATCACCGACTGTTTTAGCGAGGGCAGATTCAACTAAAATTCTAATTAAAGAAGATAAAGAGTTTAAGATAAGGAAATTTACTCCAATAGAAAATCTTAAAATACAAGGATTTGCTGATGAGTTTATTGGTAGGATATTAAAGGCAGGAATAAGTGATACTCAGTTATATAAACAGTCAGGAAATGCAGTATCACCACCAGTTATAGCAGAGATATTTAATCATTTAAATAAATATATAATTCAATATAAAGTATTTAATGAATATAAAGTATTTAATCAATATAAGTTTATTGATCTGTTTGCAGGGTTAGGTGGATTTAGAATAGCTCTTGAGAGTAATGGAGCAAAATGTGTTTTTTCTAGTGAGATAGATAAATATGCATGTGAAACATATAAAAGTAATTTTAATGAAGAGCCTCATGGAGATATATTTCAAATTGATTCTAAAGATATTCCAGAACATGATATTCTTTGTGCAGGTTTCCCATGTCAACCATTTTCTATTGCGGGAAAAAGATTAGGGTTTGAAGATGCTAGGGGGACATTATTTTTTGAAGTTGCAAGAATATTAAAGGATAAAAGACCAAAAGCTTTTATCTTAGAAAATGTTTCTGGGATTGTTAGTCATGATAATGGAAAGACTTTAGAAACTATTATTTCAATTTTAAAAGATTTAAACTATTCAGTAGTATGGAAAGTATTAAATGCTAAAGACTATGGAATTCCTCAGAATAGGAATAGATGGTATTGTGTTGGAATTGATAAGAAAATTTATGGAGAAATTAATGAAGAAATAATTTTTCCGGAGAAAGTTGAATTGAAAACTTTTTTATCAGATTACATAATAAAACAAGTTGATTCTAAATATGATGTTTCTAGTATAGCGAAAAATAATATGAATATGCATATTGAAAAATTTTTAGAGAAACAAGTACGGAAAGAAGGAGAACCAATTATTGCAAATAATATTAGACCATCAAAGGTTTCGTTTAGTGCTAATGGTATATCTCCATGTTTAACAGCGAAGATGGGGACTGGTGGAAATAATGTTCCTGTAATATATGATTTAGGAAGAAAGTTAACTGAGAGAGAGTGCTTAAGAGTAATGGGATTTCCGGAAACTTATAAGATAAAGGAAAATTATAGTCAGACATATAAGCAAATAGGAAATAGTGTTGTTGTAGCATTGATAGAAAAAATATCTAGCAATCTAATTCAATTCTTGGAAAGTAGATAATAATAGCCATATCTTGTTAGAGATATGGCTATTATTATATAATTTATTTAAAAGTATATATGGAGGCAAAAATAATGGATAATAGAATAAAGGGGTGTAATTCACACGGATTTACAAATGAATCATTAATGGTAGAAGCTTTAAATAATAAAATGCCCAAGGAACTAAACTCTAATTTAAAGAGATTTATAAAAGATATTTGTACGGAAAACAAAATAAATTTTAGTAATGATATGTTGATTAGAGCAAGTTTGGAGAAAAATAATAGACTAAAACAAGATTTTTATATCAACATAGAAGGAAGAGATTTTGGTATAAGCACCAAAATGGGAACTGGTAATAGTGTGCATCAAGAAAAAATAGAGGAATTTATTGAGTGGCTAGATAGATGTTCTTTAATAGAAATAACAGATGAGATAAAAGATTGTTTGAGATTTTTTATTTGGGGAGATGGTTCCTTAAATGGACAAGCACCTATAGTTAAAGATAAGGATGGTAATATAATTGGAAGATTTGGCGCGAGTGAGTTTAGAAAATTATATCCAGATAAAAAAGAATTATTACAAGGTATTCTAGGAAAGAATTCAGCATTTATTTTAAATAGAGCAATTTTTGAAGGAAAAAATAATAGTAAGGTAAATTATATTTATCATGGAAATCCATTAAATGGAGTATGGATTTCTAAAAGTGAAGTTTTAGAGTTTAATATTAAAAATGCTAAATTTAAAGGTGAAAATTATACAGGATCTATTTATGTAGGAAGATTAACAGTTCAGCCTTGGAATGCTAGTTTAAAAGGAAATACTGAAGAAAAGAGAGGGCAAATACAATTTAAATATAGTTGTATGGTAAAAGATTTTGAAGTTCTTATGATGAAAAAGATTTCTAATATAGGTACTTTTGAAGGAGATAAAGAGGAATTTAATCTATCTCAAGTTATGAATAAAAATAAAAAACATAAATTTTGGAGTGTATTGTTTAAAGAGTTAAATATAAATGAAAATAATGAAAATTACTACATTGTTAAAGTTGATGGCAATAAAGAATCGACTTTAACAGGGAAAAAGGTAAAATGTAAAACAGATAACTATATGATAAAGGCAAATATCAATAAGGATATTCTATTACAATGGGAATATCAAATAACAGAAACACTTTTAAAAAAAATATCACATTATAAGATTATTGATAATTCTGGTATATCTGTAAAAAGGGCAGATTCGAAAAAATATACAATTGTAAAATTAACTCATAACACATTTAAAAAGGCTTTTAATGATTATTTAGATGATGTTGATTTTATAATGGCAGGATTACTTCTATATAGTGAGAAAGAAAAGCTATATATAAATCAAAAAATATTAAAAGATTTAGATCTTGATGAAAAAAGATTATTAGTATATTATGAGAAAACGTTTGGGATTATTGGAGATGGAATTTTAGATGAAGATTTTATAACTAATATAAGTAAAAAAGCTAAACTTATTGTACAAGCTGTTATAGAAAAAAATGAAAGATTAAAGGAAAAACTTTTTTCAGGAAAAGAATGGTTTAAACAGCCATATTGTATAAATTTTATTTTTAAAAATGGTGAATTAACAAATAATATTTATACAGATTATACTATTAGTAATGGTTCAGGCAGAAGTAAAGGGATTTATAGTATTATATTAAAGCCAACTGAAAAAAAGAAATAAAAGAAATTAAAAAGGCGAATAAAAGTATTTTAAAAAATGTAATTTTATTTGTCTTTAGTTCATATAGATGTTAAAACTATATACTAATTAGAGTGAATTTAAGGTGAAATTTAGTGATAAAAATAGATGAGGGATAATTGTTATGTATAAAGGTGAAGAATTTAAATATTGGATGCAAAATAAATGTAAATTATCAATTGCCTCAGTAGATAAATATTATAGAGCTATTTTAACAAATTCTAGGGATTTAGAAAAGTACTATGAAAAATTAAAAGATATATATAATATAAATGATATAAGAGAGTTAGATGAAATGATAGATTTATATAAATCTATTCCAGCTTTAGTTGAAAAGAATAAAAGAGGAAACAATATGTATACGGCTGCATTATCTAAATATAGGGACTTTTTAATAGTTTGTGAGAATGGTAATAGTGAAGTTACTGTAAGTGATATGAATATAGAAATAGAGATAAAAGATATAATAGAAAATATAGAAGAATATATTAGAACTAATAGCTTTATTTATAAAAGGGAAGAATTAAGTAATTTCTATCTCTCTCTAAAAACCAAACCATTTGTTATTCTAGCAGGTATAAGTGGAACAGGTAAATCTAAATTAGTTAGATTATTTGCTGAAGCTATAAATGCCAAATTTAAAAGTATTCCAGTTAAACCAGATTGGAATGATAGTACAGAGCTTTTGGGTTATAAGAATATTAAAGATGAATTTGTTCAAGGGGAACTATATAAAGTTATTGATGAAGCAAAGGATAATTTAGATACTCCATATTTTGTATGTTTAGATGAAATGAACTTGGCTAGAGTTGAATATTACTTAAGTGAATACCTAAGTGTTATTGAATCTAGAAAGTTTGAAAAAGGCAAAATAGTAACAGATGAATTATTCAGTAAATCATATTTTGAAAATATTAAAGATAATAATATTAGTATTCCAGAAAATCTTTATATAATAGGTACAGTTAATATGGATGATACTACTTTTTCATTTAGTAGAAAAGTATTAGATAGAGCAAATACTATAGAGTTTTCAGAAGTAGATTTAGAAACACTAGATTTCTTAACTGATGAAGCAGAAACTTTAGTAGTAGATAATTCATTATTAAAAACTCAATTTTTAAATATAAAAGATGCTTTAGAAATAGATAGAACATATGTAGAAGAAATAAATGAGAAAATAGTTGAAATAAATAATATACTAAAACCATATTCAAAACATTTTGGTTATAGAGTAAGAGATGAAATAGTATTTTATATGTTAGAAAATAAATTAGCTAATTTACTAGAAGAAGATATGGCTTTTGACTATCAAATAATGCAAAAGATATTACCAACAATAATAGGTAGTGATGTATATATAGAAGAAATACTTATAAAACTATTTAAAATATGTACAGGCTTTAATTTAGAAAATAAGCAAAATTATATTAAAGAAGCAGAAAGTGTAATTAAAAATGAAAGTGAAAAATGTAGATACCCAAAAAGTGCTACAAAAATATTACAAATGTTAAAGGGGTATAGAGATGGCTTTGTATCGTTCTGGCAATAGTAAGCTAATAGAAATAAAAAGTGATAAATTTACTTTAACCTTTGTTGGAAATGAAATAGATACAAAATCAGTAGCATTAGGATATAACAATGATATAAATTCAACAACTATAATACATGGTGATATTAAAGAAAATATAATTATAAAAATACTAAATGATAATAAAACACTAGGAATTAATGGTGTAATTAATAGTAAGCCTATATTCTTTGAAAATGGATCTTATCAAATCATATTAGAAAGTGATGATAAAGCTTATGATTTTATACATATAGAATCAGATATAAGTGATACTATACAAGATTATAGTAAGGTTTTAATTGGTAATATTCAATTTAAATCAGAAGTAGGAAATTCAACATTTGCAGTACGAAAAAATGGAAATATAATTTTAAAAATAACAATTGAAGTTTTTCCAACAAAGCTTGATTATAAAACTGATTACCAAAACATAATGAAAGAAGTTGATGAAGAGGTATCTGCAATAATATTTAAGCTTATAGGAAATACAGTTTTAAAGACACAATTAAAAGAAACAGATAATCAAACTAATACAGAATTTATAAATATTTTTAAAGCTGTATTTGATGATTTAGAAAAAGATATAAGAAGAATATGTGAAAACTTAAAACATAATGTAGAAACTATTGAGCAGATAAGGAAGGTAGAAAAAGCGAGAGTACCTTCAAGAAGAACTGTTGATTATTTAAGAAAACATCCTAATGCATTAACAGAAGATAAAAATGGATTTATTAGTGTGAATGATAAAAGATACTTACCTAACGCCATAGTTGATAAACGGAAAAAAACAACTGTTGATATATATGAAAATCAATTTGCTAAATATATGATTACAACTATTATCAAAAGGTTAAATATAATTGAACATAATATACTTTCTAGATATAAAGATGAAAAGATATATACTAACTATATTAAAGACAAGAAAACCATATTAAATAATTATGTAAGAAGGCATTTGAAAGATATAAGTGATTTAAAGGGTAAAAAGACAATGTCTTTAGTATTTCAAATGTCACCAGGATATAAAGATTTATATATTAAATATGAAATACTAAAGAAGGGATTAGCCATTGGAGAAGGATTATATGAAATAACTCCAAAGAAATTATATACTCTATATGAAATTTGGTGTTATGTAAAAATAAATAATATATTAAAAGAGTTAGGCTTTAAGGTTAAAGACAGAAGTTTAATTTCGTATGAAGATAATGGATTGTTTTTATCATTACTTCAAGAAGAGAAAGCAAAGATTACTTATTCTAATGGAGAAAAGAGTATAGAATTATGGTATCAAAAGAGATATGGAAAATTACCAACAACTATAGCAGAGCCAGATAATGTATTGTGTATTAAAAATTTAGATGATAAAGATAATGTAGTTTATATATTTGATGCTAAGTATAGAATAAATACTAGAAATGAAATTGGACCAGTTGAAGATGATATAAATGTAATGCATAGATATAGAGATTCTATTGTAGCTGAAATGTCTAAAGACAATCAGTTTAAGTATGAAGCATTTGGTGCTTATGTAATGTTTCCATACTCTAAAACAGAAGAGGAATATAAAGAAAATCCATTTTATAAGAGTATAGAAAAAGTTAATATAGGAGCATTTCCTATGTTGCCAGGAAAGACAAAATTAATAGAAGAACATATAAGGAAGATAGTTGGACAAAGTAAAGTACAAGCTAATAATTCACGAGTTTTTATAGATGAATTTGATTATTATAATAGATTTGAAAATAAAGATGTTATAGTAGGGATTGTACCAGACAAGACTCATTATGATGCATATAAAAATAATAGATTTTATCATATACCAAGCAGTCAAATTAGAAATCAAACAGTACTTGGTATTAAATATTTAGCATTATATAAACCAAAAGGAAAGTTTAATGATGTTGCTGGTATATATGAATATGCAAAGGTTAAAAGTATTAAATTTTATAAAAGAAAAGAGTGTATAGAGCTGTCTGATACTAGAGGTAAAGGTGAAGAGGAATATCTAAGATTTGAACTAGATGACTTTAAAAATATAAATAGTATAAAGCCTATGGAAATAGGAATAAGAACTCATTGGTACACAACTTTTTATTTATTAAATAATGCTACTAATATTCATGAACTTAAGTTTAAAAGTAACTTTGAGATGAAAGTTTATAGAAAATTAGAAAAGATAGCTATGGATATGAAAGTTGCTATTAAAATGAAAACAGATGGATATGAGATTAATGAAAATTTAGTTATTATTAACGATGATAATGTAAAAATAGGTAATGAAATTTATACGATTGAAGAGTTGAAAAGTGATATATTTTAATAAAGTTATAAATAGCGTAACTTACTTAGTAATAAAACTATGATGAAAGAAGTTTCTGATATATTAAGCTATAATTATAAACATATTGAATTTATAGATAAGAAAGTTGATTTAGGCTTTGATTGTCCCTTAGATTTACATTGTGATTATACAACAGATGTAATTATGGCTGCTTTTGGATACTTTAATGAAGAGAAAAAGCCAGCTTTTAGAGAAGGTGTTAAGTATTTTGAAGGTAAGAAAACTGATATATTCTTTATAACATTAAATAAGAGTGATAAAGACTTTTCACCATCTACACTCTATGAAGATTATGCAATTAATGAAAAGTTATTTCACTGGCAAACTCAAAGTAAAACATCAATACAAAGTACAACAGGACAAAGATATATCAATCATTTAAAAACTGGTAATAAGATAGCTCTTTTTGTTAGAGAATATAAAACTAGAGATGGACTTACATCACCATTTACTTATTTAGGTACATGTGAATACAGAAGTCATAGTGGTGATAAACCTATTAGCTTTGTATGGAAGCTTCATGAAGAAATTCCAGCAAGTATGATTAATAAAGCTAATAAAAGTATTATAATTTAAGGGTATTGGGGGAGAGGTTACTTGAGAAGAAATAGATTATTATATTTACTATTAACAATAATAGTTATGATATTAGGATTATTATCAAGAAAAATAAATGACTTACCTAAAATAATAGAATTATATTCAGGAGATATATTATGGGCACTTATGGTATTTTTAATTATTGCATTTATATTTAATAAAAAATCGACAATATTTATTATTTCCTGGGCAATAATTTTATCATATAGCATAGAAATAAGTCAGTTATATCATGCAGCTTGGATAGATGCTATAAGAAATACAACTTTAGGAGGGCTAATATTAGGTTTTGGATTCTTATGGAGTGATCTAGTATGTTATACAATTGGAATTATAGTAGGGGCAATAATAGATATTATGATAAATAAAATTAATATTAAAGTTATAAGTAATGTAGAAAGATAATAATAAATAAAAAAATATAGGTAATTCTTTTAGATTAATAGACAATTTATAAGAAGAGATATAGAACTTTTGTATCTAATTATATTTAACTGGTTTTATTATAATTATTCTTGCAATACTTACACTATTGTTAAGAAACTTATAAAATGTTATTGAGCATTTGGATTTTATTAACAATTGTATTATAATGTGAATTAATAATTTTTCTGATAATACATAGATAAATGGGGATTTGATGAAGTGATGGAGGAGTACATAAATGGTTTTATTAGTTGTTGATACACAAAAATTATTAGTAAATAGTAAATTATATAATTTTGAAAATTTTGTTACAAATATTAGGGAATTAATTAATACATCAAGAAAAAATAACATTGAAGTATTATATGTAATACATGATGATGGATTAGAAAGTGATTTAACAAAAGGAAAAGATGGATTTGAAGTTTATGAAGAATTTAAGCCTATGGAACAAGAAAAAGTGTTTGTAAAAAATGTAAATAGTTCATTTAGAGGAACTGGTTTGTTAGAATATTTAAGAGAAAAAGGTGAAAAGGATATAATTGTTGTTGGACTTCAAACTGATAAATGTATAGATGCTACCATAAAGTGTGGTTTTGAACATGGACTTAATATGATTGTACCAAGCTATGCTAACTCAACTGTTGATAATGACTTTTTTAGTGGAGAGCAAAGTTATAAATATTATAATGAATTTATGTGGAATGATAGATATGCTAAATGTATTTCTATTAATAAGGTATTTAATATGTTGGAACGTTAAATACAGTATATTTAATGAATAATTTTAATATAATGGTACAAAATATGCTTGTATAAATATATTATCAAATTAGTGAAAAACTATTATGTAAGTGTTATAATTAGTAGTGAATAATAAATGTAACAAAAAAAGAGGATGTTATATTAATATTGATTTGGAGGGAAGTTGACTTGAGTTTTAATAGAAATATATTCGGAAATAATTCTAAGGATGAGATTTTAACTTTAGTAAAAAGTAAAGAGTTTAAAGATATATTCTTAAAACATAATATAAGAAATGTAATTATTTTTGGAAGCTTAACTAAAGATGAATTTAACGAAGAGTCGGATATTGATATAGCAATTATAGGAGATAATAAAATATCATCTAATTTAGATTTGAATTTGACATTGGAACTTGAAGATTTTTTAGAAAGAAGTATAGATTTAATAGATATTAATGATGAAGATATAGAAAATCTCATTAAGATAGAAGCTTTAAATAGTGAAATGATAATAATAAAAGATGATAAATATAATGAAAAATTCAATTATTATGATCAATTATTTAAAGAAAATATTGAATTTTGGAGCAGATTAGATAAGGTGGTTTTAGATAGTGAATAAAGATAGATTAAAAAAGTTACTATATGATCTAGAATTAGAGTATAAGGATATTGAGGAATCTTTAAAGTTTATACAAGTATATTCTGATAATGAACTATTAAAAAAAGAACTTTCCAATAGTCTTAAATATAAATATTTGAGTATGTTTATTTTATATGAAGATTTTATATCAATGCTTTTAAAAGAATATAATATTTATAAAATAGGAATCACTATAGATTCAGCTATAAAGTTATTAAAAGATAAAAATGTTCTTACTGATAAATTTGCTAATTATTTAAATTCAGGTAGATTATTAAGAAATAGAATTGGACATAGATATAAACAACCTAAGATAGAAGTTTTAATTGAATTTTTAGAAGAAAATAATGACATAAAAAAAGAATTTTTATTATTTATAAAGGGTTTTATGAGCTAAATGAAGATATTTAAGGGAGGTAAAAAATATCTGAAATGGGTTAATATAGAATTTATACTAGTGAGGAATTAAAAGAATATAAAGAAAAGATAAATGAAAAATAAAGGCTTTGCATTACTGCAGAGCCTTTAATATATTTTTATAATAATATAAAAAATTAATATTATGGAGGGTAATGAGATGAATAAAAAAATAATAGATGCTATAAAAGGGGGCCTTTGGGGATTAATAGTTGGTGATGCATTAGGAGTGCCAGTTGAATTTCAAGATAGAGAAGAGTTAGAAAAAAATCCTGTAATAGATATGAGATCAGATGGTACACATAATCAACCAAAAGGAACATGGTCAGATGATACTTCAATGACATTATGTTTAGTAGATAATTTAATTAAGGGATATGACTTAAATGAAATAGCAAATAATTTTGTAAAATGGTATAGATATGGATTTATGACTCCATATGGAGTAGCTTTTGATGTTGGAAATACTACAAGAAAAGCTATTTATAACATAGAGGCTGGAGTAAATGTAACAGAAGCAGGTGGAGCATCAAAATACGATAATGGAAATGGTTCATTAATGAGAATACTACCATTAGCTTTTTATCTTAAATATGAGAAGGATTCAGATAAAAAGTTTAAAACAATTCATGATGTTTCATCTATAACACATAGACATAATATATCAAAGATAGCTTGTTCAATATATGTAGAGTTTGCAATTAATCTTATTAATGGTTATAGCAAAGAAGAAGCTTATGAAAAAATGAAAAAGGTAATATTAAATTATTATAAAGATGATCAGTATTTAGAAGCTTTAAAAACTTTAGAAAGAGTATTGCAAGGCAATATAGGAAATGAAAAGTTATGTAATATTAATTCATCAGGATATGTAGTTCATACTATTGAAGCAAGTTTATGGTGTTTTTTTAATAATGATAATTATAAAGACACAGTATTACAAGCAGTAAATTTAGGTAGTGATACAGATACTACAGCAGCTGTAGTTGGAGGATTAGCGGGAATATATTATGGCCTTAATGATATTTGTGAAGCATGGATAAATAATATTGTTAAAGGTGAAATGATTAAAAAACTAATTTGTGAATTTTGCAATAGTATTATATTTTTATTATAAAACAAAAAAGTTTGACTTAGAAAAGTTTGTATTATAAAATATTTGTAAACCAAAATATTTAAAATAGTTAACAATTTAAAGTTAAGGAGAATTGTTATGAAAAGAAAAACTTTAGATATTGTATATTGTGGTATATTTGCAACAATAACAGCAATACTTGCACAAATTTCAATACCTTTACCAGGGGGAGTACCATTAACATTACAAACATTTGCTGTTTCTTTAGCAGGAATACTTTTAGGTAGTAAAAAAGGATTTATATCAATATTGGTTTATGTATTAATGGGCGCAATTGGATTACCGGTATTTTCGGGATTTTCAGCAGGAATTGGTGCAATAGTAGGAGCAACAGGAGGTTTTATTTTATCTTTTCCAATTATGAGTTTTATTATAGGGTTAATTTGTGAAAGAACAGACAACAAAATTTTAATTTTTTTAGCAATGATATTAGGTTCAATTCCTAACTACCTACTGGGAGCTATTCAATTTTCATTAGTAACAAGCTCAAATATGTATAATGCTTTTTTAGTATGCGTATTACCATTTATTTTAGTAGGTGTAATTAAAGCCGTATTAGCAACTATAATTGGTTCCATGTTAAGAAATCATAAATCAATAAGAGGAATTATTAGTTATGATAAAGCTTAGACCACATCATTTGTTATGTACTCAAGGATATAGCGAAAAAGGATATAGTAGAGAGTTTGTCGAAAATATGACTGAAATAGTTAAATCAATAAAAAATGAAAAAGTACAAGTACAGTTGATATTTTCAGAAGATGATATATGTAGTAAGTGCCCTAATTTATCTGAAAATAATATATGCAAATCAGATACTGTTAATATTATTGATAATAAAGTAATAAAATATTTTGAGTTAGAAGAAAAAATATATGAATATGAATCTTTAATAAGGTACATAAAGAGTCATATTACTAAGGAAATTATGGACGATATATGTGGAAATTGTGAATGGTATAGTATAAGTAAATGTAAGAAAAGAATGCTTGTAGAAATATAATTAGAGTGGAAGTTTTCTAAAAAATATATTTAGAAGATTTTAAAAGTAAAAACAGGTATAATATAAGTTGAAGATAAAGGAAGGAGAGTATGAAAATACTGAAATAGATTTCTTAGAGGATTTATCAAATGCTTTTGGTATTGATAGAGCAAGTAAATTTAGATATGCAAATTTCTATTATGATATTGATAAAATAAAAGACTTATCTGAAGAAGAATTAGATGAAAAATTAAAGAATATAGTAAGATAAAAAAAGACATGCAGGGTTAATACGAAATATGGATTAACCCCGCATGTTTTTTTACATAATAATAAATAAGGATTATATTTTTAGGTTTTTTATATTTACAATAAGAAAAAAATAAAAAGGCTAAAATTAATAATATGAAATTAGCTTATATGATATAATTATTATAGTTTTTATAATTTGAGAGTTTATCGGAAGGAGTACAAGTAATGGAGCCAATAAGAAATGTATTTATTACATTAGAGCAATTTGAAGAAATTCAAAGTAAGTATGATGGTGTATGTGAATATTTAAATGGAGAAATTTTATTTAGTTCAAGAACATCTAGACAACATAATAGAGTTGTTAGAAAAATATTAACGAAATTAGATATATATTTAGAGGGAAGTAAATGTGAGCCTTTTGCAGAACAAATAGAAGTTATATTTAAAAATGAAAGTGAACAGTATAATTTTTTACCAGATGTTTTTGTGATGTGTGAGGATGCTAAAACTTTAGGAGAAAGTTTCATATCAACTCCTAAGATTATTTTTGAAGTGGTATCTGAAAAGTATTCTGATAATGATTATTTTATAAAAGCTAGAATATATAAAAAATAGAATATAATATTGTTGAACCAAGCGGATCAATAACACAATATAGATTAATTAATGGACATTATGGAACACCTAAGGTGTTTGAAAATAATGAGGTTTATAATAGTATTGTATTTGATGATTTAAAAATAAAACTTGAAGATATTTTTGGTCAATAAAACTCATCTTAAAGTTATGAGTAATATGGAAAGGTAAGAACAAATGAAGACAATAGAAGTAGTTGCAGCAATAATAAAAAAGGATGATAAAATATTTATCACTAAAAGAAGCTATGGGGAATTTATTGATATGTGGGAATTTCCTGGAGGAAAAGTAGAAGTAGGGGAAACTCAGGAAGAGGCATTAATAAGAGAAATAAAAGAAGAGTTAGAATTAGATATTACTAATCTAAACTATCTAACTACTGTAGAGTATGATTATCCTAGCTTTCATTTAATAATGCATTGCTTTATTTGTGAAATATGCGGAGGTACATTAAGCTTAAATGCTCATAATGATGCAAAGTGGGTTTCATTAGAACAGTTAGCATCACAAAAATGGATTCCAGCAGATATTGAAGTAGTTGAAAAGCTATTAGCTGTTACTAAGTAATATCATAATGATACAATCATAATTTAGTGCTCATATAAAAGCACTAAAAAAGAGCCATAGATTTTCGAGGGCACTGAAAAACTTAATGTTTTTCAAGTGCGGTTATCTACAAAGTAAAAAATAGTTAATGAAGCTGAAGCTTTTAGTTTCATTAACTATTTTT
>OGYI01002365.1_pt1 | contig 14500 bp, 4 predicted proteins | sample 1576521 | NCBI WGS metagenome assembly OGYI01 (sample SAMEA3541484, study PRJEB24748) | human gut metagenome | biome: human gut; feature: human-associated habitat; material: faeces | place: China | collected 2012
TTGAGCTAAGTTTCTTTGTTATTTTCTTAGTAATCTTTGTTTTCTTAAGTGAAGCTTTCTTTGTTGTTGCCTTTGGCTTAGCTGTTGTTGGCTTAACTGTTGGCTTAGCTGTTGTAGTCTTTGGTGTTGTTGTTACATCTGCTGATGTTGCGTCTGCTGATGTTACGTCTGCTGATGATGCATCTGGTGAAGTTACGTCTGCTGATGTTACGTCTGCTTTTGTAGTTACTGTATCTTTTGTTCCATTAACATTCTTAATTACAACTGTTCCTTCTCCATTAGCGTATGTAATTACAACTGTGTTGTATTCTTTTGTTAATGATGTTAAATATACTACAACTCCAGCTCCCTGGATTGCTGTTAAAGCTGCATCATCATTACCATTTACAGTAACCTTTGAAATTCCTGCTGGTACTGATACATAAACACCGCTTTCTTTAGCGAAATCTGGTTTCTGAATATTTACAACTTTTTCAATTCCTGTTGTCTTTGCTTCATCATAGAACCAAGTTGCTGCTGCATCTCCACCAATTTCTTTTAACTGTTCTGCTGGTGCTTCTACTCCTGTTGTTTCTGCTCCTACATAATTAGGAGTTACTGTAATTCCTGCAACTACCATTGCTAATGCGCTAACGATAGCTACGGCTTTTTTAAGCTGTTTTTTCATCTCTATTTCTCCTTTCATTGTAAAAAAACATACCCGATTGAATCTTCCTATAATATTTTCATTCAATCTTCTGTTGCCAATTTTTGGCTCCACTTAAGTATACCATTTTTTTTTTAAGTGTCAATTTTATATAAAACAATTTTTCCCCTTGTAACGGTTCCAGGCGAATTTTTGTGTATTATGTATATTTTTTGTTATTATTTTTACGCAAATTGCACTATTCACTGTATATTTTTTATATTTTTTGTATAAAAAATGTTTTTTTTATTAATTTTTATTACATAACAACGCCCAAAGTCACTCACTATATTGCAAATGGCACAAAAAAATCAAACTGACAATACATCGAGTTTTCTTCCTCGGACAAATATATTGCAGTTTGATTTTTTATTTTAGTAAAATAAGTATTTATTTTTTAATTCTAACTTTCTTTGGCTTGGACCATTTAGCTGCGCCTACAGCTTTTACTCTTACATACAATACCTTTTTCTTTTTAACTTTTGAGCTTGTTATTGAAACTTTTGTTTTCTTCACTGTTTTCTTAACAAGAACTTTTTTAAAATTCTTTGTTGCAGAAATCTGTACTGTATATTTCTTTGCTCCCTTAACCTTTTTGAAACTTATACTAATCTTTTTAGAATTATTCTTTTTACTTGTAGTTATAAGCTTTGTCTTAGCAAGTTTGCCTGTGTTCTTTGATGTTGTTGGCTTAGCTGTTGTTGTAGGCTTTTTGCATGTTGTTGATGGTTTAGTTGTTGTTGTAGGCTTAGTTGTTGTTTCCTGAGTATTCTTAACTTCAATTTCAACCTTCTTACCTACATAAGTTTTGTCGTCTTTTGCAGTGTAGCCTTCAATTGCATAACTATATGTTTTGCCTTCTTTTATATCTGAATCTACATAAGATGTATCTTTCACATTAGCGATTTTTGTCCATTCTTCTGTAGAAGTTGTTCTTCTGTAAACATTGTAGCCATTTACTTCTTCTGACTTATTCCATGACAATGTTACATTTTTGCCGTTTGCTTTGCCTGCAAAAGCTTTTACCTTTGCCGGGATTATAGTCATTTTTACATTCTTTGTATTATTAAAGTTGCCAAATCCTGTAAGGATAGCTGTTCCTTCACCTACTTCAACATTATTTTGATATGTTACTGTGTAGTCTACTCCTTCAGTTAATAGGCAATTATAGTTTAGTTCATTGTTAATTAATCTTACAGAATAATTCTTAGCCTCTATTGGCTTTCCTGTATATTCATAAGTCCCTAAAATATTATAAGAAACACACGCATAAATGGCTCTTGGTATTATTCTATATGACATTTCCGCTGTTCCTTTGAAGCCATTTTTCTTAATACCCTTAATTGTGTATGTAGCGTAACCTACATTGACGTCATTTCTAAATGAGATTGTATAATCAACATCTTTTGTTAATTTCTTATTATCATAGTATACATCAATTGTTGGTATTGTTTCTCCACCTGTATAGCTATTAGAGTATCTTAAGCTTAGATTACAGTAAATCTTTGTTATGTCCTTGTATGTGTTTTTGTCTAATTTAGTTTTTCCACATGTACTACATTCAAAGTCATCACCTTCAGGTACTTCTTCTTTCCATGTATGTTCCAAACCTCCATCTGCACACTGTTCCCAGACAGGTGTCAGTTCAATGTCTTCTTTTACAACTACGCGTGATTCCTTGTCATAAGTTGTTGTTCCATCAGTCCAGCCTACAAAAATTCTATTAGCTGAATCTGATTTTGGATAGTCCATGTAAACAGTGTCGCCATCTAAAACTTCTGTTGTTTCAATTCCTTTTTCATCCTCGAATGTTACTGTATGACTTTGCTTATCTGTAAAGTTTACAGTAGCATAGTTCATTCTTGTAAGGTTACCATTTGCATCCTTTGCCCATACTGTAACGACGTTCTTTGAATCTTTATTAGTTAATAATTCTGCAGGAATTGTTATTACTACTTCATTGTTCTCAGATTTAACATTATCAATGTATTTTCCGTTAATGTAGTAGTTAAATGAAGTATCAGACTTGTTATCTGACTTAAAATTCAATGTAACCTTATCAGTATTGGTGCTTACATGAAATGCGTTGTCGCTGTTTGTGCCATTATTTTCTGTCATTGAAACAGTTATATCCTTGCTTACAGGTGCACCAAATGATTTCATTGCTGAGGCGTCTGTTCCAAACTGTTCATTAATCCATGTAAGTCTCTTCTTCATCCACTGTTTTAAAGTTGCAAAATCTCCTTCAAAACCTTTTGAATAGAACCACATACTTTCATTATGTGTCGCTGATGTTTTTAATGTGTCATGCCAGCCGTCAAGTAAGCCTCCATCAGCATAAATATTATTTAAGAAATCTCTATTTTTCATGTAAAGTTCTCTTGCTTTTATAACAAAGTAAGGATCTTTTACATACTGTGAGAACCATGTTCTGTCCTTTGCAGTCCAACGTTCAATTCCCTGTGCTCCGAAAGGTGCAACAGAGCCTGAACTGAAATCATAATCCCAAATAGGGCCAAAAGTTAAACCACCATCTATTTCCTTTGTAACGTATGTACTTCTTCCGCCAAATTCATTTACCTGAATTTCAGAAGCAAACCAAAAAGCTACAAGAGAATCGAAATCACATAACTGTGTATAAGATGTTTTTACACCGTCTATGTCAATACAACCGTCTGTGCTATATGTGGCATTTTCAAAATTCTGCATATATGTCTTAATGCTATTAAAGACAGTTTCGTTTGTTTTAATAAATTCCGGATTTTTAAACATAACACACTGTTTCTTATCTGTATAAAACAAGGATGCCTCATCAGCATTGTTGTCAATTTCCATTAAGAATCCACCGTTAGCGTTTGGAATTTCATAGTAGTCATCGATATTGTATGTAACGTCATTGTATGTAACTGTTTTAGTTGTCATCCAGTTAAGGTCTTCTTCCATTTGTGTTGAAAGTGCCTTTTCTTCCTTACTAGACAAATCATTTTTCTTGGCGATTTTTTCTGCAATTGTTCCTGCAGTGTCTTCCCAGTCATAAGTATCTGCTCTGTCTTTTGATATTCTTACCTGTTCACATAATTGGTACGTTCCAAGGTTTTTTCCATTAAGAACCACCTCAACCCAAACAGTATCCATGGCTGTTACACCAAATGTTTTACCTATCTTTGATGAAAGCGCATTTCTCATCTGAGTTTCATCTATATAATTGGCAAGTAATAACCAATGTTTATTTTTGCCCATTCCAAATAGGCTTGTTTTCTTATCTAATTTTAATTTATATGCTTTTTTGGGAAACCATCTCCATGTAGAATTTCCATGACCTTTTACTTTTGTAACCCCATCATATTCTACTTTTCCTTCTGTTCCATCTGTTCCTGCATCCTGAATTTTTAAATTAGCATCAATGTAGTCTTCCTTAGATGCAATTTCTGCATTGTCTTCTGTGTTAATGTATACAACAGGCAAACCACTTTTTGTCACATCGTAATCGTCTGTTAATGTGTTTCCTGTCAAATTTTCTTTTGTGTCTTCAGTATTTTTTTCAGCTACTGTACTAACATCGGATCCACTCCCATTTTCAGCATAAGCAGTGTCGAAATTGACACTGCTCATACCTAAAATCAAAGTGCAAACTGTTGTACAAGAAATAATTTTCTTAACTATTTTTCTGTACATTATCTGCTCCTATTCTTATTTGTTTTTAATCTTAACAGGTTTTGACCATTTTCCATAAGATGTATTCTTACCAACTTTTCTAAATGCTCTTACTCTTGCATATAAAGTTTTCTTATTCTTAAACTTCTTAGAAGTTACTTTAATTGTTACCGCGTTCTTATTAGCTTTTACAACTTTCTTTGTACAAGTTACTAACGCTTTCTTGTTGTTATTAGCATTTTTCTTTGTTTTGTAAACTCTTACCTGATATCCATTAGCCTTATTAACCTTCTTAACCATTAATGAGATTTTCTTCTTAGAAACTCTCTTAGCTGATTTCTTAGCAACACTTGCCTTACCAAGTTTCTGTGTTGTAACTACAGTTGTTGGTTTCTGTGTTGTTGGTTTCTGTGTTGTAGTTGCCGGTGTAGTCGGCTTTTCTGTTGTTGTAGTAGGTTCTGTTGTTGCTGGTTCTGTTGTTGTATCAGTTGTAGTTTCAGGCTCTTTTACCATGTAGCCGTTTTCATCAAACTTGTACTTCTTGCCCTTAATTTCTACTTCACCTGTTACATAATTATCACCCCAGTAATATCTTGTACCCTTAACATTTCCATCTGAATCAAGTTCATCTTCAAAAGCACCTACTGTAAGCTTACCGTCTTTAGCAAATGTGTAAGTTCTCTTTGTATTCTTACCTCTTGTTGTGATAATCCACTGACCGCCTGATAACATACGACCCATTTCTTTACCGCTGTTCTGGAAGTAATAGAGATTTCCGTCAATTTCCTGCCACATTAATGCATAGCTACCGCCTGCTGTGTAGTATCTTGTAATTGTAACATCTTTGCCTTTCTTATCCTTAACAACTTCTTCAACAAATGAGCCTCTTACAAACTTACCATTTTCATCAAAAGTATATTCTTTTCCGTCAATTGTATTCTTGCCTGTAACTGCTACTCCGTCTTCTCCTACATAGTAGTTGTCATTGTCATTTGTTTTCCATCTGTTCTTATCAAGATTTCCATTTGCAAAGAACATTGGAAGACCATTGTCCTTATTAGTTGCAATACCTGTGTAACCGTCAACTTTTCTTGAGCCATCACACTTCTTACATATTAAATGTCCATCTCCCTGATATACATAATCATGGATTCCATTTACACATTCACCTTTTGACTTTGTATATGTGTCTAATAAATCTCCATCCTGATCATATACATCAACGGTAAATCCTGATGCATTTGCATCAACTGAGAAATAAATTCCGTCGTAGTCTGTGTTTCCAAATTTAGCGAAATCATAACCTCTTACATTTGTTGCAGGGTATGATTTTTCACCTGTTGAACCACATACATAATATACTGTTCCGTTTTCTGTGTCTCTTGTGCCTGCCTTTAATGGATTTGTTCTTGCATAAGCATGATCATGTCCTGAGAACATAAAATCAATACCAGCTTCGTCACATGCTTCTGAAATATACTTATGTACGTTTTCGCAGTCATGTGTTGTTTCATTTGTTCCATAAGGTGGTTGATGTGACACAACAACTTTCCATTTTGCATTGCTCTTTGCTGCATCTTCTACTAACCATTTTGCATCTTCAATTGTCTGATTCTTTGAAGCTGTGTATCCAATAACTGCAACGTATACATTTCCATAAGTTACTGAATAGTGATGTTCACTTTCAATATTGAACATATTCTTTGCAATTGTTGATTCAGGATCACCTGCTAATTCATGGTTACCTGTTACGTGAATCATATCAACACCCTTGAACACATCCCCATCAAAGGCTGTTAAAATATTATCCCAGTAATTGTACTTTGTAGGATCATCTACAAAGTCACCTGTCTGAACACCAAAATCATAGTGTTCTTTTGAAATCATATGTGTAATCTTAGAAATAATTGTTGTATCCTCTGCCTGTGTATCACCAACTAAGAAGAACTTAGTATCTTCATTCTTATAAGCAGTTGTAAATTCATATTCCTTAGACCATAAATCTCCGTCTCCAACTTTGTATACGTAAGTTGTATCAGCATCTAAATCATTAATTTCTGCTGAATTAGCATAGATAATTCTATTTGATTTTACATCTGAATATCCAGAAAGAGATGTAAGTTTGCACTTGCCTTCAACCTTCTTGAATGCAGTGTCACCATCTTTTTCATAATCACTCTTCTTTGCGTATAAAACAACAGGTGTGTCTTCACTTACGCCCGGTTTTGAAACCCAAGTGATATTCTTCATAGATGTTGAATCTTTTACAGCGTTAACCTTAACAAATGTTGGTGTACCATCTTCATTACCGGCTGTAGCGTATGTCTGTGCCTTGGTAATAAATGAACGATGTCCATTGTCATCCTGAGCATAAACTGAAATTGCCTGTGCTTCCTGAAACTTAGATGTTGTAATATTTCCTCTTAAATCTGTCTTACCAAGAAGTTCACCATCCTCCTTATAAACAGATACACCTTTCACTCTCTTGCCTGTCTTGCTGTCTTTAACTGACATTGTAATGTCCATTCCTTCAATTAAGTCACTGAAAGAAATTGTGTAGTAATCTCCAATATCTGTATATTCTGTATCCTGAACAAATGTATATGTTTCTTCACCGTCACCTGCTGCAATCTTATATGTTGCGCTAGGAATTGAATATGAGAATTTGCTTCCATCGCTTACATCTAATGGAATCTTTACAGATAATGTTGCAATCTTATTTGAGTCTTCATTTGCTGTATCTGCATAAGTTGCAATCTGATTACTTGTTTCACTTGCTTTTTTCTTAGCATAGATTGTTACCTGATTGTTTGCTTTGTTATATTCAGGTTCTTTTGCCTGTTCAAAGCCTTCAGCATAACTTACTGAATAATCAGAATAACCTTTTGCTAATTTAACTGTTGCTGTTAATTCATTAACTTTACTTGCATCACTTGCTGTGAAGTCAATGTTCGCCTCGTCACCAATATTTGCTTCTCCCTGTGAAGTAGCATTAATTGTAACTGTATTGTCATCTTTATTTTTCACTTCAAAAGTCTTTGTCTTTGACGCTTCGTTACCAAACTTATCTCTGACAGAGAATTTGATAGTATGCTTTCCGTTTGCAAGTTTCTGGTTATTTAATGAGATTTCATCCTTACTTACGTCAGTATGCATACTACCGCCATTTGTAAGATTAACACCATCTAACCATACGTTTGCTGTTGTAAAATCTACACCTGATGTGTATTTGTTTTGTAAGTCTGATGCTCTTGCTGTGAATGTTACATTGTTTGTGTCAAGCACTGCATCATCATTTAATTCAGTTCCGTTGGCTGAAATTGTATCAATACTTGGGTTGTCTATATCATCAGTATTCGCTCCATATACGAACTGGATGTTGTCAATATAGATTGCTCCCTTACGGTCGCTTGGCTGAATTTCATTTCCATCCTTGTCGTATTTACCCATACCTGTTCCGTTTACGAACATAAGTCTAATCATATTGTTTCCAAGGAATTTGTATGGTGCCTGATAATCCTTTAAACTGGCTTCTACATATTTCCAACCTGTCCAATCGAAACCACCAAGTTTATGTTCATCCAATTTTGCTTCTTCTGTAAAGTTCAAGTTAAGAACTGTTCCGTTAGCATCATATAGCTGAATTCTCAACCAGAAGTTTGGTATTCCTTCCGGTGCATATACATACATACCAATTCCTGTTGGTATTCCAGGTATGTCTCCTGATGGATTTTCAAGACCTACGCATGCACCTTCTGTAACAGCTCCACACTGTGAGAAGTCATAGTTTAATTTAAGCGAATGATTACCAAATCTTACAGGCTCACCACTTGCAATATCAACAACTTCTGTAGACTCGTTACCACCTCTGCCATAATTCATTGTCTTAAATCCGGCGTTTGGTTCTTTCTTGTCTGCTGCTGTTGAATACCAGTCTGCTGCAGGAATTACTGTTCCATCTTCCATTGTATGGTCTTCAAAGTCATATACAACTGTTGGCTGTAATCCTACAACAACATTAATTGTTGCCTGGATGTCGCTATCTTTGTACTTACATCTGATAGTTCCATATAAAGTATTTCCGTCTGATGATGTAAATTTATTATCCTTAAATGTACCAATTGATGAATCACTAGGCTGTTTGTTAGCATCTGTTACATTTTCAGTTGTCCAAATAAAATCACCATCTGCATAATTAACCTGTCTGTTGTTCCACTTAACAGTTAAACCTAAATCTGTTTCTTCTTCAAAACCAAGGTTTACTTCATCATTTACGAATGTAATGCTGTCCGGTTTTCTTACTTCAATTGTTGTGCTACCAACAACATTATCTCCTGACTTTAACTGTACTTCTACAGTTCCTTCTGTTCCATTAGAAACAAATTGACCTGTTGTTCCATCAATTGTACCAAAGCTATCATCTTTTAATACAAAAGTTGCATCTTTAGGTAAATCCGCCTTGCCACCTGCACTGTCAACACCTGTTGCTTCAAACTTTACAGTTGAACCTGGTGTATATACTTCCTCTAAAGGTGAGATTGTTGCATGATCAAATTCACCATTTGCCTTTGCATCTGAATAAATTAATAATGATGAAGAAACTTTTCTTTCTGTTCCATCAGATGGGCTATTCTTTACTTCTAATGAATCTGTTCCTTCTGTTCTTGATGCAAATGTTGCTGAACCACCACCATCTAAGTATAATGCTTCAACGCATCCCATAGCTGCCATTTGTTTAGCAGTTTCATAAAGTGACTGACCACATGACTTTGGTGCCTGTCTACCATCTGCTTCATATATAATAACTGAACCGTCTGCCTTTATACCTACTGCACATCTTGGGCTTGTGTATGGATCGGATGCTAATTCTTCTAATGCCTTTCCATCTTTTACTAAAAAGAATGGTGAACCGATAGCTTCAACTACATTATCTAAAGGTTCATATGCTTCTCTACAATCAGCTGTTCCATCTTTCATTATTGCAAAGTATGGATGCTCGTTCTGAGACTGAACAATGTTTCCTCCCATAACTAATGAACCCCATGGCTGACCTGTTCCCAGGTCAAAATAATCACCATTAATTGCTGCTACGATTGTTTTTCCTGTTTCTTTTTCTGCTGCTTTTACCTGATCTCGAACTGTCTGCATGCCCCATTTACCAGTCTTATCATAGTCCTTATAACCAGCCATCATTCCAGCACTAGGTGTTTTCAAATCTACTTCTGCCATATAGGCCTGAACCTGATTATTTCCATCCTTATCTACTGTTGTAATGTGTTTTTCCTTAATACCAGGTGCTATACTGTATTCTTTTACAGATGTTAGCACTCTGTCTTCCGGTACTTTAACACTTGCACCGTAAACAGTTATACTGCTCACTACCATTGCTGTTGCAAGTACCACAGATAAAAATTTCTTAACTGCTTTTTTTAACATGTGTTTTCCCTCCTCTTTGTTAAATGTTTTCATTTGTCATTTTCGTATTTTTAGCCCATTTTTATACATTTTTTGGCAAATGATACTTCACGATTATAGCATTGATTCCTATTAATTAATAGGGGTAATTTACGAAAAAAGAGGATAGCATTATGACTATCCTCTTAAAAATGTTTTTATTATTTTAAACTACTTTTTAATTTTAATCTTAACCGGCTTAGACCACTTCTTAGCTCCAACTGCCTTTACTCTAACATATAATTTCTTCTTGCCCTTTAACTTCTTGCTTGAAAGAGTTACTTTTGTTTTCTTAACAGTCTTCTTGTAAAGTACTTTTTTGAACTTCTTACTTGTTGAAACCTGAATGTCATATTTCTTAGCGCCTTTAACTTTCTTAAATGTTAATTTAACCTTTTTTGAGCTAAGTTTCTTTGAAACCTTCTTAGTAACCTTTGTACTCTTAAGAGAAGTTTTCTTTGTTGTTGGCTTAACTGTTGGCTTAGCTGTTGTTGGTTTAACTGTTGGCTTAGCTGTTGTTACCTTAGGTGTTGTTGTTTCATCTGCTGATGTTGCATCTGCTGATGTTGCATCCGGCTGTGTTACATCTGCTGATGTTGCATCTGGCTGTGTTACATCTGCTGATGTTGCATCCGGCTGTGTTACATCTGCTGATGTTGCATCCGGCTGTGTTACGTCTGCTGATGTTGCATCCGGTGATGTTACGTCTGCTGATGTTGCATCCGGTGATGTTACGTCTGCTGATGTCACATTGTTCGATGTTGGATCAACTGATGTCTGTATATCTTCAACCTTCACTAATGTCAACTTAATATTTAATTCTTCATCTGCTGGAGCATATCCTAAATTTAAATAAATATCAGGTTTTTCTGTTTCAGCCTTATATGATATTTCAAGTGAATTTGTACCTTCCGCGAATTTTACATTCTCTGCTTTTTCTCCAACTTTTACTAAACCGTCAAAAGCCTTTGAAGCTGTGTAATCTACTTTTACCTTGTAATCTTTTCCTGCTTCTAAAGGACCAACTGTATTTGTTGAGCCAAGAACACGAAGCTGTGTCTGCCAATCTCCACCACCATATTCAGCGAATTTAATATCTACTGTTGCTGAATTGCTGTCTGCTGTTCCTTTATATTTAATGCTCCCTGTTGAAAAAGCACTCCAAGGTGATGTTAATGTCCACTGACCTTTGATAGAAGCATAATAGCCATCTTCTTCCGGCTGCTGTTCTGTTGTTGTAACAATCTCAGTTGCTTCTGTTGTTGTAATACCCTTAAAGTCAATTACACAACCTGTTGGCATACCACTAAGTTCAAATACTAAAGTTTCTGTTTCTCCTGTTGCCTTAAACTGAAGTGTAGTTTCGTTCTCACCTACTTTAATTTCAATGTTTGAATTTACTACGCCTGTAACATCAGTTTTTTCATATAAAATTCCTGCCATAGATGAATTTAATTTTGTTTTAATATCATATGTCTTTCCTGCTGTAAGTCCTGTCAATTTTGTCTTAGCCTGTAAATGCCAAGTACCAGGCTTACCGCATGACTCATCAATCTTTAAGCTTAAGTCATCTAACTTGCTTCCTGCATAACTCATGTTACCTGCAAGACCATCATATGTTCCCGCAAATAATTCTGACCAGTCGCCAACTGCAGCGCCTTTACCATTTGTTAAAGCTGTGTACTCAGAATCTTCATATGCTGAAACTGACTTGTTATTGTACACTGTTACACTTGTAACAATTAATGCTATGGCACAAAAATATGCCATAATTTTTTTGAATCCTTTCTTCATTTGTAACTCCTTTCAAAATTTCCTAATTTTAGTTTTACAAAACCTATGTAAATTTTATCAAACTTTTTGTTGTGTTTAAGGGTATCATTTTTTAGTGAAGGTGTGTTTTTTTTAAAAAATGTTTTTATGTGAGTATACATCAACAATGAAATATCTTATGTGCGATAGAAATTCTAAAATAATTTCTTATTACACAAAAATAAGGACTATATACTTTATTATTATACTGTACATAGCCCTTATCATTATTATTTTAATAATCTGAAAAACTTATTTATTTAACTTTAATTTTTACAGCCTTTGACCACTTCTTAGCACCAACTGCTTTTACTCTAACGTATAATTTCTTCTTGCCTTTAAATTTCTTGCTTGAAAGAGTAACTTTTGTCTTCTTAACTGTCTTCTTGTAAAGAACTTTCTTAAACTTCTTGCTTGTTGATACCTGTACTGTGTACTTCTTAGCACCCTTAACTTTCTTGAATGTTAATTTAACTTTCTTTGAGCTAAGTTTCTTTGTTATTTTCTTAGTAATCTTTGTTTTCTTAAGTGAAGCCTTCTTTGTTGTTGGCTTTGCTGTTGTTGGTTTAACTGTTGGCTTAGCTGTTGTTACCTTAGGTGTTGTAGGCTTAGCTGTTGATTCATCTTTTCCGCTATCTGGTGTTGTTTCAACATCTTCTTTAGTTGATGTTTCTGTTACCTTTTCTGTTGATGTTGTAATTGCATCCGGTGTTGTTACATCTGGCTGTGTTACATCCGGTGTTGATGCATCTGGTGTTGATGCATCTGGTGTTGATACATCTGGTGTTGATGCATCTGGTTCAGTTACACTTGGACTCGTTGGAATTTCTCCTTCTCCATTTACGTTAAATACGTTAAGAACTACTTCTTTTCCATCTTTGTCTAAGATTACTACTTCATTTACTTTCTTTGTTAATAAAGATTTTGGAAGTGTAATTCCTGTTCCCTTAGGAACATCCCTGTCTGTTCCATTAACTTTTAATCCTGTGTAATCAGGTAAAAATCCTTCTACTGCTTTAAAGGCAATAAATAAGTTTTCTCCCTGGTCTGTTTTAACCTCTGCTTTTGCAGCTTCAGGTGCACTTACAAACTTATATCCGAAATCTGCGTTATTCTCAAATGCTGTATAATCACTTGGCATTGTAACTTCTGTATTATCGTCTTTTGATTCATCTGTTGAACTCTGTTGTGGATCTTTTGATTCATCTGTTGAGCTTGGCTGTGGATCCTTTGATTCATCTGTTGATTCACTTGAAGCTGGTTCTTTTACAACATATTCAATTGATGTCTTATCACTCTTACCTGCTTTGTTTACAGCTTCAACTGAAATTGTGTATGTGCCTGCTTTTTCAAATAATGCACTGTCAAAGCTATATTCAGGTGTTACAGTTGATGTAACAAATTTATCGTTTAAGTATACATTATATGATTCAGCACCTTCTGATGCATCCCATGAGAATTTGAATGATGCTTCTTCTGTTCCTGTATATGCTAATCCTGTAACTGCAACAGGTACTTTTACATCTTCTTCTGTTGATGATGATGATGAATTTGACTCTTCATTTTTTGTTGAATCTGTCTCTTCGTTCTTTGTTGAATCTGTCTCCTCATTCTTTGTTGAATCAGGTTCTTTAGATTCTACAGTATATTTATATTCAGCTTTGATGCCTTCTCCCGCTTCATTTACAGCAGCTACTTCAATTATATATTCACGAGCTTCTGCAAATAAGTCTTTACTAAATTCGTATGTTACACCGTCTACTTTAGTGATAAGTTTTCCATCTAAATATACATTGTAACCATTAGCTCCTGCTACACCCTGCCATGCAAAATAAAATGGTAAAGTTTCATTTCCTGCATATGTTAAACCAGGTACCTTTGCAGGTGTTGTAACTTCAGGTGCTTCTGTAGTAGTAGTAGTTGTTGTTGTTGTAGTTGTTGGTTCTGTTGTTGTAGTTGTTGGTTCTGTTGTTGTAGTTGTTGTTGTGTCAGAACTTGCTGGGGTACCTTTCTTAAACACAATTTCAAGCTTACCTGTTGTGCTTGTAATAACAACATGTGTATAAGCATTATCTTCCATTGCTTTCGGATTCAACTTTGTTAAGCCACTAATATACATTGATACAACCCCAGCACCTGTTTCAGTTTCAACGCCATTTACTGTAATCTTTGTATCCTCCTGCTTATTATCTGCTGAATAAGCAAACTGGAATGTTGCTCCTGCATCTAAATAACCTACATTTGCATGAAGTTCATCTGTTATAACTGAATAATAAAGTTCTGGGAACTCTCCACCACCATTTGGTTCTGCCTTTGTATATGTAAGGCTTGAATAATCCACTCCTTCTTCGCTATCCTGAACTGCTATCACTGGTGCGTCAGCTTTTACATTCTGTGGTACATATGATATACCTGCTGCCACCATAGAAACTGCACTTAAAATAGCGACACCTTTCTTAAATTGTTTTCTCATATCCTACTCCTTTCAAAAAATTGTGTTAGATTCGATGCGTCTTTCATCACATTCTGCTTTCATTCTAGCAGATTCATTTTTCAAAATTAGTAGCCTATTTTTTATTAAGGTGTCTTTTTATATAAAAATCATTTTTATTAGTTCTGAAATTAACGAACTCATATACTTTGCAAAGGGTTACTATTTTTTATATTTACCAAACACACACATAACAAATTAAACTTTTGGCACACAAAAAGACCCTTACGAACCATCACAATTCATAAGGATCTTATGTTAGATTAAAATATGTAATTTTAATTATTTCTTAATCTTAATAGCTACTGGCTTTGACCATTTCTTAGCGCCTACAGCTTTTACTCTTACATATAATTTCTTCTTGTTCTTTAATTTCTTGCTTGAAAGAGTAACTTTTGTCTTCT
>OGYI01002387.1_pt1 | contig 14363 bp, 14 predicted proteins | sample 1576521 | NCBI WGS metagenome assembly OGYI01 (sample SAMEA3541484, study PRJEB24748) | human gut metagenome | biome: human gut; feature: human-associated habitat; material: faeces | place: China | collected 2012
GCTACCTTAACCCACCGTCTAAAGCCAGTGGGATTGCGGTAGCCTTTTTTCAAATTGTTCGAGAAAAATGGTTACTACAGTGCATATATGGTACGAGGAATCCAGGATCTTGATGACATGGAATGGATAAAATATTATATAAATGAAGAACCTGACCAGCTTAGCCGTGCTGTTCAAGAGCATTACAATAAGAAAAAGCGGATTGAAAGTATTCATGTTTATCAAGCAGAAAACAATGCCAGCAGAGGACGGCAGGATATTACATTTACAAAAAGATGTATAAAAATTGATTTTCACTCAATCGAGGATACTCCCTGCTATTGCACAATGTTCTGGAATACATATATGGCAAACTCATTGAAAGTGAATTCCTATATTGGAGGAAGCAGCTTAATCGTTGATACCAATGACGGCAAACGAGGCAAAAGTATTTGTGCCTTTAAAATGGGGCTGGAAGCAATTGAATCCATTCCTGCTGACCAACTTGCAATCATCGAAAAGGGACCGCTTTTAAAAAACTCACCTCGTGTAATCAGTGAAATGTCTTTAGAAGCAGTGGACGGTATTATAACATTAGATGACAGTGACGATAATCATTTTTACCGTTTTATTCAAGGAGACGGTTATCGAGGATTTACTGTTCCAAAATACGAAGACGTAGACGTAGAATCACTGGTTGCTTCCTTGTTTAAACTGAAATCTGATTATGAGCGAGAGCTCGATGATTTAAAGAGGTATGTTCATAGTATGAAAAGCAAAACACAGGTATGATTTTATCGTTTTTGAACAAAACACAGATATCATCCGTATCCTGGATAGAAGATGAAAAAAGAAGAAATCTTCTCGTCAGCCCGTTCCATTCTTAAACGGCTGACAGCAGATTTCTTCTTATCCCCTTATATTCGATCTGTAATTATAGCTTCTATCTCTTCCGGTTCCGGCATCACCCGAAGAGCTCCTTTCTTTCTTGTTATCAGAGACGCCGCTGCATTTGCAAAGGTCAGCATCTCCGTCAAATCCTCTGCGTTTAAATCATCCAGACCTTTTTCCAGCACCTTGTGCAGGATGCTTCCCATAAAGGTATCGCCTGCTCCTGTTGTCTCGATGGTATCCGGGTGCAAAAACGGCCTTACACATACCTCCATATCCTTGTAATATGCCCGGCTGCCCTCTTTTCCCAGAGAGACCAAAAGAAGGCGGATTTGAGGAAACCGGGCGCGAATCGCTGCAGCCGCCTTGCCGTAATCCTCTTCGTTTGTCAGCCAGGTAATTTCATCGTCTGAAATCTTTAAGATATGGCAGTGCGCCAGACCGTAACAGATCTGTTCTCTGGCCTCCTCCAGCGTATTCCAAAGAGGAGGACGAAGATTTGGGTCAAAGGAAAGCACAAGCCCTGCCTCTTCTGCTGCGGCAATGGCCTTTCTGGTCGCGCTGCGTACCGGTTCATCTGTCATGGACAGCGTTCCATAATGAAAGATGCGGCTGTTTCGGATCAATTTCTCCGGTATTTGTTCCTCTGTCAGCATCATGTCGGCGCCAGGCCTGCGATAAAAGGAGAAATCTCGATCTCCATCGGGTTTTGTCTGTACAATGGCAAGGGTAGTATGGACATCCCCATCCATAAAAAGACCCTCTGCCGAAATCCCGGTTTCTTCCAGCGCCCTCTTTAACTGGTTTCCAAAACCATCGTTTCCCACTTTTCCGATAAAAGCTGTTTTCCGGCCCATTTTCTGCAAAAGAGCCAGTACATTGCAGGGGGCTCCTCCTGGATTGGCCTCAAAAAGCGGATTGCCCTGGTCGCTGAAGCCATTTTGAGTAAAGTCGATCAAAAGCTCACCTAGAGCTGTCACATCATAGGAATTCATATCTGTTTCCGGCCTTTCTTTTATAGAATAAGCTTAAAAATCCTCTTGCAGGCAAGCTTTTATCGGATTTCCAGCCTTTTGTCCCTGGTATCATATAATATCGTATTTCTCAATATTCACTTCTGCCAGACCTTTGGAGAAGAGACGGATTCCCTCACAGCTTTGAGGCGTGTAAATCAGAGAAGTCATCGCCTGCTCTCCATCATTTACAAAGATTTCACAGGAATAACGATCCAGCAGAATCCGCAGCCTCAGCTTTCCTTCTATCTCACGCACCTTCATGGTTCTCTGAGCAATAACATCCCTGCAGAAGCCGCTGAAGGTGCGGTCAAAGGTCAGCGTTTCTTCCTCTCTGTCAAACTTAATAGAGGAATGAAAATGTTCATTTGCCGCCACCTGAATCTCGAAAGTCTGATAATCGTTTCCGGACACCTCCAGCTCCAAATCTACAACTCTGCCGGAAATTCCGGAAAGCGTCTTTTCTCCATCTACCGAAACTCCCGAATAGCTGACCGGATTGCGGCGGCAGTCTTTTACCTCCTGTACCGGCATCTGACAGATACGGCCATTTTCCAAGCGAAGCTCTCTTGGAACCGTCATCATACCGCTCCATTCAAATCCTGGCAGCATATGATTATCCCAGCTCTGCATCCAGCCAATCAAAATTCTTCTGCCATCTTCCGCTTCCATGGTCTGCGGCGCATAAAAATCCAGTCCGTAATCCACTGTCTGAACATCGGTGCGGGTAAATCTGTGCTCCTTCTCATCATAATCGCCCTGAATAAATATGGTTCCATTGCCATTGTGGAACTCATATCCTTCGGCCAGCATATCCTGTGGTGATACCACCAGCACTCGTTTGTCATTTAATGGGAAGAAATCAGGGCACTCCCACATTTTCCCATACCGGTTTGCGCTTCGATCCAGAATCGTTACATACTTCCAATCATACAGGTTTTCTGACTCAAACAGCGCTACCTGTCCGCTTCCATCTTCATGACGGCTTCCCACAGCCACATAATAGGTTCCATTTTCCTCCCACAGCTTGGGATCGCGGAAATCCTCCAGGCTGCTTCCCTTTGGGAGCATATCGGCTGTAATGACCGGATTGCAGTCTGCCTTCTCATAGTTGATCCCGTCTCCTACTGCCAGACACTGATTCTGTCTCACCTGCTTCGTACCGTCTGGAAGCACGGTTTCCACAACTCCAGTATACATCAGGTACTGCTTACCGTCTGCCTCCACAGCTCCCCCTGAAAACACTCCAAAATTATCATAGCTTTCATCTGGCGCAAGAGCAGCCGGAAGCATTTCCCAGTGGAGAAAATCCTTTGTTTTCGCATGTCCCCAATGCATGGGCCCCCATACGGTCTGATAGGGATAATACTGGAAAAACAGGTGGCATTCTTTGCCAAACATGGAAAATCCATTGGGGTCATTGTTCCAGCCGCAAGGCGCTGAAAAGTGAAAAACAGGGCGCTGTGACCGGGGAATGGTATCCATCTTCTTCTGTTCATATTCTCTTGCTTTCTTCAATAATTCGCTCATTGTTCTCTCCGTTTCTCAGTGCTTCTTAGCCGCTGTCACTGATTTCTATTGTGATTTACTTGTTTTTTTAAGAGATTCCTGATAACTGTCAAAATATTTCTGCTTGATTGCCAGGTACTCAGAAAGTCCATAGGCCTCCATCTTCTCCAAATATCCATCCCACTCTTCTTCTATTCCGCCGTTTAAAATCCAGCTTGCCTTCATCTGCTCTGCGTACTTCTTAATGTCCGTGTCATACTGAGCCACCAGATTGGCATCTTCTGTACTCATAAATACATTGGGATATACATATTTGGAATTCATATCATCCAGATACATTTCATGCATATTGTCCAAACGCCATTTCGCATCATCCGGCATGGTTACATAAGCACCGTAATACTCATTCAGAACTGCCAGCGGACCGTTGACCGACTGGTCTTCCCTGACCTCTACCGGAGAATTATCGCCCAGAGGCATATGCTTCAGCATTGGTTCTCCCTGTTCATTGGCACTCATTTCAAAAATATTTGCCTTTCCTTCTTCCCCATAGGTTCCCCAGTTGTTCTGTGCAGACTGAACCGGCGCATACATCTGGTCAATCCATGCCGCTGCCAGAGCTGTATCACGGCAGCTGATAGTCAGCACACAGCGTCCTCTGTCAAAGCCGCTGGTTTCACTGTTGTTCTGACGGGTAATATTCACCAGCCCGTCTGGTCCTGCAAGAGCTGGAAGCATTACAAAATCATCATAGTTGTCAACGTTTCCAATGTCCCAGGTAAAGCACAGTCCATAGCGGTGATTTTTTCCCTTTGCTACATAGGTAGCCCAGTCCTGGGTAAACAGCTCCGGATCTACCAGATTCTGTTCTACCAGCCCATGAAGCCACTGAATGCCTTCTTTGTAGCCTTCCTGTACTGCAGTATAAATCACCTTTCCCTCATCTGTTACCGCAAAATGATCCGGCACGTCTCCGTACCCTTCTCCAAATCCATTGATTAAAATCGCCGGATCCTGATCGCCGTTGTTAATAATTCCGGACATGGGAATAATGCTTCCTTCAATGTTAAATTCCTGCTGAATCCGGTCTCCATTATCCCGAAAAGCGATAAGAACCTGTTCCAGTTCTTCCGTAGTTTCCGGCACCTCCAGACCCAGAAAATCCAGCCACTTCTTATTGATGTAAGGAATGCTGCCAATGGCCTGAATCGCCTCTTTTCCGGAGCCTAACTGCTCAATCCACGGAAAGGAATAAATATGTCCGTCTGCAGCTGTACACATCACTCGGTATTCCGGATATTTTTCAAATACTGCCTGAAGATTGGGCATATACTTGTCAATCAAGTGCTCCAGAGGAATAATAATCCCCTGTTTTGCATATCGCAGAATGTCGGTATCATTCATCTCTGCGGTAAATACTCCGTCCGGCAGATTGCCGAACTGGGCAAGGGCAAGGTTTTTCTTATCAGCATACTGATCCTTTACAAAACAGGTCCAGTCAATGTGTACGTTAGTCTTCTCTTCCAGACGCTGAAAAATAATTCTCTCATTAGGATCCTGGGTGGTACGCGCCGGAGCATTGGTAATAAAAGACAGCTCTGCCTTTTCCTTTAATGGAAAGGTTACTGCTTCCACCGGTGTATCAGGGTTACTGTCTGCTGCCGCAATCTCCCTGCCGCCGCATCCTGCAAGGGAAAGGACAGCTGCTGCTGCCAGCCCCAGACTCAGCCAATGTTTCCATGTTCTCTTCATAATCTGCCTCCTTAACCTTTTACAGAACCAACCATTACGCCCTGGTCAAAATACTTCTGGAAGAATGGGTACATAATCAGCAGCGGCAGGCTGGATACCACAATCGTCGCATACTTTAACAGCTCTGCCACCTTTGCCATCTCTGCCGTGCTCTGAATATCTGCAATCATACCAGGCTGCGGGGTATTCTGCACCAGAATGGAACGAAGTACCAGCTGCAGCGGCTGTAAGCTCGCGTCATTAATATAAATCAGAGCATCAAAATAGCTGTTCCACATTCCAACAAAGGTCCACAGAGCCAAAACTGCGATAATCGGCTTGCACACCGGCATCATGATTTTGAAGAAGTGCTGTACCTCGCTGGCTCCATCCAGCTGGGACGCCTCCCGAAGCTCTGCTGGAATAGACTGATAATAGGTTCTTGCAAGAACCATGTGCCATACGTTAAAGGCATTGGGAATCAAAATCGCCCAGATTGTGTTGACCATGTGAAGCTTGTTAATCAGAATAAACGTAGGAATCAATCCGCCGTTAAAAAACATGGTGATTAAAAACAGGATGTTAAAAAATGGTCTTCCCACCAGATCCTTTTTGGACATGGGATATGCCGCCAGCAGTACAATAAAAACAGAAATCACTGTAAACGCTGCTGAATAAAAAAAGGAGTTGATAAATCCCCGCCAAATCATTTTATTTTCCAGTACGCGGCGATAAGCATCGATTGTCCAGTCTTTCACATCAAAGCTGATTCCCTGATTGTTTAAGACGTTCGGATCCATAAAAGAGGCTGCCACTACGTAAGCAAGAGGAATCAAAATCAAGATACAGAAAATACCCAAAAGGCCGTAGCCGGTTCCCAGGATTACCCTGTCGGCAGCTCCCAGTTTCATTTTTCTCTTATTTTCCATTACCCGTTCCTCCTTAAATGCCTTCGCCGTCATTTAACTTGGCGACTACATAATTGACCAGTATCAGCAAAATTACATTGATGACGGAATTAAACAGGCCTACTGCCGTAGAATAACCGTAATCACCATTTAAAAGACCAATCCGGTATACATAGGTTGACAGGATTTCAGCCGCCGGAAGGTTCATATCCGTCTGAAGGGCATAAGCTTTTTCAAATCCAATGCTCATAATATTTCCTGCCTGCAGGATAAACTGAATCACGATAATATTTTTAATAGCCGGAATCTGAACGTAGCGAATCTGCTGGAAAATATTTGCTCCGTCTACGATTGCCGCTTCCTCCAGCTCCTTACTGGAATTTGCCAGGGCTGCCGTATACATAATAGAAGCCCATCCGGCGGTCTGCCAGATTCCGCTTGCAATGTAAATGGTTCGGAATGCAGACGGCATGGTCATCCAGTTGGTCTGAATACCAAACAGTTGGTTGACCGGTCCCACAGGTGATAAAAACATTCGAATCATACCGCAGAGAACAATAACAGAGATAAAATTAGGGGCATAAATCAAAAGCTGAATGTTTTTCTTAATGCCGGTGCTGCGAATCTGGTTCAGCAGCAGCGCTAAAATAATGGGCACCGGAAATCCCCATAAGAGTCCGTAAACACTTAATTTCAGTGTGTTCATCAGATATCTCATAAAATCCGGTGAAGACAGAAACCGTTTAAAATAGCTGAGACCTACCCATTCACTTCCAAATATTCCCTTGATGACATTAAAATCTTCAAATGCAATCAGTACGCCGCCCATTGGGATATACTTAAAAATTACTGTAATTACAACTGCCGGAAGCAAAAAAAGCAGATAAAGCTGCCAATTTCTTCGGATGTAACCAATTTTTTGTTTCATTCTTCCACTCATGTCCTTCCCCTTTCTTCGCACAGACCTCTTCTCTTACAAGATGAATTTTCCTGATTTACCTTTGTATTACCGGTAAAGTTACCGGTTACTTTATGATCCAATTATATACAATGCACAGTCTGCCGTCAATCTTTTTTCTATAAAAATCAGAATTTTAGCATCCTGTACAAAAATTCCATCCTGTCTTTGTATACTCTACACATAACCGGTTACGTAACCGCTTATTTTTTCATTGCTTTCCCATATTAAGTCTGTTATACTACTATTATCATTGAAACTACACTGACAGGAGGCCCTATCATCATGGCATCAAATAAAAAAAAGGTAACCTTCCAGGACATTGCAGATTACACTCACTTTTCCAAAACTACCATCTCCAGATATTTTAATAACCCCGATTCTCTGACACTGGAAAATCAGGATATTATTGCCCGCGCCCTGGACGAGCTGGGATATCAGGAAAATAAAGTAGGCCGAATCCTGGCAAGCGGAAAAACGGAATTTGTCGGAGTCATTGTACCCAATCTCTATCTTCACTATCATGCTGAGATGCTGAATCAGATTCTGTCCAGCTATGAGCAGTACGGTTATAAATTTATCGTATTTACCGGAAGCAATAAGGAGGAGGTAGAACGACGCTATATCCGGGAACTGCTGGCCTACAACATTGAAGGCCTCATTGTCCTCAGCCATACCATTCCCTCCAAAGAACTGGCTTCCTACAATATTCCGGTTGTTACCATTGAACGTGAGGATCGGTATACCAGCAGCGTCAATACAGATAACCTGATGGGCGGCGTTCAGGCAACCAGCCTTCTTTATAAGAACCACTGCGACATCCTGATTCACGGAAACAACCACATTTCCCCTGACGTTCCTGCCTATGGACGAATCCAGGGCTTTCTCTCTATCTGTGAGGAACACCATCTTCCTCACGAGCTGGTTCTGCAGCCCTGGGGAGACTCTTATGAAGAAAGCCGCGATATTATCAAAAATTTTATGGAAACCATCGATCGGAAATATCAGGGAAAACGCAAGGGTATTTTCATGCCAAACGATACCTTTGCCAATATCCTCTTAAATCTTCTGGTGCAAAAATACGGCACTCTGCCTGATGACTACCGCATTGTCGGCTTTGACAACTCTCCCATTTCCAGAGAAGCCGTCATTCCCACCAGCACAGTCAGCCAGCAGATTGACGTCATTGCCGCTGCTGCCATGGAGATCTTGGTTGAACAAATGAATGAACGCAAAAAAAGACGTCCTTCTCTTCCCGATTCTCCTGTCCATAAAGTAATCACGCCTGTGCTGATTCGCAGAGAAACCACAGATTAATCCGGATTTCCTATGCTTTCCAGCTGCTTTGTATTACACGCAGTACAGAGATTCCAGAGCTTCTGCAGGAATCTGCAGTTTGGAACACTCTGGTATCAGAAAGGAAAGCAGGAAATAATCCTGTTTAAAAACGGGATTTTTCCTCAAAAAAAGCGGAAGCTCTGTAAATAATGCTTCGCTTCCGCAAATAACCGCATTAGCGCCAATCCAGACATCCCGTTTTATCACAATGGGGTTGGAAGTGCTGATTCCCTCTGCCCGCTGAGTGGAATCTATTGAGTGACCAGCACAGGCGATACATACGCCTGACGCAATAAAAATATTTTCTCCCAGATTCACCGGCGACGTATCTAAAATCACACAGTTATAGTTGATTACCGCCAAACCATGAATGAAAATATTGAAGCCATAGCCGCATCGAAAAGAAGGTTCTATGATTACATTCTCCACATCCGAGTATCTGGAACTCTTCTGTTATGAAGAATGTTCACATCTTTTTTGTTTATGATACCACAATCTATGTATAGAAAGACAAGCAGCTAACACTATGGTACAAATATAAAACGACCATTCATATGATTTCAAAATCAAAAGAGCTATCACATATACTATAATCAATACCAGTTTAATTTCTTTATTTTTCTTTTCCAAAAATCTTACTGTCATACTGCCTCCTTGGAATTTCCTGATAGTTGAGTTCTTTTCTCTCGTTACAAAAACTCAGTCTGCTCTTTCAAAGCAGTCTCATAATATCTAAGCGTTTCCCTGTCAAAGCACACCATCCGCACCTCCATATCCGGATGAGCTTCCAAAAACTCCAGAATGGTTCTTACTGCAATTCTGGATGCTTTCTCCAAAGGAAAGCGGTAAATCCCTGTACTGATGGACGGAAACGCCACGCTTTCGCAGCCGTTCTCCGCCGCAAGTCTCAGACAGCTTTCGTAGCATTTTCTCAAAAGCCTTTCCTCGTCCCTGGCTCCTCCATTCCAAACCGGTCCGGGTGTATGAATCACATACTTTGCCGGAAGCCGATAACCCTTTGTGATTTTTGCCTGTCCCGTTTTACATCCGTGGAGCGTCCGGCACTCCGCCAAAAGCTCCGGCCCCGCTGCCCGGTGAATGGCACCATCCACGCCGCCTCCGCCCAGAAGGCTTGTGTTTGCAGCGTTCACAATGGCGTCCACTGTCTCTTTTGTAATATCACCTAAAACGATCCTGAACATTTTGTCACCTTCCTTGTTAAGACTTGATCCGTCCAGCCGCAGTTTTCCAGTTTCTCCCCCGTTTTTTCCCGTATACCATGTTTTTACAAAAAAGACTCATTTGTATACAAAAAATATACAACTATTTATTCTCTGCAAAATCATAAGCCTGATACAGAGGAAATGCTTCTATGTTCTTTCCAAAAAACAGAAGTTTGTCTTGTATTTGAATCTCCATATTTTCCTTATGTCCAAATTACCAGCATTACTTTTTATATAGGAAAGAGCGTTATAAGATCTTCCACCAGATCCCATAACTCCTTTTCTGATACAAAAAACTGGACATTCAATTGCGCTGCGGCCACCCGAAATTTTTTCATTTTTCAAAAACGACTATGTCCATACAATTGTGAGGCTATTCCACTGGTAAATGAAAAAAATCTTCTTATTTCATTTATAATGCAATGTAACTCGAATTTACCTGAAATTACCCCTGTTTCCGATTTCAAAACGAAACAAGGCATCACATTTCCCATATATTTTTTCCTATTTCAAATGGAAACAGGAATTTTTTAATCTGTTTTCTTTTTCATTACAACCGAAATGGATTGTTTTTATAAGAAGGAACTGCCTGGTTTTTAAAGGGAAAAGGATTTTGTAAATGAAATAAGTTTCTGTGTATTACTGTTGATGTACTTTCCCTTTTTCCAAACCAGACCGATTTCCTGAGTGATGGTGGGACGAATCGGAATACTGACGATATCATGCATGTTTTTGGTAAGGGATGCGTACAAAAAGGCTCCTCCTAAATTGTGCTGGATAAATTCCTGAATCGTGTAGAGCTGGCTGGCATGCAGTATAATCTGTGGTTTGATATTCTGGTTTTCAAACAGAGCCATCAGCGTCTGGTTTTGTACGGAGTCTGTATTATACATGATCAGAGGTTCGTTTTTCAGCATATCGATCGATAGTTCTTTTTCTGTTGCAAGAGGATTTTCCATGGAAACGCAAAAAATGATCTCATCGGATAAAATCTGATAGAAATTTAACTGCTCAATTTCGTTAAAATTCATGTTGACTATAGCTGCGTCCAGAATATCATCTTGCACCAGTCTGGCTGCCCTGACAGAACCATACTCAAAAAGTTCTACAGGAATATCTGGATGTTTTTTTTGAAAAGCAAGCAGCATATCAGGAAAATAAACAGTACTGATAAGGGGCGGAATTCCTATTTTAACTGGGATGACCTGTTTCCCCAAATCATATAATTCGGAAGAAGTCTGGTTGATGGTATCTAAAAGCTGATTGGCTTTCTGGTAAAACGCTTCTCCTTCTTTTGTCAGTGTCAGGTGATTTTTTGTGCGGTTAAAAAGGTTGATGGAGAATTCTTTTTCTAATTCCCGGATGGCATTGGAAATGGCTGGCTGAGTTACATAAAGTTTCTGTGCAGCCTGGGTAATGCTGTGATATTGACTGACGGCACAGAAATATTCTAATTGGATAATTTTCATGAATTCCCCCCTTGGTATGGAAAAATATAAATGGATAATTTTATATAAAATGTCTGAAAAATCAGGATACCTCTTTGGATTATACCATAGTTTTTGGATAAAGTGATTAAAAATCATTAGGATGTTAATCTTTTTTTATGCAGGTATCATTTTAACTAAATATACAAACAGCAAATTTAAGTCTATAATGCAGACATAACAAACTAATGATTCGGCCGTATTGTTATGTTTGGAATGAATGGATGAAGAACATCCGCCAATTACTATGAAATGTATAAGGAGGGAATGTGATGAGTCAGGCGGCGATCACGCTTCTGTTTCTCGCATTTGCGGTAGTTATGTTTGTTATAGAAAAACTTCCGCTGGGAGTTACTTCCATGATCGTTTGTATCGGTCTGGTAGTTACTGGGGTTTTAGATGTGGGAACAGCGTTTGCAGGATTTATTGACAGTAATGTGATTTTGTTTGTAGCTATGTTTATTGTAGGCGGTGCTCTGTTTGAAACGGGGATGGCAAACAAAATTGGAAGTTTGGTAACAAGATTTGCGAAGACTGAGCGGATGCTGATTGTAGCGATTATGGTTATCGTGGGAATGATGAGCGGTGTGCTGTCCAATACAGGAACAGCAGCGGTACTGATTCCAGTGGTGGTCGGAATTGCAGCAAAATCCGGATACAGGCGTTCCAGGCTTTTGATGCCGTTGGTATTTGCAGCAGCTATGGGCGGCAATCTTTCTTTGATAGGCGCACCAGGAAATATGATTGCACAAAGCGCCCTGGAAAAGATGGGATTGGAATTTGGATTCTTTGAATATGCTATCGTGGGGCTTCCGCTTCTGATCGCAGGAATTCTTTTTTATGCAACAGTAGGTTATAAGCTTCTTCCAAATCATGACCCACAGGATCAGGAGGATTTCTATACAGAGAAAGATTTCGGTCAGGTTCCAAAATGGAAGCAGTGGATGTCGCTGATCATTTTGATTCTGACGCTTCTAGCTATGATTTTTGAGGATCAGATTGGAATTAAACTTTGTATTTCTGGTGGAATCGGTGCTTTGCTTCTCATATTGACTGGGGTTATCTCGGAAAAAGAAGCATTAAAGTCCATTGATTTAAAAACGATTTTCTTGTTCGGCGGAACCTTGTCTCTGGCAGCAGCATTGGAGGAAACAGGAGCCGGAGCTATGATTGCAGACAAGGTAATCGGTGCACTGGGAGCATCACCTTCTCCCTATATGCTTACTTTCGTAGTATTCCTCTTGTGCTGCATTATGACGAATTTTATGTCTAATACAGCTACTACAGCATTGATGGTTCCGATTTGCCTGTCCATTGCGCAGGGGATGGGCGCAGATCCGAGGGCGGTGTTGATGGCTTGTGTAATAGGCGGTTCCTGTGCTTATGCGACACCTATCGGAATGCCTGCAAACACCATGGTTGTAGGAATCGGAGGCTACCGGTTTATGGATTATGTGAAGGCGGGACTCCCATTGATTTTTATTGCAACGATTGTAAGTATGATAATTCTTCCTGTTGCATTTCCGTTTTTCCCGTAAGAATGGTATTTTAGAAAAAGCGTCTTTTTGGAAAGATATTATAATTATGAAGGAGGCAAAGAAACATGAGCAAGAAAGAACAAGTAGAGCAGCTGACTGCGTATATGGCTAAATTTGTAGCTTATACAGCAAAAGTGCTGCCGGATGATGTAATTGAGAAATTGGATGAATTGGCAGAGCAGGAAGACAGCCCTCTTTCCAAGGTAATTTACAGTACCATGAAAAGGAATCAGGAGCTGGCAAGAACTCTGAATCGCCCCAGTTGTCAAGATACCGGCGTGCTGCAGTTCTGGGTAAAATGTGGAACAAAATTTCCTCTGATTGGAGAATTAGAAGGACTGTTAAAAGAAGCGGTTGTAAAAGCGACTTTTGAGGCTCCGCTGCGTCATAACAGCGTAGAAACTTTTGATGAATACAATACTGGTAAGAATGTGGGGAAGGGAACTCCCAGCGTATTCTGGGATATTATACCCGATAGCGATCAGTGTGAAATTTATACCTACATGGCTGGCGGCGGCTGCACGCTTCCGGGTAAAGCAATGGTTTTAATGCCAGGTGAAGGATATGAAGGAGTTGCAAAATTTGTACTGGATGTGATGACTTCTTATGGATTGAATGCCTGTCCTCCCCTTCTGGTAGGTGTAGGCGTAGCAACATCTATTGAAACGGCAGCATTGCTTTCTAAAAAGGCTTTGATGCGCCCGCTTGGAAGCCATAATGAAAATGAACGGGCAGCTTCCATGGAAAAACTGTTAGAGGATGGTATCAACGCAATTGGCCTTGGACCGCAGGGAATGGGCGGTAAGTACTCGGTTTTAGGTGTCCATGTAGAAAATACGGCAAGACATCCGTCTGCCATTGGTGTTGCGGTAAATGTGGGATGCTGGTCTCACCGACGCGGTCACATTATTTTTGATAAGGATTTAAACTATACGATTACAACACATTCGGGGGTGACTTTATAATGTTGGAAATTAAAGATGGAAAGAAAATTTTAACGACTCCGGTGTCTGCGGAGGATTTGAAGGATATTCACATAGGTGATATTGTATATTTAAATGGAAGTATGACAACCTGCCGCGATGTAGCCCATAGACGTCTGGTAGAAGGTGGACGGGAGCTTCCGGTAGATGTGCGGGATGCGGCCATTTTCCATGCAGGCCCGATTATCCGTCCTTTGGAAAATGATAAATTTGAGATGGTGTCAGTAGGGCCGACTACCAGTATGCGCATGGAAAAATTCGAGAAGGAATTTGTAGAAAAAACCGGAGTAAAGGTAATTATTGGAAAAGGTGGTATGGGACCAAACACAGAGTATGCCTGTAAAAATTATAAAGCGATCCATTGTGTATTTCCGGCAGGAAATGCTGTGGTAGCGGCTGTGGAAGTGGAAGAAATTATGGATGCTCAGTGGAGGGATTTGGGAATGCCGGAAACCCTGTGGCATTGCAGAGTAAAAGAATTTGGCCCTTTAATCGTTTCCATCGATACAGAGGGAAAAAATCTGTTTGAAGAAAATAAAGTGATTTTCAATGAACGGAAAGAGAAAGCGTTAGAAGAAATTTGTAAGCATGTAAGCTTTATTAAGTAGATCAAACAGGAAGGAAAATAGGTTCTATAATGTTGGGGTATATGGGGAGTATCCCAAAGTTTGTGTAAACCTTCAAACTGATGTAAGATAGACTTACCAGTTTGGAGGTTTATTTTATGGCAAGGAAAAAAGATACCCCACAAAAAGCTGCCCTTCGGGAAATGATGGGCAACTATCTGAAAGAAAACAATGTAAAG
>OGYI01002389.1_pt1 | contig 14353 bp, 6 predicted proteins | sample 1576521 | NCBI WGS metagenome assembly OGYI01 (sample SAMEA3541484, study PRJEB24748) | human gut metagenome | biome: human gut; feature: human-associated habitat; material: faeces | place: China | collected 2012
GGCGGCCAGGGCGCTCGCGACGGCCAGCGCCGCAACGCCCGCGAGCGACGCCGCGAAGGCACCCGTGCCGTCGCCGGTGCCCACGAGCCGCTTGGTGCCGACGGCCTTCGACGAGGCGTCGAGGGGCTTCAGGTCCGACCCGCCGTTGTCGCCCGGCTTATGATCGGCGCCGGGGTCGGTACCGGGGTCTGGATCGGGGTTCGGGCTCGGATCCGGATCAGGGTTCGGGCCGGGGCCGTGATCGACGGCCGTCCACTTGGCGAAGAGCGTGAGCGGGCGCTCGACGGGCGTGTCGAAGTCGAACGCCTGCGTGCAGCCCTCGTCGACGAACCAGCCGCCGAACGTGTAGCCCGCGCGAGTCGGGTCGTCCGGCCTCGCAACCTTGCCGCCGAAGCCGATCGTCTGGGAGGCAACGGCCGAGCCGCCGTTCGCCTCGAAATCCACGGCAACGCTTTCGGAGGCGAGGAGCGCATAGGGGGAGAACTTGCTCGCGTAGAAGCGCACGATGCCCCTGTCGCGATCGATGCTCTCGGGCACGATGATCTCCGTGTCGTGCTCGTATCCATGCACGTGAGCAATGCGAACGCTCTTGCTTGCGACCAGGCCAGGATCGACGTGGACCTCGAACAGCAGAGGTTCTTCGACCTCGCCGAGAACGGCCTCGTGCTCGGCCTGGACCGAGCCGTTCTTCACCACCTGAACGACCATCTTGACGGACAGGTCGAGGTAGAGCTGCACCGACTCGCCGTCCGATGCCGCACCGCCGATGGCATCCTTCTCGCTGTCGTCGACCTCATCCTCGCCCTTCTTCTCGAAGCCGAGCGAGACGACCACGCGCACGTCGGCCGTGTCGGCACCGGACACGAGCCCGGCCACCTTTTGCGCATCCTCTGCCGTCATGCCGACGGGCGCCTCGTCCTTCTCGATGGCCTCGAGGACGCTCGCGGCATGCTTCGCCGCAGCCTCGACCGACTCCTCGGTCACGGTCGCATGGGGGCTCCCGTCCACGGGCGGCGCGGGCACTTCCACCTGGATCTCCACGTTGCCCGTCTCGCCGGGCGGCAGCGGAACGGCGTTCCACTTGGCATAGTAGGTGGTCGCGCCCGCCGGGTACGTGGCGGGAAGCGCCGAAACGGGCTCCGTCAGGGCCTTGTCCGCATACCAGCCGGCGAACGCGTAGCCTTCGCGAGACGGCGCGGGCAAAGACCCCGCCACCTGCTCGCCCGTCTTGCCTACGAGGTCGGCAACCTGCGAGCCGCCGTTCGCCTCGAACACGATGCGCGCCTCTTTGGCGGTGTAGGAGAACGTGAGCTCCTTGCCGTAGGCGTCGAGCACGATGCGCTGGACGGCGGCGCCCTCAAGCGCGTAGCCCTCGATGGCGGGAGCCTGCTCGTCGTAGGACTGCCCGAACGTGCGACCTTCCACGACCTTGTCGTCGGAAAGCCTCGTGGTCGTGCCATGCAGGTAGTAGTGCACCGTGTAGGCCACATCCGTGTTAGCTGTCCACGAACCGGTAATAGCCACGTTCTCGGCGGGCATGGCGAACGCCTCGGCGCGCGACCAGCCGGAGAACGCGTAGCCCGTCATGGTGGGCGCGGCGGCTGGCGCCACCGTCTCGCCGAACTTGGCGGTCGCCTTGGTCGGCAAGGACGGCGCCGAGGCCGGGGCGTCGCCCGTGTAAGCGTACGAGACCTCGTAGGAGTTGCGGTCGTAGTAGAGCTTCAGCACGAGTGACCCGTCACCGGCGATGGTGCCGGAGGCCACCGTTCCCTGTGCACCCCCATTAAGGGTGAAGCCTTGGTAGGCCTTGGGGGCCGCGGTGACCGTCGTGCCCGTTTGGCCAGCCAGCCTGTCGGTTTCGGCCAGCTCATACGTGCCATCGAGGTTTTGCTGGTAGTTCTCCACCTTATAGGCCGTGTCGCCGCGCGCCGTGAACGTGCCGTGCAAGATGACATCGGCGTCGCCCATGACAAGTTCGTCGGCCTCACTCCATCCGGCGAATGTGTACCCGGGGGCTGTGGCGGCAGGTGCAACGTCGATCTTAGCCCCGTAGCGGTACTCCTGCGGATCGGGAAGCGCCGAGGCCCCTGCAGGAACCGCACCCTTGTACTGATAGGACACGGTATGCACGTTGCGGTCGTAGTAGATGCCGACGACCGTCGAACCATCCGCGGCAATGTCGGCCTGCTCGAAAGGCCTGGCCGTGAAGCCGGCAGCGGGCTTGGCCTCGGCCTTGGTCTTCTCGCCGGTGGTGCCGGTCATCTTGTCCGTGCCGTTCTGGGTGTACCCGTCGCCCTCAATGTTCTGGAAGAAGTGGTTTACCGTATAGGCGGTATCGGTGGCCGCGGCATAGGAACCCACGACCGTGACCGCTTTGTCGGGCATGGCGGCGGGCAGCCCCTTCCAGCCGCTCCATACATAGCCTGCCTGCGACATGTCGTCGCTTATCAGCGCGAGCTCCGCACCGTAACGCACATCCTTGTCGACATGGTATGAGTCGTCGGTGAAGTAGGGACCGGTCACTTGGTAGGTGACGTCGTATGCGTTGCGATCGTAGTAGAGCTTCAGAACGAGCGACCCGTCACCGGCGATAGTGCCGGAGGCCGCAGCTTCCGGCGCGTCCTCGTTGAGGGTAAAGCCCTCGTAATCCTTGGAAGCCGCGGTGACTGTCGTGTCCGTCTCGCCCTTTAGGCTGTCGGTTTCGGCCAACGCGTACTGACCATCGAGATTTTGCCGGTAATGTTCCACTTTGTAAGCCGTATCCGTGTTCACCGTCCAGGTAGCCGTGAAGGAGCGGTCGCCCGTCGAGTTCTTCTCGATGGTCACGGACATCGCCGTACCGTCAATGCCGGAACCCGTCCAACCCGCAAACGTATAACCCGCCCGCTCCGGGTTGGCCAGCGTGAAGCTCTCGTCGAAGTACGTGTAGGAAGCAGGGTTCTTCGCAGTGCCTGCCAGCATGCCGCCACCCAAGTCGTACTTTATCTCGAACGCTCGCGGCACCACGCTGCCAGGCGCATCGGTTGCATCCTGCGCGTTCTGCTGGTAGATGCTCTCTTCGTAATACTTGGTATCAAGCACCTTGTTGAACGTGCCGCCGGTGATGAAATCAACTTTGTCCTCGCTGTAAACAGCCGCTTCCCCGTTATTAATGGTATTGAACGTGCCGCCCGTCACGGAAAGCGTTATTCTGGCAAGATCGTCAGACGGGTTCTTTTCCGGATTGCTCTCATAAAGCGCTGCGTAGCCCGAGATCGTACCGTTCGAAACGGTCACGCTGATAGGATGCTTTGTCACATGCTGGGCAACGGCGATGCCGGCGCCGACGGTTGTGGCGCCGTTGGAATTCGGATTCACGTCGAGCGACGAGGCCGTCCCCGTAACGAGCGCTTCGCCCGAAACGCTCAGCATGCCGGAGCGCATCTCAATACCTGTAGCGCCCGCGATGGCACCGCCCAAGACGTTCAGCTCTCCTTCCTGCGGGTGGAAGATTCCGAACCCCGCAGCTCCGCCGTCGACCACAGCAGAGGGATGGATGTTGATGACCGTACCACCCTCGCCGTCAGTCCCGTTTCCGGTGATGGCCGCTCCATTTTCGGTAGAGATGCGCACCGTGCCGTAAAGATCAAGCGCCGACCCTTCACCGCGCACGTCAATGCCGTACGCTTTCGTTTTGCTGTAAGCGGTGAGAACGCAGTCCTCTTCCACGATAAGATGAGGCCCTTTGCTGAGACTCGCATTCTTCGCAAGATATGTCGCCTTCGCCTCGCTGTTAAAGTCGGGCGATCCGGAGATCACATTCAGATTCTTGTAGACAACCGTGCCCTTATCAAAATACGGCGCTTTCCCCTGCAAACATTTTATGGTGCCGTTTTGGATCGTCAAGACAGAGTCCCCGCCATAAGAGGATGATTGATACATGACATTGTATAGCGAATGGTCGCCGATCAGCGTATGACCTCCGAGGTCGATCGTGCCCGCGTGACGAATGAAGACATAGCCGATTTCCGCATCCCTCAAAAGTGAGACGGTGTCGCCGTCCTTCGCATTCTGCAGCGCATCTGCAAACGTCGCGTACCTCACATCGCCGATGGCCGCCTCGTGGTTGCCGACGACGTCATACATGCCGCTACCGTCATCTTTCGCGCGAGTCGTGTAGCCAGCTGCACAGTAATCTTTCACGTCAGAGCTGAACGCGCCGCCGCTGATCACCTTCGAGACGTTGCCGGTCAGGGCCGAGAGCGAGACTGCGGGCCTTCCGGAGGCGCTGGAAACCGTGAGGGTCTTGCCTTCGGGCTGCGAGATAGCAAGCGACTTGATTAGCGAGCTTGCGTCGCCGACAGCGTATTCCTGAATAGCGGCATTGTTTGCGCTAGTCAGCGTGCCGCCGGTGATGGACACCTCGGCAGAGCCCGCAGCACCGTACCCACCGCCGCCACGCGAAACGAGGGACAGCGCCGCGCCGTCAAGGATGGACGAACTCGTGGTCGTGGTATCGGGCGAGGCAATCTCGGCAGCCGTCGCGTTGATGCTTCCGCTCTCAATGCTCAGCTTGCCCTCACCGCAGAACTGCACGCCGTTCGCACCTTCCAGCGTGCCGCCCGAGACGGTCAGGTCGCCGTCCTGCGGATGGTAGATGGCGCAACCGTCTTCGGACGTCGAGCGCACGGTGCCGCCCTTTATCTCGATGCTCGTGCCGTCGCAATCGCCGTTGCCGACGATGCCGAAGTCGCTACCGGAAACCGTCCCGGCCTCAAGCGTGAGGGAAGACACGGCGCTCGCGCCGTTTCCGATAACGGATATGCCGGCGGTCGCACCGGCAATCTCGGTATCCTCGCCTTTGATCGTGACGGAGGGGTTGGAGGTGTTGCCTGACGCGTTGCCGATGCGCAGGCCGAAGCTTTGTTTGCCCCCCGGCGCTTCAGCAGCCTCAAGGACCACGTTGTCGAGCGTCAGATTGACATTCTGGTTCGCCCAAACCGCCATCCCGAGAGGGCCGTTGTCGGCTTCGTTCCACGTGTTTCTTATCGTGCCATTTTTGATGGTAACATCGACAGGCTCCCCGTATCTATTGATATACAACGTGAAATATCTCGTGCCGTCAATGCTGTAATTATTCAAATCAAGCGTGAAAGACTTATTGCTGACGGAGTATTGAGCGTCCGCTGCAGGAACATCTTTGAGCAAAGTAACCGTTTCGCCGTCTTTGACCGAACTGAAAGCCCCGGAAAGAGAGCTGTACGTTTTCCGAACCTCGCCGTTTGCGCCGGTGATGCTCGCCACTTGATCGCTCTCCACGACAAACATGCCGTCAGAGTTTTCCTTAACAATTCGGCCAGCTCCCAAATACTCGGTCACGTCGCTTGAGAACGTGCCGCCGCTCGCGGTCATGGTGCCGGGTGCCGCCACGTTGAGGGCCGGGACGTTTTCGCCGGCTTTCACGAGGCCGCCCGTGATTGTCGCTTTGGCGTTCGCGCTGTCGTAGTAGGCGCTTGCGCCGTCGATTTGCACGCCGTAGCAGCTTTGCACGATCGTGCTGTCGCCCACCTGGCCGCTCGCGTTGCCGGTGGCGATCACCGTGCCATCCGTCATGTCGAGCGTGCCGCCGCGCAAAAGGACGCCGACGCCGTTGTCGGCGTACACGGTGCCGCCGGTGATGCTCAGCTTGCCGCGCTGGGGGTGGTAGATACCGCAGGCGATGTATCCATCAGCATCGATGTGGCTGATGACGGTGCCACCGCTTATGGAGATGGACGTGTCGCGAGACTCCGCCTCATCTTTGCCGTTTCCTCCGATGGCAGCGTTGTTATCGGCAACGACCACTCCACCGCTCATCACGAGCGTCGCACCCTCACCTTGCACGCCGATTCCGAATTCGGCGCTGTGGAAGTAGCCCCCGTTTACCGTGAGGGTCGAGCCTTTGCTCACGAAGGCCGCATCACTGTCCTCGGACTCCACGATGCCGCTCTCTATAGTGGCCGAGCCTCCGTTCTGAACATGAAGCGCTTTTGCGTAAGGCTCGGTTGTCGGGCTCTTGCCGAGGATCTTGCCCGCAGCATAGGTAACAGAGCCGTAATCGTCGCTTACAACAGGATTTGCATCGGCTGTGCCGTCCTTAACCGTGAGCGCGCCTTCTACGGTTACCGTATCAGCGTTCGGAGCACCCTCCACAACCTGTCCGTTGAGATCGAGCACGACGCTCTTATCTGCAGGAACGATGACGTTTTCCTGCACGTCCTCAAGCAGGATGACTGTCTCGCCAGTCTGGGCCGCGTTGATGGCCGCTTGAACCGTTGGGTACTTCGCACCTTGCACGCTCGCCACCATAGCCTGGGTGAACACCTGGCCCTTGGAAATAGAGCCCGCATTGGGCCCCTGAGCGGTACGGTACGTGCAGCTTTCCAACGACGTGAGCGTGCGGTTGCCATCGGCATCCGCCCCCAATTCGAACTTGGCATTGGCGCTGTAGCTCACGCTGACCTCGGTTCGGTACGGCTCGCCGGCAGAATCGCAGGCTATCGCCACGTCCTTGAAGGTCGAAACCGCAGGGCTTCCATTGGACCCAACCTCGTCGGCAATAGCTATCGTGCGCCCACCGCTCGACTTCGCGATCACTATGGCCGTGCCATTCCCCGAAAGGTACGTTCCCATGATCGAGTCGGTTTCGAACGCTGCAGCCGTGCCCGTCTTGAACAGGTTGAAGCCCAGATACGACCCGAAAGCCGCGCCGTGGATCTCGGGAGGCGCCCCATCCGCAGTCCACGAGATGGCGAACCGCTCGTACTCGCCATTGGAGACGTTCCTCAGGAGAACCGAAGGGATGTCGCACACAAGGGAATCGCCTTCCGAGCGCAGGTCGATTCCGTAGGAAAGAGTCATGCCATCGGCCGTGATGGCCTGTCAGGAAACCGATACGTCCGTGAGCTGGTAGCCTGAGCCCTTCTCGAAGGAGAAGCCCTCCGCTGCGACAAGGCGGAGATGCAGAACCTCGAACGTCGCTGGATCAAGATTCAGCTCATCGAGAACGCTTTTCTCATCATCGTTCAAGCCGCTGCCGATCTGTCGCTCATCACCAGAGTCGAGAGTATAGAAGATGCGCAGTGGTCCGATCGCGCCTACCGTTTCTCCAGCAGGAGAAGCCGACGGAAGCGCGCGGGTCGACGGCTCCCCGACCATGGCGTTCCCGTTTTCGGGTACCGGGTCGTTATTGGCGGGGTCGCTCCGATTGTCGTCCTCGGGCGTCGCTTGGCTTTCCAACGGCTGCGTCGCCGATGCGACACGGTCATCGTCGGATCGTTGACCGGCAACCTCTGCCACCGGCTCCGAATCGCCGGCACCCCACGCGGCAAAGGGGACGTTCATCGTGAGGGCGAGGGCGAAGGTCATTGCGATCACCAGCGATTGGTTGGCCCGTTTCTTCCACTTCATGTGGTCCGCCCTTTCCCGTGCCATACATCGTCGCGCATGCTCTGGCCGCATCGCCTCCATCTCTTCGCGAAAGAGGGCGATGCTGCTCCTTGAAGATCGAATCCGTTATAAATAACCTGCTCACACGCATATAAATGAAAATTTGCTGCGTCGATCTACTTTGAAGAATAAGTTTACACCATCCCCCCGTCAATATTTTCGGGCGAAATTTTCTCAAGGGAATGTTGTTTTTTATTGTTATTTCGATGTTCGGACGATGGGGAGGCGGCGTCTGATCGGTGCCTGTTACCGCGGTATCGCGGTAGGGCAATGCAGCGCACGCGCCATCCGCCGAACGGGCAGAGGTTGAAACAGGGATGTTCGGGCGCGTGCTCCGTGCCGCCTACCGCGACACCAAGTACACCTTGTCGGGAGGGATGCGGATCCACAGCTCGTCGCCCTCGCAGGGCAGCTCGCCGGAGCCGGCCTTCAGCTTGTCCACGCGCCAGAACAGGTGCTGGTGCAGGTACTTCATCTCGTCGTCCGTGCGCGACACCGTGGGAGCCTCGCTCTCGTCGCGGTCGAGAAAGCCCAGCAGCACCGTGCGCTCGAAGCGCGAGTCGCTGACGCGGTCCACGCGCACGCGGTAGCAGTTCTCGCCGGGGCCGTTAGCACGCTCAAGGTAGAACGCGCGCACGCCGAGGTGCGTGACGTCCGCACGCACCGGCGCGGCGGTCGCCGCCTCGATGCCCCACTTCGGCAGCCGTACGCGGTGCTCGCCCATCCGCTCGGCCGGCGTGGCGTTCTTGCAGCCCGACAGCTTCACGCCGGCCAGCGACTGCGGACGGTTCACCAGGTCGTCGCCCGTGCCCGTCTCGGTGATATGCCCCGCCTCCACCACGGCGATGCGATCGCAGAATCGCAGCGCCTCGTCGATGTCATGGCTGACATATAGCACCGTGCCGTGGAACGCGTCGAACAGGCTGACCAGGTTCTGCTCCAGCACGCTTTTCAAGTGCGCGTCGAGCGCCGAGAACGGCTCGTCCAGCATGAGGATGCCCGGACGCGCCGCCAGCATGCGGGCCAGCGCCACGCGCTGCTGCTGCCCGCCCGACAGCTGAGCCGGATAGCGCCGGTCGAACCCTTCCAGCCCGAAACGCTTGAGCTCTGCGGCCACCAGCGCGTCGCGGTCGGCCTTCGACGCCTCGCGCCCGATGCCCGCGGCCACGTTCTCGGCCACCGTCAGGTTTGGGAACAGCATGTAGCTCTGGAACAGCAGCGCCGTCTTGCGCTGCTGTGGCGTGAGGTTGATCTTCCGCTCGGAATCGAAGAACACCCGATCGTTCACCACGATACGTCCCTCATCAGGCGTCTCGATGCCGGCGATACAGCGCATGGTCAGGCTCTTCCCGCATCCCGATGCGCCCAAAAACCCCAGCGTCTCGTCCCCTGCCTCGAACGCCACGTCCAACGTGAACGACGAGAACGACTTGCGTATGTTGACTTCGAGACTCATTTCGGCAATTCCTTCCCAAAGACACTCGGCTTGCGCCGCGCGGGATCCTTCGACTCCGCGCTGCGCGCTGCGCTCAGGATGACAGGGCTCATTACGCTTCCATCCCCCTGCGATAGCTCGTGGTGCGCCTGCTCCACAGATTGATGAACAGGATGACCACGAAGCTGAACGCCATGATGACAACCGTCCAGAAAATGGCCACGTCGGTGTTGCCGTTCATCCACTCGAAGTAGATGGCGATGGGGATGGTGCGCGTGATTCCTAAGTAGTTGCCGGCCAAGAACAGCGTCGCGCCGAACTCGCCCAGGGCGCGTGCGAACGAGAGCACCGTGCCCGCCGCGATGGACGACCACGACAGCGGCAGCATCAGCTTGAAGAATATCTTCGCGTTGCTCCAGCCCAACGTGCGGGCCGCGTCTAGCATGTTCGGATCGAGGTTCTCGAACGCGCCACGCGCGCTGCGGTACATCAGCGGGAACGCCACCACCACGGCCGCCAGCACGGTGGCCTGCCAGCTGAATATCAGCGGGAAGCCGATGTCGATGAACCACTGCCCCACCGCGGTGTTCTTGCCGAACGCCAGCAGCAGCAGAAAGCCGCACACCGTGGGCGGCAGCACCATGGGAATAGTGAAGATGGAATCGGCGATATCCTGCGCCCGCGCAGGGATGCGCAGGCTGAAGTACGCGGCCAAAAGCCCCAGGACGAAGATGAACACGATAGCCGTGAGCGTCGTCTTCAGCGTCACCCACAACGGACTGTAGTCGATGCCCTTCAAGAACGACGACAACGCCGCGAAGCCCTCGGGGGCCCCGATCACGCTCACCTGGTCGGCAGACGCGAGCGTGGCGAAGTCGGCATGAGTGAGCCGCACATAGGAGGGATTCGACGCTTGCGTCACGTCGGAGCCGTCTGCACCGACGACGCAGACGTAGAACTCGCCGGGCTTGAGCTCCTGGTCGAACTTGTAGACCACGCCGTCCCGCTCGAACTCAGGCTCTCCGGTGAACGCCCACTCCCCCTCGGCGGACAGCGTCGCGCCGCCCTTCGAATTCTGCGCGTCGAGAGCCACGAGCAACTGCTTGAGGAAACCTCGGCTCTCGGACGATTCGGCGTCGAATCCCACAGCCTGCGCAGTCTCGGGCGGCACGTGGACCACGGTGAGCTCGTCGGCGGCGACAACCGCGAGACTACCCGACTCGTCCGAGACGAAATAGCGGTAACCTGCATAGACGCCGTTCACGTCGCTGTTGCTGCCCACCTGGGAACGCGAGAAATCCTCGAGCGCGAAGGGGCTGCCTTCGACCGAAGCCGATTTCCCATCGGCGGCGATGTTCACGGCATCGTCGATCGCCGTGTCCTCCTGCGCCGATTGCGCCGATGTGCCACCCGCTGCCGCATTCGGCGCGTCGAGATCGCCTTCGTCATCGGCGCCAGCAAGGGCGGTGCCGGGGATGAAAGCGATCGCCATTGCCAAAGCGCATGAGACGATCGGCATCGCAGCGCGAGAGAAGACGCCAACGATGCGGTCGATTAGAGTGTTGTCCATAAGATCGTCCTTGTCGCACGGAAAGGATGGGCGTGTACGATCCCATCCTTTCCTTGTCACTATACCGTATGTGCGCCTAGTCTAGGAAACCAGCTCGAAGCCCCACTCCTGCCAAAGCTTCTTGGCATCGGCGTTGGTGGTAGCCCACTCGATGAACTCGTTTGCAGCCTCGGCCTGCGTGGAGTCCTTGCAGATGGCAGCCGGGTAGATGATGTTCTTGTGCGTGTCGTCCGGGACGACGCCGATAACCTTCACGCCGCCGAAGCGGTACACGTCGGAGCTGTACACGAACGCCACGTCCACGGCTCCGGACTGCGCCTGCTTGCACACGTTGCCCACGGAACTCTGCAAGTTCACCTTGCCCTCGAGCGGCGTTCCATCGTAGGAGCCGTCGGTGCCGGCGCTGTCCTTGCCGGTCTTGCCGTCGGCGTCGATGAAGCAACCGACGGTGGAAAGCGCCTGATTGGTGTAGTTGCCGGCCGGCACAGAGGCATCGCCCACAGCCACTGTGTAATCGCCGGTGGCAAGGTCGTCCAGCGTGAAGCTCTGATCAGCGTACTTGGCGGCAAGCTCGGAATCCTCGCCGGCAACCATCACGAGGTCGTTCTTGAACATGTCGAAGCGAGTCGCCTCGTCGACATAGCCCTTCTCCACGGCATCGTCCATCTTGCCCTTGGAGGCGGAGATCAGCACGTCGGCGTACGCGCCGCCGGCAAGCTGCTCGTTCAGCTCGCCCGAAGACAGATACTGCGTGTCCTTGAACGTCACCCAGGTATGATCCTGCGTGTACAGCTCCTGTACGGCGTCCATGGCCTTCGACAGCGAGTTCGCGGCGAACAGCTGCAGCTCCACGGCCTCGTGGCTCTCCGACTTGGCCTGCTCTTCGGCGGGCTTCTGCGTCTCGCCGGCTTGTTGCTCGGTATTCGACGAGCAGCCGATCAGGGCGAACGCCCCTACCATGGCAAACGCGCACACGGACGCGAGCATGATGCGAATGTGCTTCTTCATTGAGTACCTTCCCTCGTTCTCTCGATCTTCGACGTTCGAACCCATGACGAGACGCACAGCCCCCTCGTATCCGAACTGCACCCATACTATTCTTTTCAACGATTATAGTCAAACTCGAATATATCTCGGCAAGCATGTTTTCGGATAGAAATAACCTTTTATCCGAACAGAACGTTAGCGAGCCACCAAATCCACCACGCGGGTGGCGATGCGCTCGGTGAGCGCGTGCGAATGGGACACGAACACGAGGCCGATGCCGCGAGCCTGCGTTTCCTCCACGAGAAAACGCCAGATCTGCGCCTGAGTGACAGCGTCCAGCATGGTGGACACCTCGTCAGCCACAAGGTAGCGCGGGTTCGCCGCCAGCGCGCGGGCGATGCAGAAGCGCTGCAGCTCGCCGCCCGACAGCTCGTGAGGGAAACGCGCGAGCCACCGTTTCTGGATGCCCAGGTCGTCCAGCAAGCGCTGAGGCACCTCTCCTGCTTCGGCCAGCGTTTGACTCATGCGCATGCGCGGGTCGACGGCGGTTTCGGGATGCTGCAGGATCAGCTGCACGGGACACGTGCCGCGCTTCGGCAGCGGGGCGCCGTCCACGAGGATCTCGCCTTTCTGCGGACGATCGTATCCGGCCAGCATACGGCACAGCGTGGTCTTGCCGAAGCCGGACGGCGCGCTGAGGGCGACGCGCTCGTCAGGGCCGACGGCCAAGTCGAAGTCGCGGTACAGCGGCGTGCGCGCGCCGGGGTACGCATAGGTTATGCCGCGCGCCTCAAGCATGGGAACCCCCTTCCGTCGACCCGCCCGGCGCCTCGAAGCCGTGCTCGGGAAGCGCATGCCACAACTCGCGGCTGAACGGGTGCTGCAGCAGGTCGGGAGACGCGAAGTTCGCAACTGCCGTCTCCTCCACCACCGTGCCGTCGCGGAACACCGCCACGCGGTCGGCCACGCGCAGGGCCAGCTCGATGTCGTGCGTGATGAGCATCACGCCGCCGCCCGCGTCGGCGAAGGCGCGGAAGTCGTCGAGCGCGCGCACGGCCAGATCCAGGTCGAGGCCGGGCGTGGGCTCGTCGGCCACGATGACGCGCGGGTCGTCCATGAGCGCGCAGCACAAAAGAACGCGGCGCGCCATGCCGCCCGACAGCTCGTGCGGATACTTCCCCGCCGTGTCCTCGGGCAGTCCGTAGCGCTCGAACAGTTGCGCGCGCCGACGACGACGCTCGGCGCGCGACTCGTGTGCGCGCGCGAAGCCCTCCACCTGACGGCCCACCTTCATGAGCGGGTCGAGGTTGTTCACGCTCTGCGGCACCAGCGAGATGCCGTGGCCGCGCAGCGCGGAAAGCGACGCCGCATCCTGCTGCGCGCCGTCGAACCAGACGCGGCCGCGCACCGTGGCGTTCGGCTCGAACAGCCCCAACACGGCATCGGCCAAAAGCGTCTTGCCGGAACCCGACGCGCCTACCACGGCCACGATCTCGCCCGCATGTACGGAGATGCTTAAAGAATGGATGACCTCGACCTCGCGCTGCTTCGCGCGAAAGAAGGGGGCGTCCTCGTCGTACATGCGGAACCCCACGCTGAGGTCCTCCACCTGCAGCAGGTGGTGGCCGTGCTCGTGGCGGGAAACGGGCGCGTGCGTATGATGGTGGTGCACCTGCGCGTCTTTGTGCGAAAGAGCCTCGTGCGGCACGACGTCGGGCGCGAGGCCGTCGATCGGATCCTCGGACGCTATCGCGCAGTCGCGGCCGGCGCCTTCCGCACCGAACAGCTGGTCGGTCAGGCGCTCCAGCTCGGCAGCGGCCTCGTACAGCGCCCGCTCGCGAGCGGCCAGATGCTCCGGCAGCGGGTTCCTGCCGTCCGTTTCAAGCGGGTTCTTGCGGTTCGCTTCGTCCATGACGGCCTCCTATTCCTGCGCGCTGTGCGGGTCGACGAGCTTGCGCAGGCTGGATCCCGCCAGGTCGAACAGCAGCACGGTCGCGATGAGCGCGAGACCCGGGAACACGGCGAGCCACCACATGCCGGCCGACAGGTACGCCATCGACTCGCTGAGGATCACGCCGATGGCGGGTTGCTCGGGCGGCAGACCGAAGCCGAGGAACGTCACGGCGGCCTCGTGCAGGATGGCGTGCGGGAACAGCAGAATCAACCCCACGATGAACTGGGGCAGCACGTAAGGAACCATGTGCTTCGCCGCGATGCGCAGAGGAGTCTGCCCCAGCCGCCGCGCCGCAGCCACGAACGTCGACTGCTTACACTGCAGGATCTCGGCGCGCACGACGCGCGCGAGGCTGGGCCAGTGCGTCACGGCCACGCCGATGGTGACGCCCCAGAAGCCCTTCCCCAACGCGAACGAGATGAGGATGAGCAGCACGATATGGGGGATGCCCAGCATGAGGTCGATGAGCCAGGTGACCGCGGCATCGGCCTTCTTCCCGCCCAGCGCCGCCACCGCGCCCATGACCAGCGCGATGATGGACGACACGCCCGCGGCCAGAAGACCCACCAGCACGCTGGTGGACAGCCCCGCCAGCGTGCGCAGCAGCATGTCGCGCCCCATCCAGTCGGTGCCGAAAGGATGGGCGAAGCTGGGAGCGAGGTTCTTCATCGAGAAGTCGGTTGCCGTAGCCGCATCCGCGACGACGAGCCCCGCGACCACCACAGCCGCCAGCGCCGCCAAAGCACCCAAAAACGCCGCCAGCGTCAACCTCCTATTCCCCACCCGAGCCGCGCGAGGAGCATGCAGAAGGGGCGGCGCGGCATCCTTGGAGCCGTTGGGCTCGGCAGTTCCCACCAAGCGAGTTTCCCCTTCGGGGACTTGCTGCGCTTCGCTCCGCGGCGCCGCACCCATCGAGCCGGACAGTCCAGTGGACTGTCCG
>OGYI01002390.1_pt1 | contig 14351 bp, 18 predicted proteins | sample 1576521 | NCBI WGS metagenome assembly OGYI01 (sample SAMEA3541484, study PRJEB24748) | human gut metagenome | biome: human gut; feature: human-associated habitat; material: faeces | place: China | collected 2012
CGGCAACCTCGCGCTTCATTGCTATCATGTCACAGCAAGGATTATTATACACAAGACATATCACTTATGCAAGTCCTTTTTTTATTTTATTTTGTATTTTTATAAATACAATTTAAGCGGTGCAAGATCATCTCTCACACCGCTTTCTTCTATATTAATATAGTAGTTTTATTCTTCCTCTTCCTCGTCGCCGCCAATGATGTCAGAATAATCAAATAATGTAACCTTTGTAATGGAATCCCTGACTATATCCGGTGCATCGCCCTCTTTTCTTGCTCTGTTGGCAAGCTGAGATGCTGTTCTTCGTGGAATAGCAAGTTTTTTGATTTCAACAGGTGATTCCTCTTCGATTTCTTCCTCCTGAATTTCTTCTTCAGAAACAGTTGGTTCCGCCGCTTCCCCTGATATTTCAGGATAACCTTCAGGTGCTTCTGTTTCTTCTTCGGCTGTCGCTGCTGCAATTTCCTTTTTCAGAAGTTCATGTGCCTCACTTGTTGCAACCTGTAAATTTTCTGCCGGACGAACTGTTTCTTCCGGTTCGTCATCAAAATCATCTTCGTCGATCTCATCTACAAAACCACCGGTACGGATCTTCTTTTTTTTCTTCTCTTCCTTTTTGGATTTCTTTTTCTTTTCTTTTGCATTCTGGAGAAGTTCTTTATCTTCCTGTTTCATACGTTTCGCACGGGCTTTTTCTTCTGCTTTCAGCTCACGAGATGATTTCACATGTCGTGTATCTCCCTGAAGATCTTCGTATTCATCATCTTCCGGATCTTTTCTCCAGAGCTCTGCGATAACATATAATATAATAAGAAAGAGAATTACAAGTCCAAGAACGATCAATCCTTCAACGCTCTCCGTTGCCACCAGTAGATATCCAACGAACGGGATCGTGATCACAATCTTCGGCACCCAGTTCTTAACGGAAACCGTAATGCTCTCCTGTGCAGAAGTTGTTGTATCAATCACGGTACCTGTATTATTTTCTTTGTTTACGCTCACAAGATTGTATTTGTAGGTTTTGCCATCTTCCTGTACAAGAATCGGAGAACCGGCAGTCACTTCCTCGGTTCTTACCGGAATCGCATAAGTTACAGATCCCAGTGGCAGGTTTGTCGCCTTATCCGTTGAATCCATGATCACGGTACGTACTCCAAAGAATGGCGGAAGCGCCAGTCCAAGGACACATACGATCGTACATATAACTGCAAAGTGTACAATAAACTTCAAAAATTTTGACATTGGTATCTCCTCGCTTTGGTTTACCTTTATGAAAAGCATTGCACTGGAATTGGTCTCCTTCCGGCAATGCTCTTTATCTGTGATTCGATAATTACTGATTACTTAAATAATTTTCGATGCTCTCCATTGCCGCTTCTTCATCTTCCCCATTTGCAGAAAGCGTAATTTCTTCACCGGCATCCAGTCCTAAAGTCATCATCCCCATAATACTCTTAGCATTGACTTTTTTTCTGCCAATCTCAACATAAATCTCGCTGTTGAACTGACTCGCCACCTGTACAAGCTGAGCAACCGGACGAGCTTCCAGTCCTGTCGATAAATGAATGGTGATCGGTTTTTTAATCATAATACTTCCTCCTCGTTTGTCCGCAGTTCATCCGCTATTTCACTCAGTTTGCGAAGCCGGTGATTCACGCCTGACTTGCCCACCTGTGGACTTAACATCATTCCTAATTCTTTTAGTGTAGCTTCCGGATACTGTAATCTCAGCTCTGCAATTTCCGCAAGACCTTCATTTAAATTATGAAGCCCTGTCTTTTCTTTGATCAGTCTGATATCTTCGATCTGTTTGACTGCCGCACTAACTGTTTTATTGATATTTGCTGTTTCACAGTTTACTTTCCGGTTGACAGAATTACGCATTTCCTTAAGAATACGAATATTCTCAAGATTCATCAATGCAACATTTGCTTCCATGATTGCCAGCATATCCACAATCTGTGCGCCTTCTTTCACATAGACCACATATGACTTCTTGCGCAGCACGATCTTTGCATCAATCTGAAATGTATGGATGATATCCCGTAAATTCTCCGCCTTAGCTTCATCCTGACATACGATTTCAAAATGATATCCTTTCTCCGGATCGCTGATCGAACCGGATGCAAGAAAAGCACCCCGTATAAACGCACGCTTACAGCAATTCTGCTGCGTGATCAGTCCGTTCTCCGGAAGCAAAGTTCCTCTGTCAGCCTCATTCACCGAAAGCTTCGTCCCCTGAAGTACAGTCTGTACCTGCAAAGGATCTGTAATCTCTATATGATATACATTTCCTTTTTTGAGCAGACTACTCTCGCGAATTGCTATTTCTGTATCTATATTAAATGTTTTTTGCAATAAAGTAAAGTACTTTCTCACCACGGCATCATTTTCCGTCTGAAACCGCAGACTTCCATCCTTTGTGATGCGGCCGCATGCACTGAGAAGTGCTGCTGTTTCCGCAATCCGGCAATGCCTCGCCGTACTTGTCTGTCTGGAAAGTTCTTCTTTCACCATCCCTGAAAAAGACAATTTCCATTCTCCTTTTGTGCTGCTTTATTTTTTTAGAAGAGCATCCTTTCCTATATCACGATGCTCCAGCCTGATTCCGTATTCTTTTGTTTCGATCAGCCTATCATACAAAACCCGTGCCAGTGTCACCGAACGGTGTTTGCCGCCCGTACATCCGATTGCAATGACAAGGCTTGTCTTGCCTTCCTTTGCATAATTCGGAATCAGAAATTTCACCATATCATCAAGTTTTGCCGCAAACTGTCTGGCAATTTCATTATCCATCACATAATCGAACACACCTTCATCCTGCCCTGTCAGCGGACGAAGTTCATCTACATAATATGGATTCGGCAGAAAACGCACATCAAATACAAGATCCGCATCTTCCGGTATGCCGTATTTGAATCCGAAAGACAAAACCGAAATCATCATGTTGCTGAACTTACCATTATCTACAAAAATATTGTTCAGTTCTTTTTTGAGTTCTCTTGTCAGAAGATGCGTCGTATCAATAATATAATCTGCTCTTTTTCTTAAGAATTCTGTCTTCCGGCGTTCCTGCCGGATACCGTCATCCACTCTTCCGTTAAGCGCAAGCGGATGGCTGCGTCTTGACTCCTTATAACGCTTCACAAGAACTTTGTCTTCTGCATCCAGAAAAAGAATTTCAAAAGTATGTCCTTCTGCTTTAAGCTTATCAAGCACCACTTCAAGTTCTTCCAGCGCCTTACCGCTTCGTGCGTCAATTCCGATGGCCGCATTCTGCACATCTTCTTCCTGCGATCCGCTCATCAGCGAAACGAATTTCCCAACGAGCGGAATAGGAAGATTATCTACGCAAAAATAACGGGCATCTTCCAGCATTTTCAGAGCTGTTGATTTACCTGCCCCGGAAAGTCCGGTCACTATTACAAGTCGCATATCTTATCTCCCGTCAAATCTGCCGAGAAATTTCACCTCCGGTTCAAGTTTTACACCGAATTTCTCGTATACAATATCTGTCACATTTTTCATAAGTGTTGATACATCTTCAGCAGTTGCACCTCCGGTATTGATCACAAAACCGCAGTGCTTTTCAGACACCTGCGCCCCGCCGACACGATAGCCGCGAAGATCACTGTCCATGATCAGTTTTCCGGCAAAGTAACCTTCCGGACGCTTAAATGTACTTCCTGCGCTCGGATACTCCAGCGGTTGTTTCTCGATTCGCTGCGCACTTAATTTTCTGCTCAGCGCGGTAATTTCTTCGATATTGCCTTTCTTAAGTAAAATCACTGCTTCCAGCACGATATATCCGGCTGTCTTTATGATACTGGTTCGATATCCAAGCTCCAGCTTATCCGCCGGTATCCTAAGAATCTCACCATCCTGGTTCATCACGGTAACTTCTTTAAGGACATCTTTCATTTCACCGCCATAGGCACCTGCATTCATGGTCACAGCTCCGCCGAGTGTTCCCGGAATGCCTCCCGCGAACTCAAAACCGCTCAGAGAAGCCCTTCTTGCTGTTGCTGCGATTGTAGAAAGGAGCGCACCTGCTGCCGCCCGTATTTCCATACCATTTACCGTAATTTCACCCAGATTGCGATCGAGCTGAATGATCACTCCACGATAGCCATGATCGCTGACCAGCAGATTGCTTCCGTTTCCGAGAATAAAATACGGAATTGCTTCCTGACGGCACTGTCGGATCACCCATGCAATCTGCTCATAGGATTCCGGCATCACAAACACTTCTGCCGGTCCGCCGATCCGAAATGTCGTGTGATCACACATCCGTTCCTCAAAGCGAACTCTCTCGTTTCCGAGCTGTTGACAAAATCTCTGTTTTATTTCTTTATTCACAGATTGTGTCCTCTATCTTTCTTTTTTATTTTCTCCGTAAGAAGATCTTTCACCACTTCACCGGCAATCAGCATTCCCGCTGCACCCGGAATAAAAGAAACACTTCCCGACAACATATGCTCATGGGTTTCTTTCTGTTTTCCGATGCGCCGTTCCCTGTATGCCTTTTCTCTGGAGCACAGCACCTTGACCTTACGGATATTTTTTTTGCGAAGTTCTGCACGAATAGCTTTTGCCAGAGGATCATTGCTGACTCTGGAAATATCTGCTATCTCAAGCCGCGCAGGATTGATCTTATTATCTGTTGCAAGGCAGGAGATCACCGGGACGCGACATTTCCCCGCCCGCTCTATCAGGAGCACTTTGGATGCTGATACATCCATGGCATCCACAATATAGTCAAAGGACTGCAGATCAAACATTCCCGCAGTTTCTTCATTATAATATGTTTCATATGTGTGAACAAGAATGTTCTCATCAATATCCCTGATATGTTCCTTGGCTGTCTGGACTTTCTTTCGTCCGACGGTAGACTGTCCTGCATACAGCTGTCTGTTGATATCAGACTGCACGATATCTTTATGGTCTACCAGCGTAAGGCTGCCTACTCCACATCGTGCCAGAGCTTCCACTACATAAGAACCCGCACCACCGATTCCAAAAACTGCAATTTTTGCGCTGCCAAGGCGGTTCACAGCTCTGGTTCCCATCAGAATTTCCATGCGAGAAAACGCATCATACATGTGCAAACCTCCCTATGATTTTCATATTATTCAAACTTTCTCTATCCCCACTCCGTTTGATTATACTATTCACGCAATCGAATGTACAGTTTTTCATAGTTTTTTTAGAATTTGCGTATGAATTTCTGTAACTTCCATATAATATCCATCAATTCCCCCTGAAATAACATCTTGCCGAAAGGAGTACGGTTATGTGGCAGCAGATTTTTCTGATTTTCGTGGGCTTAAGCTCCGGTATCATCATTGCCGGTGGTGTCGTCGGTCTGATGATCGGTCTTTCTATCGTTCCACGCTACGCAGGAATCACGCATACCGCGGATCACATGCTGTTATACGAAGACATGACTTTTCTCGGAATTGTACTCGGAAATCTTTTCTGTCTGTTTCAGCCTTCCCTTCCACTGGGGAACATTTTTCTTATCTTATATGGTATCTTTTCCGGTATTTTTCTGGGAAGCTGGATTCTGGCTCTTGCAGAAGTTGCCGATGTCTTTCCCGTTTTCTGTCGGAGAATTCATCTCACCCGCGGGCTTCCCGTCATTATTATTGCCATTGCCGCCGGAAAATTTGCAGGATGCTTCCTATTTTACTTTCTCAGATGGCAATAAGCCCTCTCATTATATGCATAAAACATATAAAAGTCAAAAGAAATCCTGTCTTTTCGCAAATATTTTTATATCTCCCCAAAATTTATCAGGAAAGGAATGATTTTATGAAACAACCCGCACCCGGAACCAAAACTTATAAAGAAAATCAAAAACGCTACGAAAAATATGTAAACAGCATCACCCCCTCGCACAGCCTGCTGCTCAACATGGCAAAAGCCTTTCTGACCGGAGGACTGATCTGTGCGTTCGGGCAGCTTATTCTCAATACTGCCATGACGATTGGCGCAGACCGCGAAACCGCCGGCAACTGGTGTTCTTTACTTCTCATCCTGAGCAGCGTCATCTTAACAGGATTAAATCTTTATTCCAAAATCGGCAAATTCGGCGGCGCCGGCAGTCTTGTACCGATTACCGGGTTTGCCAACTCCGTTGCAGCTTCCGCGATCGAATACCGTGCAGAGGGACAGGTTTTCGGTATCGGCTGCAAAATATTTACCATTGCCGGTCCTGTCATTCTCTATGGGATCCTAAGTTCCTGGATTCTCGGACTCATCTATTTTATTGTTCATCTTATGGAGGTGATGTAATGTCTGTAGGAAAGCAAACAGGAAAAGCAAGTATTTTTTTTACCGACCCGGTATATATTCAGAGTGCAGCCTCTGTCGTTGGGTCAAAAGAAGGAAGTGGTCCGCTAAAAGAATATTTTGATATGATCTGCGAAGATTCCATGTTCGGCGAAAAGACATGGGAAAGTGCAGAAAGCACCATGCAAAAAGAAGCCGCCACACTCGCAATCGGAAAAGCCGGGCTTACTCCCCACGATATCCGTATGGTATTTGCAGGTGATCTTCTCGCCCAGACAATTGCCTCCTCTTTCGGCATTGCAGAAATGGGAATTCCATTCTACGGGCTGTATGGTGCCTGCTCCACCATGGGGGAATCCCTTTCTCTCGGAGCGATTGCTGTATCCGCAGGCTATGGGGCACATATCCTTTGTGCCACTTCCAGTCACTTTGCAACTGCAGAAAAAGAATTTCGTTTTCCACTTGGTTATGGTTCCCAGCGCCCGCTCTCTGCCACCTGGACCGTTACCGGAAGCGGTGCCTGCGTAATTGGCGCAAAACCGCCTCGCAGCTGTTCTCTTCCCGGTTCATCTCCGCTCGCCCACACAAACGGGTATGCAGCCATTACCGGCATAACAACCGGAAAAGTAATTGATTTCGGTTTTCACGATTCACTCAACATGGGTGGCTGCATGGCACCTGCCGCATGTGATACGATCCATCGAAATCTTGAAGACTTTTCACGTTCTCCGGAAGATTACGATGCCATCATCACCGGCGACCTTGGCATGATCGGTCAGCACATTCTTCTTGATCTCCTTGCCGAAAAGGGAACAGATATTTCATCCGTACATCAGGACTGCGGACTTCTGATCTATGACAATCAGGCACAGGATACTCATTCCGGCGGAAGTGGATGTGGATGTGCGGCATCCGTTCTCACCGCCTGGCTTCTGCCACGTATCGCCAGCGGAGAACTGAAACGGGTTTTATTTGTCCCGACCGGTGCCCTGCTCTCAAAAGTAAGTTTTAATGAGGGTGTCCCCGTCTCCGGCATTGCACATGGAATCATCCTCGAACACATTCCCCGTCCCTGCAAAGGAGGTAAAAACTGATGGACTATTTTAATGCATTCTGGACCGGCGGCCTCATTTGCGCCCTGGTTCAGATTCTTCTGGATAAAACTAAACTGCTGCCCGGCCGTGTCATGGTTCTTCTCGTCTGCAGCGGTGCCCTTTTAAGCTTTCTCGGGATCTATCAGCCGTTTGTGGATTTCGCCGGTGCCGGCGCTACGGTTCCCCTGCTCGGTTTCGGGCACACATTATGGAAAGGTATGCAAAAAGCAATTTCTGAAGACGGCTTTCTTGGATTATTTACCGGTGGTTTTACTGCCTGCGCCCTCGGGGTCTCTGCCGCTTTGATCTTTTCATATCTGTCCTGTATGATCTTCCACCCGCAAATGAAAGATTGAGGTAAATTTCATGAGTGATACTCTGTATATGCAGATAGACATGAATATTCTCGTAAAGCATCCCCATGTCTATCTGCAGGACATTGCAAGACTTTCCTGTACCAGCACCAAAGCTCTCAACCGCCTCCGGGTACTTCCCGTCATAAACTTAGAACCGGACACTCCCGGACGTTATACAATGTCTGTGATGGATCTCGTCGATCTGATTCAGAAAAAGGAACCGGATCTTGATATCACTCCGCTCGGAGAACCGTCTTTCATCCTGACATACCGGCCGGCAGGGAAATCACAGACGGTTTTTGATATCCTGAAAGTGGTTTTTATATCACTTGCTTCTTTTTTCGGTGCTGCTTTTTCGATCATGACTTTTAACACCGATGTCGATGTCGGAACACTTTTTAAGCAGATTTACCAGCAGGTGACCGGAAATATCTCCAGTGGATTTACGATACTTGAAATTTCCTATTCCATTGGACTTGCTGCCGGTGTTCTTTTCTTCTTTAACCACTTCGGGAGAAAGAAGTTTTCTGCTGATCCTACCCCCATGCAGGTGCAGATGCGTCAATATGAGGATGATGTAAACACTACGCTCCTTGAAGAAAGCAGCCGGAAAAAAGCTTCTTCCTGACCGGCATTTTGTAATTTCTTTGTATAATCCAAAATAATTTTGTTGCTTTCTCGCTTTTTTTCGTTTATAATGTACCATATTATCATTTTACAACGTTAAAGGAGCGAAAACATGAAAAAGTTATGGAACAAATGGACTGAAATTGCTCTGGTCAAAAGAATCCTTGTCGGACTTGTACTCGGAGCGATCCTTGGTCTCACAGTCCCGAGAGCTACCGGTATCTCCATCCTCGGAGATGTCTTTGTAAGCGCCCTGAAAGCAATCGCACCTCTTCTGGTATTCTTTCTGGTTATCAGTTCTCTGTGTAACGCAGGAAACTCCCACGGCGGTGTTATCAAAACGGTCATCATACTCTACATGTTCAGTACCGTACTTGCCGCTGTCATTGCCGTATTTGCCAGCATGGCGTTCCCGGTAAAACTTACACTTGCCACTGCCGCAGCTACAGATACAGCCGCACCTCAGGGCATTGCCGAAGTATTAAACAATCTTCTTTTAAATGTGGTTGCCAACCCGGTATCTTCCCTTGTAAATGCCAACTACGTCGGCATCCTTACGTGGGCAATTCTTCTCGGACTTGCATTCCGTGCAGCAAATGAAATAACCAAAAATGTACTGAATGATATCGCAAACGGAACATCTGCTGTTGTTTCCTGGATCATCAACATGGCTCCGTTCGGTATCTTCGGTCTTGTATTCAATACCGTATCCACAAATGGTCTGGAGATTTTCACTACTTACGGAAAATTGCTTGCTCTGCTGGTAGGGTGTATGCTCTTTATCTACTTTGTGACTAACCCGCTTCTGGTTTACTGGTGTATCCGCAAGAATCCATACCCGCTGATCTTCCACTGTCTGAAAAGAAGTGCGCTGACCGCATTCTTCACCAGAAGTTCCGCAGCCAACATTCCTGTCAATATGAAAGTCTGTGAAGAGATGGGACTTGACCGTGATACTTATTCTGTAACAATCCCGCTCGGTGCTACGATCAACATGGATGGTGCCGCAATCACGATCACCGTCATGACCATGGCAACGGCATTTACACTTGGTATCCATGTAGATATCCCGACCGCGATCATCTTAAGCCTTCTTGCAGCACTGTCTGCATGTGGTGCATCCGGTGTTGCCGGCGGATCTCTGCTTCTGATCCCGATGGCATGCTCCCTGTTTGGTATTTCTGATGACATTTCCATGCAGGTCGTTGCAGTAGGGTTCATCATCGGTGTTATTCAGGACTCTGTGGAAACAGCCCTGAACTCTTCTTCCGACCTTCTTCTGTCAGCATCTGCTGAGTTCAGACAGTGGCGCCTGGAAGGAAAAGAGATCAAATTCAAATAATCGCACGCAGGCGGTTCAGAATTTTCTTCTCCATTCGCGAGATCTGAACCTGTGACACGCCGAATTCATCTGCTACTTCCGTCTGAGTCATCTCCCGGAAATAGCGCATGTAAAGAAGCTTTCTTTCCTCCGCGTTCAGACTTCTGAGAAGCTCTTCAAGAAAGATCTTGTTCAGAAGTCTGTCGTGGAGGTTTTCTTTTTCCGGGATCTTATCCAGAAGTCTCAGTTCATTTCCCTCACCCTGATAAATGATCTGATAAATAGATTCCACATCATTTGCCGCATCCATAGTCATTGCCAGTTCTTCCGGCAGCATCTGCACACTCTCCGCCAGTTCTCCAAGCGTCGGTTCTCTCCCCAGTGTTTTTTCCAGTTCTTCTCTTTTTCGCCCGATGCGATACTGATTCTCTTTAACAGATCTGCTGACCTTCAGGATTCCGTCATCCCGCAGGAAACGTTTGATCTCTCCGATGATCATTGGCACGGCATATGTGGAAAATTTCACATCATAAGATGTATCAAATTTGTCCACTGCTTTCAGAAGACCGATACTTCCGATCTGAAAGAGATCTTCCATATCCACACCACGTCCCAGAAAGCGCTTTGCCGCACAGTAGATCAGTCCTGTATTTTCATGAAACAGGCGCTCTCTCGCCTCTTTATCCCCCTGGTGCGCGCGCCCGATCAGGGCAAGAGTGTCCTCCGGCATTTATCTCTTCCTGCCAATGGTCTTCTTCATATGAACAGTAGTCCCCTTGCCCGGCTGTGATTCTACACGTATCTCATCCATAAATGCCTCCATAAAGGTAAAGCCCATCCCCGAGCGCTCATGGTCCGGCTTCGACGAATACATCGGTTCCATCGCCTTCTCAATGTCCGTGATTGCGATTCCATAATCTGTAATATGCACATACAGTTCGTTCCCATGATACTGTAGTTTCATTTCGATCTTGTTTATTTTACCTTCATATCCGTGAATGATGCAGTTGGTCACAGCCTCCGAAACTGCTGTCTTCAGATCTGCCACTTCTTCCAGTGTCGGATTGAGCTGCGTGCAGAAAGATGCTGCGGTTACCCTTGCCAGTCCTTCATTTACCGGAATACTGTCAAATACCAGAATCATTTCGTTTGTGTTTTCCTTCATGCTTCTTCCTCCTCTGCTTTCTGAATTTCTATATAGCGATGCAGACCCGACAGATGCAAAAGCCGGTCTATGTGGCGGCTTACACCCACTGCCTGTATGCTCTCTTTGCGCATTCCCATTGCACGGTATCGCCCCATCAGAAGTCCCACCCCGGAACTGTCCATAAATTCCGTATGTGTAAAATCAAAAACAATTTTGCGTATATAATTCTGATTTATGATATGATCTGTCTCCCGACGTACAAGATCCGTCACCGGATGATCCACATCCTGCGGAAGAACCACAGTAAGTACTGTCCCCTCCAGTTTATACATTTCCTGCATTTTTACTCCCCCTAACCTGTTTTAAAAAAGAATCCACAGTCACACCACCGGCATCTCCCCACTAGAACAAAGCGGACAAGTCCGCTTCAAACTCCCTGAATCCCTCAATCTTTGAGGGACTTGCTACGCTTTGCGCGCCAGATGCAGTCTGCTTCAGCAGACATATTCCTCATGCATCTGGTCGCATCCTCGCGGAGCGTTTTTATGTAATAGGAACATTACGGAGTAATTTCCTATTACATAAATACAAAAAGGGAGACATGCCATATGGCACATCCCCTTATCTGAGGTTCTTCTTATTGTCAAATTTTATTCGTCTCCGTAATCTCCGCTGTCATCACTATAGTCGCTGTAGTCACTTCCGTCGTCCGAGCTGTAATCACTTCCATCATCACCGCTTCCATCTCCGCTGTCAGAAGATGTCTGCGCCGGTTCTGTATCACCGATGCCTGCCACACCGGTCGCATTCTTGATTGTTGTATAAATCGACTTCTGGGCATCTGTAAGGACGTCCACATGTACCTTCTGTATCTCTACAGCCGCATCGTCAATATCCTGCTGCTGATAATAGCTGAGCGCCATCAGAAGAGCCTGATAGCTCTCGCTCTTTGCCTGCTCAGTTGTCAGTTCCTGTGTCACGGACTCTACCGTATCACCGGATTCTTTCGCTTCACCCTGTGCTTTATTGAGCTCGGCGCCCTGACTTGCAAGAGATTCACTGTACTGCACGATCTGCTGGTTAGCCTCCTGATAGATTCCCTGACGTATTGCCGGGACCGCAAGGAGCCAGAATGCCGCAGCACCTGCAAGAATACCTGTGACCAGTATAAAGAATGCTGAAATGCGCGAATGCTCTTTGTATATTGTCTGCGGAGTCATACGATCCACATTCAAAAGATCTGTATCTTCATCTGCCTTTATCTTGCCGGAACGGAACAGACCTTTTTTATTTTTCTTCTCGAGTTTTGTGGTCACTCCGGTCTGCTCGTCTACTTCACGCAAGAATCGAAGTGTCGTTGTATTGGTCTTATCGATTCTGGCCGCCTTTTTGAGGGTTCTTCGCGCGCGGTTCCATTCTTTATTCTTGATCTGGATAAGCGCCAGAAGATGATATCCCTTGATCAGCTTTGAATTCTGTGCAAGAATCTTACGCAGCTGGATCGCGGCCATGTCTTCATGTCCCTCCCTGCACAAAAGCAGCGCATGATTGTATTTTTTGATTGTTTCATTGATTGCTGCAAGTTTGTTCGGATTTGCCTGCAATTTATTGATATATTCGGATGCCAGATTTCTCGTCGGCTGAAGGTTTTTGCTGATCACCCATTCGCTGAGTGCAGAAACCACCTCACCCGTCTCAAAATAAACCAGTCCCAGAAGATTACGTGCCCTGATATTTCGTTTATCATACATAAGGCTTTGTTTCAGACATGCAATCGCACCGGAAAGGTCACGAATACTGGCCTTTTCCAGCCCTTGATTATAGAAAACTTTGGACAGGTAATCTACTTTTTTCTGAATCAGTACATTATACCCACAGTTCGGACAGTAATCAAGATCCCGGTCTGTGAGAAATGCACCGCAGTTCATACAGTTCATGTAGTTCTCCTTATATTTACTTTATCCGTCGGTTACTCTTGGCTTCTCTTAAGACTTCCTGAAGTACATCCAGAATATCCGTCAGCTCTCTGTCATAAATCGCACCTTCAGCATCTGTAACATCCAGACACGGTTCAAATTTTTTCAGTTCTTCTTCGTAATCGATCATATCGTTCTCCTTTATTTTCTGATTCCCTTCAGGATGGCCGTCTTGATCTCGCCTACCAGATAAAGAGAACCAACACAGAACAGCATACCATCCTCGCCCTTCTGCTCAAGTGCCTTCTTAAATGCCATCTCCACATTTTCACACGCTTCCGCACTCGGACATCCCTGCTCTTTAAATATCTCTGCAAGGTGCTCCGCCGGGACCTTACGATATCCGCCTACCTGTGTTACGATCACATGGCGGAAGCTGATCTTGTCCAGAATTGTCCGGATCATATCTGTATAATCCTTGTCATCCACAGCCGAAAAAAGAAGTGTCAGCGGATACTCTTTCTGAAAATGAGCGGCAGTTTCAACAAATTTCTCAACACCGTCCTCATTATGTGCTCCATCCACGATCACACCCGGAAGAACAGTTTCCATACGTCCCTGCCAGCGTGTCTCACGAACACCACGACATACTGCATCTTCAGATACAGAAATATGATTCTTCATAACCTCGATTGTTTTCAGCGCAAGCATACTGTTCATAACCTGATACTTTGCTATAAACGGTATGGAAAATGTTGTATTTCCATAATACTCATTCTTAAATGAAAAATCAATGCCCGACATTGTATTTCGGAGGATCTCTGCATCCTCTCTCTTCACTTCATAATATGGGCTTCCCAGCTCCTGTGCCCTCTCACTGATGACTTTTGCCGCTTCCGCATCATTACCGTCATAGATCACCGGTACCCCCGGCACAATGATGCCGGCCTTCTCACCTGCAATTGCACTGATTGTGTTTCCCAGATACTGCATATGGTCAAAACTGATCGATGTGATCACACATGCCAGCGGATGTTCTACTGCAGTCGTTGCATCCAGTTTTCCACCGAGTCCTGTCTCAAGGACCACGTAATCCACACCTGCATCGGCAAATATCACCATTCCCATCAGAAACAGGAATTCAAAATACGTCGGATGATAACTGCCCTCTGCGACAAGTTCATCTGCAAGCTTTTTTACTTTTTCAAAGGCATGCAGAAAAGTGTCATCATCAATATTTTTTTCATTAATCTGAAATCGCTCATTGATCACAACAAGATGCGGAGAAGTAAATAACCCGCAGGAATATCCTGCCTCACGAAGGATCGATGTCAGGAAAGCGCAGGTACTGCCCTTTCCGTTTGTTCCCGCTACGTGAATGACCTTAAAGCGCTCTTCGGGACTGCCGAGACGTCTCAGGCATTCTTTTGTATGCTCCAGTTTGTTTTTGGTTGTAAATTTCGGAGTTTCTTCAATATAAGCAACAGCTTCTTCGTAATTCATAAAAAAATTCACCACTTTATCTAATGTATTCGCAGCGTTCCGCTCTAAAAAAATCAGAACGCTACGATATCATTATATATGAGTGGTGAAAGA
>OGYI01002404.1_pt1 | contig 14282 bp, 14 predicted proteins | sample 1576521 | NCBI WGS metagenome assembly OGYI01 (sample SAMEA3541484, study PRJEB24748) | human gut metagenome | biome: human gut; feature: human-associated habitat; material: faeces | place: China | collected 2012
ACGAAAATAAGAACGCTGGTTTGTCAGTCCTTGGCGTTCTGAGTGTTTTTCCGTACCTTGGTAGGCGTACATCCGAAATGTTCCTGAAACATTCGTCGAAACAGCTTGTAGTTGGTGAAACCATGCCGTTCCAGTATTATGTGAACAGGGTCTTTGGTGTTTATAAGATCCTTGTAAATAAAAGAAAGCCGGTATTCGTTCTGATATTCCAGAAAAGTAACTCCCATTTTTTTCTTGAAAAATCTGCAGAAATAGCCGGTCTGCAGGTAAGCGACACCGGCAATCTCGTCCAGAGATATGGGACGCTGATAATTTTCGGCAATGTAATTCAGAACAAAGTTCAGCCGGTCAAGATCTTTTTTCTGCTGGCTTAGATCACTGTGAAAGATCCGGACGCGGAAATTGTGATACAGCTGAAAAAGAAGCTCAAAGATCAGACTGTTAAAACGCAGGATAAAACCATCTGGCCGGATATCGTCAATGATCTGAAGCTGCTCCAGAGTCGTTTTCAGCATTTCCAGTTTTGTTCTTTTTACGGGATCTTTTGTATGATGATCCCAGATAAACATAAACTGCTGAACATTCGGAATATATTTTTCCATGAAATCCACAGGAACCTGGAGAACGATCGCTTTATTTGGAACTGTGCATTTGGTGGAATGAATTACATTGGCATTGATCAGGATGCAGTCTCCCGGGTGGATGGTAAAGATGGTATTTTCTATGGTGACATCAAGAGCGCCTTCCTGCATATAAAGGATCTCAACAGCCCTGTGCCAGTGCGACGGAATGTAGCTTCCGTTGTCTGTAGAAGTGTAAAATTTAACGTTGGTGACACCCGAATAATCTATGATCTCATAGGAAATTTCTTTTTTATCCATAAAACCCTCCTGCAAAAAGAGAATATTGACCTATATATTGGAGCTTTTTTGACCTAATAGATACAGAATCGTTATGATAGTATAATACCATAAAACAAAGCTCCATGGCCATGGAAATGCGAAATAAAACAAAGGGAGAGGTAAAAAAATATGAATCAAAAGAGCAAATTGACCTTTGGGAAAATTGTGGAACGTTTTTCTTATGGTTGTGGTGATTTCGGATGTAACATTATTTATACAGCAATGTCAGCGTTTCTGCTGTTCTATTATACGGACTATGCCAATGTCAGTGCGATAGCAGTGGGAACCATTATGATGGTTTCGCGTATTTTTGATGGAATCAGTGATATTATCATGGGTGTGATCGTTGATCGTACAAAATCCAAGTATGGAAAAGCAAGGCCATGGATCCTTCGTATGTGTATTCCGTTTGCAATATCCGGAATCCTTCTGTTTTCCGTTCCGGCTTCCTGGGCATCAACACCGAAGCTGGTGTATGTATTTATCACATATAATCTGGTATCTACAGTGATTTATACAGCAATCAATGTACCGTATTCTGCACTGAACGCACTGATGACACAGGATCCGTATGAGCGTTCTGTTTTAAGTATTTTCCGAAATCTTCTGGCAACAGCCGGAACACTTACGATCAATACATTTACACTTCCGCTGGTGGAGCACTTCGGAAACAATGCAGCAGCATGGACTAAAACATTTGTAGTATTTGGCTTTGTGGCAATCGTAGCATTTTTATTTACTTTCTTTGGAACAAAGGAACGTGTACGTGCATCTGAGAACAGCGGAGAGACAAAGGCAGAGGATGTGCCTTTTGTAACAGGTATCAAAGCACTTTTCAAAAACAAATACTGGATCATGATGACAGAAGAGCGGCTAAGAAGCTGGCAAAATCTCAAAGATCTGGAAAAACGGGCTTCCTTATGTATTCTGTTAACGGTGGTGCGACTGTATATTATGCAAAAGATATTCTCGGCGACAAAAATCTGGTAGGTACGATCAACGGTATTTTTAATATTGTACAGATCTGCGGAATGTTCTTTATTGCCATGATGGTTAAGAAACTTGGAAAGAGAAATGTATTTTCTATTGGTCTTATCCTGGATATCATTGGAATGCTGGTACTGAATTTTTCCGGTGGTTCCATGGCGATCATTGTGATTTCCAGTGTGATCCGTGGTGTTGGTAATGCCTGTGGCGGTGCAACTATGTGGGCAATGGTTTCCGACACGATCGATTATGGTGAGTGGAAAACAGGCTGCCGTACAGAGGGCCTTGTAAACAGTGCCTGCAGCTTTGGATATAAGATCGGAAATGGAATAGGATCTGCACTTCTCGGACTGATTCTGGAAATCGGCGGCTATGTGGGAACTGCAGCTGTACAGACAGAATCTGCACTGACTTCTATTAAAATCTGCTTTGTATGGATTCCGATCGCAGTTTATGTATGCGGACTTGTGATCATGAAATTTTATCATCTGGACAAGGAATTTGCCGGAATCATCGAAGATCTGAAAAAGCGTACACAGAAGTAAAAGGAGAGTACCGGATATGAATATAAAAGGCGTAAATCTTGGAAATTGGCTGGTTCTGGAGAAATGGATGAACCCGGCCCTGTTTGAGGGAACAACAGCGGAAGATGAGTATTATCTTCCAACGCAGCTTTCACCGGAGGTATATGAAGCAAGGATAAAAATCCATCGTTCGGAGTACATCACAGAAAGAGATTTTGTAACCATAAAAAGAATGGGAATGGATTCTGTCCGTATTCCGGTACCATATTTTATATTTGGGGACAGAAAGCCATTTATCGGCTGCATTGAAGAACTGGATAAAGCATTTAACTGGGCGGAAAAGTACGGACTTACCATTCTGATCGATCTTCACACTGTACCGTTAAGCCAGAATGGTTTTGATAACGGTGGAATCAGCGGCGTGTGTAAATGGGCACAGAATCCGGATGAGGTAGAATTTGTTCTTGGAGTTCTGGAACGTCTGGCAAAACGATACGGTCATAGAAAAGGTCTGTTTGGCATACAGCCGGTGAATGAACCTGTAACTGAGAATATGTGGGGGACTATGGATGTGCAGAACCGTTATGCACCGGCAGATCCGGAGCTGGCAAAAGGCTCAGCTCCGATCACCATGGAATTCTTAAGAAAATTTTATCTGGAAGCATACGATCGGATCAGTACTTACATGCCAAAGGAAAAATACGTTGTGCTCCACGACGGCTTTGAGCTGATGGCGTGGAAGGACTTTATGCAGGAAGAAAAATATTCCAATGTGATTCTGGATACTCATCAGTATCTGATGGTGGCAGAGGCAAGAGGCTGCAGTCAGACGATCGGGGGATATCTGAAATATGTGCGTGAGGAGCTGGAACCACAGATTACGGAGATGGAAAAATATTTCCCGGTGATCTGCGGTGAATGGTGTCTCTTCAATTCCCTTGCATGCGGCTGTGATACAAAAGGCGGACAGAGTGTGCTCAACGGAGTGGAAGGAAGCGAACGGGAAAGTCTTTCCACAGAAGAGAAAAAAGAAATCTATGCGACTTTGGCGAAGGCACAGCTGGAGCTTTGGGATAAATGCAGCGGATATTTTTACTGGAGCTATAAACTGCTTACAGATACCGTGAATACTCCGGGCTGGATCGGCTGGGACAGCTGGGATCTGGGACGGTGCGTTGATTTTGGCTGGTTTCCGGCCGGAAAAGGAGAAAAATAATATGATTATAAATCCAATACTTCCGGGTTTCAATCCGGATCCGTGCATCTGCCGGAAAGGCGATGATTACTATATGGCAGTTTCTACTTTTGAATGGTTTCCGGGAATTCCGGTTTATCATTCAAAAGATCTGAAAAACTGGGAACTGTATACACATGTTATTACAGATGACGAAAAAGTAGATCTCAAGAAACTTCCAAGCGCAAAGGGAATCTGGGCTCCGTGCCTGACCTACTGCGAGGAAGAGGACATGTTTTATGTTGTCTATGGAGTAATGAATTCCATGAACGCCAGATATTTTGATGTGGACAATTTCCTGATCTGTGCAAAAGATATCCGCGGACCGTGGAGTGAGCCGGTTTATCTTCATTCTTCCGGCTTTGATGCTTCTCTGTTTCACGATACCAACGGAAAAAAATATGTGGTATCTCTGGAGTGGGAGACAAGAGAAGGCTATGAGAAGCCAGGCGCTATCTGTATGGTAGAATATTCTCCTGAGAAAAAAGAGATCATCGGTTATCCGAAGAGAATCTGGCGAGGTGGTACAGACCGGGGATGCATTGAGGCACCGCATCTTACAAAACGTGGGGAATATTATTACATTATGTGTGCAGAAGGCGGTACAGGTTATAATCACTGCGTGACAATGGGACGGTCCAAAAATGTATGGGGACCATATGAAAAAGATCCAAAGAACCCGATTGTTACCAGCGTTCCGGGAGAATCCTATGAGCGCCAGGATCCGGATCATCTGAAACCAAAGTACTATAACCCGGACTCTGTTCTTCAGAAATCCGGACACGGAAGCTATGTGGAGCTTCCTACCGGAGAAGTGTATCTGGTACATCTCTGTGCAAGACCGTTTGTACCGGAGCTCCGCTGTACACTTGGAAGAGAAACTGCAATTCAGAAAATGATGTGGACTGAGGATAACTGGCTTCGCATGGCAGATGGAAGCAATCTGGCGAAGATTGAGGTGCCGGAAACATCTCTTCCGGAATATCTGGTGGAAAAAACTCCGGATTTTGATGATTTTGATGGGGATGAACTTGGAAACTTTTATTATTCTCCAAGGATTATGCCTCAGCGTTTTGCAGATATGAAAGCAAGAAAAGGCTATGTGCGTCTTCGTGGACAGGAATCCAGAACATCTCTCAACAAAGTAAGTATCCTGGCCAGAAAGCTTACAAGTGTATATGCGCGGATCACCACAAAGATGGAATTCACACCGGAAGTACATCAGCACAGCGCAGGTCTGATCCTGTATTACGACAACATGAATTACATTAATCTTCGTAAATATTACAGTGAAACCCTGGGACAGAGTGCGTTGTCCATCATCCATCTGGAAAACGGAGAAAAAACAGAGTTTCTGAACACCAGAATTCCGGTAGAAGATAAACCAGTTTATCTGAGACTTTATATAGAGGGAAGAAAATCCTGGTTTGAGTGGAGCTATGACGGAGAAACTTATGAAAAGATCGGACGTATCTTTGACACCACAAGATTTTCTGATGAGTACTGTAAGTACGGAGAATTTACAGGAACCATGGTTGGAATCACCTGTGCAGACCGCATTCTCCACAAAAAATGTGCGGACTTTGACTTCTTCGAATATATTGCAGATGAGAGTCATATGGTGGAGTAAAAAGATACAAAAAAACGGGGATTTATCGTTATAAAGACTATTGAAAATAAAAGAAGTTTGTAGTAAGGTAGTAGCTACAACGCTTACGAAAGGGAAGACTGTTTCGGGTGGGCAGTCTTCTTTTTGTGGAGAATTTTGGATGAAGGAAAACGAAAAACAAGGGGGAAGAATTTATGGAGAAGGTAAAAGAGAAATCTTCTTTTTTCCGAAAGTTCGTAGGAGATAAGAGATTTTATCTAATGGTCCTGTCTATTGCGGTACCGATCATGGTACAGAACGGGATTACAAATTTTGTCAGTCTTCTGGACAATATTATGATCGGTCGTATCGGTACAGAACAGATGTCAGGAGCAGCGATCGTCAATCAGCTGATCTTTGTATATAATCTATGCATTTTCGGCGGGGTGTCCGGAGCGGGAATTTTTACAGCACAGTATTTCGGACAGAAGGATCATGAGGGTGTCCGCCAGACACTTCGTTATAAACTGTGGATGGCAGTGATTCTGACAGCGATCACCATTATACTGTTTCTGACAGCAGGGGGGTCACTGATCAGCATGTATTTAAAAGGTGACGGAACCGCACAGGAAATCAGGGATACTCTTATTTATGGGAAACAGTATTTATGGATCATGCTTCTGGGACTTCCGCCATTTATGATGGTGCAAGTCTATGCAAGTACCTTACGTGAATGCGGTGAGACTGTACTTCCAATGAAGGCCGGGATCGTGGCAGTGCTGATCAATCTGATATTTAATTATCTTCTGATTTATGGAAAATTCGGCTTCCCGGAAATGGGAGTAAGAGGTGCGGCTGTTGCCACAGTGCTCTCCAGATATGTGGAAGCCTGCATTGTCCTGAGCTGGACACATAAGCATACAGAAAAGAATATTTTTGCACAGGGGCTGTATTCAACATTAAAGGTTCCGGCGAACCTGACAAAGAAGATACTTATTAAGGGAACCCCGCTGCTTCTGAATGAGACCTTATGGGCAGCCGGAGTGGCCATGCTGACACAGTGCTATTCAGTCCGTGGACTGAACGTGGTTGCGGGATTAAATATTTCCAATACCATCAACAATGTATTTAATATCGTATTTATCGCACTTGGAGATTCGGTAGCCATTGTTGTAGGACAGCTTCTGGGGGCAGGTGAGATGAAGGAAGCCAGAGATACGGACAACAAGATGATCGCATTCTCTGTGTTCTGCTGTACCTGCGTGGCAGCCGTGATGTTTGTGATGGCACCACTGTTTCCAAGGCTTTACAATACCAATGCTGAGGCACGTACTCTGGCGAAATATTTTATTATGATCACAGCATTTTTCATGCCGCAGAATGCATTCCTGCATGCAACGTATTTTACCTTGCGTTCCGGCGGAAAGACCATTGTTACATTTCTGTTTGACAGTGTGTTTATCTGGGTGGTAAGTGTGACGATCGCATTTACCTTAAGCCGTTTTACAGGTTTGCCTGTACTTGTGATCTATGCAATGGTCCAGGCTGCGGATATGATGAAATGTGTCATTGGATTTATCCTTGTAAAAAAAGGCGTATGGCTTCAGAATATCGTTTCATAGAATTTTTTGAAATCTTCCGGGAGGGGTGCTTCCAGGGAGATTTCTTTTTTTGCATTTTTGTCATGATACATGGAAGACGGGGTGTCGGAAGCAATTTCATCAATTGGAAATGGAAGTTGAAATTTAAGCTTCCACGCGTGGAGTGCAGCTCGGGAAAAATGGTTCGACATGTCCGATAAACAGTACAGAGAATCACCCAGAAGAGGATGCCCGAGAGATGCCATGTGCACACGGATCTGATGGGTACGGCCGGTTTTCAGACGGAGCATTACAAGGGAAGCCGGAGCTGCTGCGTCAGGGCCGGTAGATTTCAGGACAGAATAAAGGGTTTCTGCATGTTTGCTTCCGGGAAGCGTGCCATCTGTGGATACGACCATTTTCAGACGGTTATCCGGGTCAGGTGCAAGGGGAATTGAGATCCTGTGAAAAGATCCATATTCATCCACAGGCATGAAACCGGAAACTGCAGCCAGATAGGTTTTCTCTGAAAGCCCCTCCGCACGCTGATTTTGTAATCTGGCGGCAGCAGTCTGGTTCTTGGCAAAAAGCAGGATACCGGAAGTTTCTTTATCCAATCATCCGATAGACCGGACTTTGGTAGGCTCTTCCTTAGACCGGAAATAGGAAGCCACCTGGTTGGAGAGACTGTCACTGTAGTGAGAACCGGAAGGGTGAGTGACTATTCCAGCCGGTTTGTTTATGGCAAGAATATCCTGGTCTTCGTAGAGGATTTCCAGTTCAGGAAAAAAATGAGAAGTTGAAGCTGATAAACAGCAGGAATCAGAATTAGAATATGAACAAAGGGTTAAGCTTGTAGAATGATGGAAACAGGATTTGTGACGGTCTGAATTGACAGTGGAAGGCGCAGATTCCAGCTGGGGAGAATCCACATCGTCCGTTTCCAGGCATACTGTGATCTGATCCCCGGGATAAGCTGTTTCCGTTACCCGGCACTGCTGCCCGTTTTTCCGGATACCACCGGGACGGAACTTTGCCTGGCTGATCTGCTTTTTTGTAAGACCAGCCTGAGTGCGAAGAAAGCGGGAGATAGGCATTGGAACAGCTGCTTCCGGGATATGGATAGTAAGATAGCGGTTCATTGTGAGAAATCCTCCGATTATAAATTATAGTAAAACATTGAAAAGACATCTATATTCTGTAATATAGGACAGTTGCAGGTGCGGCGGTGGATGTAATCGGATTTTATTTATGCTGATAATAAAACACAGCAACCTGTGTCCGATCCCTCAGCTGCAGTTTATCCAGAATGGAACTGAGATAATTTCGTACAGTTCCCTCACTGAGAAACAGTTCTGCGGCAATCTCCTTATTGCTGTATCCGTTGGCAATCAGCCGGATAATATCCAGTTCCCGTTCATTGATCTCCCGGGAAGTATAATCAAATCCACCGGAAGACTGCAGAAGCTCCGGGATCTTGGACATGATCTCCGTGCCGAATACAGTCTGTCCGGAATAGACTGCCTGCAAAGCTGGAAAAATGCTGGTATAATCCTGCTTCAGAAGATAACCCTTTGTGCCAAGGCGGAGGGCTTTTACAATATATTCATCATCGGAAAAAGTAGTCAGAAGAAGAATTTTAGCCTCCGGAAATTCATCCAGTATCTTTCTGGAAGCTTCCAGTCCGTCCATTCCTTTCATACGGATATCCATCAGAAGAATATCCGGAAGATATTCTCTGTACAGAGTACAGGCTTCTTCACCATCAGAGCCGGTGGCAGTCACTTCGATATCCGGGTTTGACTCAAGAATGGTTTTTAATGCACCTGCAACCAGGCAATCATCGTCTACGATTATAATTTTCATGTCAAAATCTCCTGTTTATGAGTTATAAAAAACAAATTTACAGATCAGAAAAAACGGACGAATCCAATATGCCGGGAAAGTACTTTGATCAAACAGGGAAGGTTTCCGGCAGAGTGAGAAATGTCTGTCTGCTTCAATTAGAAACAGATTTCGGGATCGTCACAAAGATCCGAAAACCATTCTCCTGCGTAATCTGGACTGTACCGCCCAGCGCCTTTGCACGGTCCCGGATATTGGACAGCCCCATACCACCGGAAGTATTTTTTTCCTTATTGATGTCTGCTTCAGTTTGAATATCCGGGATTCCATTTCCCGGTGTCCCATTATCCTCAATACACAACTGATAAAGTGCAGGATGCTCCCGCAGAAGAATATTTACGGAATCTGCATTACTATGCCGCATCACATTGGAAAGCCCTTCCTTTGTAATACTGATCAGACTGTATTTCACCTCTCTTGGAATCTGCCTGGACATATCATAAGTAAGATTCACCGGGCAAAAGGTGAAATCCTTTACAAGTCCTTTTATGGCATCTTCCAGATCTACCGCATCGTCATGAAGATCATGGACACTGGAACGGATGCTGTTCATGGCACCATTCAGAGATTCTTCCAGATTTCCGAGCAGAGGATCAAGAGCATCATTTTTGTTGATGGTTTTGCAGGCAGCAGTCATAAGGATAGAACGGGATAGTACATGTCCCACATTATCATGGATCTCTCTGGCAATTCTGTTACGCTCACGCAATGTAGCTGCATAGATCTCGTAATCCTGTTTTTCCAGAAGTGCCTTGTTTTTTTCAGAAAGAAGAAGCGCATGTTCCTCACTGTCATCCCGAATCTGATGGAAATCCTGGTAAAGAGTCTGATATTTTCCTGCATAGAGCCAGAGAAAAAATGAGAGAATGAATCCAAAAATCCCAAGCAGACAAAGAACTGCCGGAAATCTGTTGATCTGAAAAACCAGAAATCCCCAAAGTGGAAGCTCAGCCACTGCCAGAGGAAAAAGCTCGGCAGATAAAGTCTGATACAGAAGCAGCGGGAAAAACAGAAGAAGATCCGAAAACCACAGGGAACATAATCCAAAGATCACAAAACTTCCGGCAAGAACCGGAATGATATTTCCGGAGCGCTTTAACACTGGCAAAGAATTGCGTGAACAGGATGTTCTACATGTCCTACACAGATAAGTAATGCAGCAAAGGATCACCGCAAAAAGGAGGGCAAACACAAGAGACTGATCTGCAGGCACATAAAAAAACGTCAAAGTACTGTATAAAAACAATAGGATGGAATCTGTAAAATAACGCATAAAAAATATACCCTTTCTACTACAGAATTACAGCATTTTCCGAAAGTCATGCAGATAACCGGCTAAAATTATCGCATCCTGTTCCGGGAGAACCCCTTTCGCCGCACAAATTTCTGAAATCAATGTGTCTATATTATAATATACCGGTTCATTCCCTGCAAAGAAAAATCTGAGCTCTTGCGAAAGACATGACATTTGTCATTCGCAGATAATGACATCCAACACTTGGAGCAGACAGAAGAAAAAGATATAATAGATCATAGAAGAAATATGAATTTCTGCAGTAAAAAAGGAAAGACCTGTTTAACGGACAGGAAAAGGGGAGGAAAACATATGCCACAGAGTATGGTCCACATAGAAAATCTTGTAAAACGATACGGTGATCTTACCGCACTGAATCATCTGGAACTGGATATCCGGGAGGGTGAGATATTCGGATTACTTGGTCCTAACGGCTCGGGAAAGACAACGGCCATTAACTGCATTTTGTCACTTCTGAAATATGACAGAGGTGAAATAAAAATATTCGGAGAAGAGATGAAGCCGGACAGCTATAAGCTCAAGGAACAGATCGGGATCGTCCTTCAGAATGTAGCCGTTTTTGATGAGCTGACAGTGCAGGAAAATATCGATTATTTCTGCGGCCTTTACATAAGAGATAAGAAACGGAGAAAAGAGCTGGTGGAGGATGCTATTGAATTTACAGGTCTTGAAGATTTCTGCAAAATGTACCCGAAGAAGCTTTCCGGAGGCCTTTTGCGCAGATTGAACATTGCCTGCGGGATTGCCCACAAGCCAAGACTGATCATCATGGATGAGCCGACGGTAGCTGTAGACCCACAGAGCAGAAACAAGATCCTGGAAGGAATCCAGACGCTGAACCACCAAGGCTCCACCATTATCTACACATCTCATTACATGGAAGAAGTGGAGCAGATCTGTACCAGGATCGCCATCATGGATCACGGAAGAGTCATCGCTCAGGGAACAAAAGAAGAATTGAAGCAGATGATCAAAACAGGAGAGACCATCACCGTAGAAGCCATTGCTCTGGAAGAAAAAAATCTACGGGATATCCGCACACTGGAGCATGTGTTTGATGTGCAGTATGAAAAAGAGGTGCTGGTCGTGCGCTGTACCGATGCGAAGCATAACCTGATCCGTCTTCTTAATTATCTGCAAAGTCAGGATATTTCTTTTGGAAGAGTCTTTTCCGAGCTGCCCACATTAAATGATGTCTTTCTGGAGATCACCGGAAAACAGCTGAGAGATTAGGAGGGATGGGAGATGTTGCATTTACTGAAATACAGTTTTCTTTCCAAGATCCGGAATTTTAACATTGTATTCTGGCCGCTGATCTTTCCGCTTGTGCTTGGAACCTTTTTCTACTTTGCATTCGGAAATATCAATGAAGCAGATTTTCAGACGGTTCCTGTGGCAGTGGTGAAGAAAGCTTCGGCAGATACGTTTTTTATGACCTATCTGGATGAAGTGGAAAAAAGCAGTCCGGATCTTTTAAAGGCAGAAGAAATGCCGGAAAAGGAAGCTTTGGAAGCATTACAGGATAAAAAAATAAAAGGGATTTATTACGTGGGAAAAGAGCCTTCTCTTACAGTAGCAGGAACCGGAATGGAAGAAAGCATCCTCCAGACTGTTCTCGACAGCTGTGAAAACACCAGAACGACCATCACCAATATCATGAAAAAAAATCCGGAGATGGACATAGAAACCATAACAAACCTGTTAAACACTGACAGTCTGGTAAAGGAAGTCTCTCTTGGTGGTCGGACCATTGACGGAAATATGCAGTTCTTTTACGCACTGATCGCTATGGCTTGCTTGTACGGAGGTTTCATTGGCTTTGGCTCTGCGATCGGGATCCAGGCCAATATCACACCTCTGGCAGCCAGACGGTGTGTAACGCCGACCCACAAGCTGAAGCTGATCCTTACAGACCAGCTGACATCTTTTGTTCTGGGCTATATGGACGTGATCATTTTGATCCTGTATCTCCGGTATATTCTTAATCTGGATTTTCAGGGACAGATGGGAAAAATGCTGGTGATATCTTTTTTCGGAAGTCTCATCGGTGTATCTATGGGAATGTTTATAGGCAGCTTCGGAAAAATGCAGGAAGGTGCCAAAATCGGGATTATACTGGGAATTTCCATGGTAAGCAGTTTCCTTGCAGGATTGATGAACGGAAATATGAAGGATATCGTGGAAAAAAGTGTTCCGATTGTGAACCGGATCAATCCTGCATCACTGATCTCAGATGCGTTTTACTGTATCAATGTGTATGATGATATGATCAGATATTATAGAAATCTGATCACACTGGCGGTAATGTGTGTGGTGCTGGCGCTGGCATCCTTTTTCATGGTCAGGAGGGAACGTTATGACAGTATTTAAAGGCTATATGAGGATCATGAAAAAAAATACAGGTCTGATCCTCCTGTATCTGGGCATTTTTTTCGGAGTGACAATGGCACTTCAGGCAGCGGCCGGTAAGGAAACTTATACCAGCTATGAAAGCGAAAAAATAAAGATCGGAGTGGTGGATAAAGACAACGGACCACTTGCAGAAGGACTGGTAAAATGGCTTGAAGGTACACATCACGTGACCATGCTGGAGGATAACAGGGAGAAGCTTCAGGAAGAGCTTTTTTACAGAAATGTAGAGTACATCGTGGTGATCCCTGAGGATTTTTATGAGAACTGTATGGTAAACGGAGAGAGCATTTCTGTGACAAAGGTGCCCGGATCTTACTCGGCATATTATGTTGATCAGCAGCTGGAGAGCTGCCTGAATACAATGCGGACATATCTGAAAACCGGTTTTTCCCAGAAGGAAGCGGCAACAGCAATCCTGGATGAAAAAAGAGGAGAAGTCACCATGCTGGATACAGATGAAAACAGTGGTACGTCCGGATGGCTCTATTATTTCCGATATATTCCATATCTGTTTCTTGCATTACTCTGCTATGTGATGGGCTACGTGTTTATGGCTTTCAAAAAAGACGATATACCAAAAAGAATGCAGGCATCTGCGGTTTCTGCAAGACGGCAGAGTCTGGAAGGGCTTCTGGCCATGTTTATCATGGGCGGGGGCTTATGGGGAATCGGTATGGCCGGAGCCATCCTTATGTATGGAAAAACATTTCTCAGTTCAGAAAATTTCGGATACTATGTACTGAACACTCTGATAATGATGGCAGTGGCACTTTCACTGTCCTATCTGATCGGTCTTTTTGTAAAAAACAGCAACATGTTAAGCGGGATTGCAAATATTCTGTCTCTTGGAATGTGCTTTCTGTGTGGCGTGTTTGTTCCCATGAATATTATGGACAGAAACGTCCTGAAGGTGTCTCAGTTTCTTCCTGTGTACTGGTATGAAACCGTAAATGAGACGCTTGGAAGTTACAGCCACCTCACGAGGGAGGCAGCTGTATCGGTCTGGAAAGGCATCGGCCTGGAAGCCATGTTTGCCATTGTTTTTGTCTGCATGATCCTGGCAGTGACCAGGTATCAGAGGCAGAAATAAACAGAAGTAACCGAAGAAGATCAGTCCCAGTTTTCATCCGGATATTTCATGTTCCACTCTTTACGGAGATAAGTCATGATATCCATAACATCTTTTGTATAATTCAGATATAAACCGGAGTTATCATGTGTAAGAACTGCATGTTCCATATCCTCCATCTCATAAAGCAGTGCATCGGAAGTGTCACCGCAGGAAATCTCAGTTTTTTCTCCTGTCTCTGCATCTACGATCACTGCTTTATCTGCACGTGGATATTCCATGATCTCGATATAACCTTTTTCACAGCTGATCATGGCACGTTTCGGCTGTTTGGAATGCAGGGAAAGTGCGACGGTTGCCATCTGGCCGGAATGATTTTTAAGAAGGATGGTAGCCTGTTCATCAGAACCGGTAGGAGAAGGTTTCCACTGGCTTAAGATCTCATCCGGCTTTTCATCCATAAAGCTCCGGACAATGGAGAGCGCGTAAACACCGATATCCAGCATGGCACCGCCTGCCAGGTTCATATTGAAGAAACGGTTGTTCATATTGTATTCTTTGAAACTTCCGAAATTCATGGTGATCATCTGGACTTTTCCAAGAGAACCGCTGCGGACAGTTTCCCAGAGCTTTTTGTAGATCGGCATATGCCAGATGGTCATGGCCTCAGCAAGGATGAGATTTTTTTCCTCAGCCAGAACGAACATTTTTCTAAGCACCGCACAAAAAGCGTACAGGAATTTCGTTTTGAATTAAGTCAAGGCAT
>OGYI01002408.1_pt1 | contig 14260 bp, 15 predicted proteins | sample 1576521 | NCBI WGS metagenome assembly OGYI01 (sample SAMEA3541484, study PRJEB24748) | human gut metagenome | biome: human gut; feature: human-associated habitat; material: faeces | place: China | collected 2012
GCCTGCCAGCACACACGGTGATTCAATTTCCACAATCGAGTCATTGGTAAAATCAGAAACCACTTGGTTCTTGCGCACAGCAAAGTATACGCCAAAATTTCCAACCGGGCAGATTTTTCCTTCATCTAACATTTCCAAGGCAGAAACCTTGTATCCGGTTTGGTTTCTGTCTCCATTGGCTTTAAAGTTGGGCTGTAAATCCTCCAAGGTAAACTCAAAGAGAACGAGTGATTTTTCAGAGAAATTAGCGTCCATTCGGCGGCGCTCATCATCAACATTCCAATTGTAAGTAAAACAAATATTTCGTTTTTCTGACTCTGGCAACAATGCCTCTTGTTCTTGAGCAGTGAGCTGAATTACTTGAGTACTTTGAATTTCCGCTATTGGCTTAAAATTAAAGAAAACAGTTGGATCATAGCCTTTTTTCTCAATTATTCCGATGTAAATTCCCATTTTAATAGCTCCTTCTAAGTTTATTTTTCTGCATCGTAATTGCCGGAAGTATCATTTTGAGAAATTTCCGGCAAAAATTCCACAATATCACCAATGTTTACATTAAGCACATCACATATTCGCCCCAATACAGTAAGTGTTACCTCTTGATCACGACGAAGTTTGGTCATTGTATTTGGAGCAATACCTGCGATTTTTCTCAAGTCCGCTTTACTCATTTTCCTGTCAACTAATAGTTTCCAAAGCCGGTTATATGAAATAGTCAAATTAACATCCTCCTTAAGATTCAAAGCCCACCGTTTCGTATATTATATCACAACTCTCTATAAACAACAACATAGTTTCGCATAAGTGTGCGAAATCATATACTTAAATGATTTTTAAAATCTTTGAAATTACCAGGTTTTTGGACAGCGAAACGGCGACAGAGATTTGACTCGCTGCCGCCGTTCATTAAGGATTAATCAATTCTCAAATATTCGTTAAACCATCCCCAAAAAACTTCAATGCCTCCATAATTGCTGCTTCCTTTTCCATTGGACACTGCGGCACTTTGATATCTTCCTTCTTCGATAAATTATAGTTTTGGCCAACATCCAGACCGCACTTCCGCTTAACCTGAGAGATATACAGACTGGACACCTTCAAACTGTGCTTTTCCAGTATATAAGCCTTAATTTGGTCATAAGTTGCACCTTTCTGGAACCCGGACATATCCATATCCTCCAACGAAAACTCCACACGGACCTTCTTCGAATCGATTTCACCCTTGGAAAGCAAGACAACCGTCTTGATATAAATCAGTTGAGGGGATGAATTAACGTAGTTACATAGAACGGAGCGAGATGTTTATATTTACAGAACAAATATTGAGTTGAAACCAATGCAATATATGTTATAATATTTGCGAGAGGATATGGTTGATATGAAGTTGATTGGAAAACGTTTGCGCTCTCTCCGAGAAAGTTTATCCCTTTCCCAAGCAAAGCTGGCAGAGCTTTTAGGCATCACCCAGTCCAGCCTTAACCGCTATGAAAACGGACAATCAACCCCATCGGTTGATCTATTGCGCAAATATGCGGACTTCTTCGATGTTTCCATGGATTATATTTTTGCCCGTTGTGACGAGCCACAGGGAAAGCTGTATCACTATCAGCCGAAAGTATGGAAAAACGCAGCTGAGATGGATCAGTTCGTGGAAATGTGCTTTGATCCTAAATCGCCATACTATAACCGCATGAAAGAATCTGTTTTGAGGATGTTTTCGGAAGAATCCAACGAGTAAGGAGGTGGCGATGTGAACGCAGTAATCTACGCTCGATATTCCAGTGAAGGACAGCGGGAGGAAAGTATTGACGGTCAGATCCGAGAATGCATGGAGTATTGCAAGCAGAACGGAATGACTGTAGTGAAGGAATACATTGACCGTGCCCTTTCTGCCAAAACGGACAACCGCCCCGATTTCCAGCGGATGATTAAGGACAGCGCCAAAGGATTGTTTGATGTGGTTGTGGTATGGAAGCTGGACCGCTTTGCCCGCAATCGTTATGACAGTGCCCATTATAAAGCTGCTCTTAAAAAGAATGGTGTGCGGGTGATCTCAGCCAAAGAGAATATTGCTGATGGGCCGGAAGGTATCATTCTGGAATCTATGCTGGAAGGTATGGCGGAGTATTATTCCGCAGAACTTTCCGTGAAGGTTATCCGTGGCCACACAGAAAATGCACTCAAATGTAAGTACAACGGCGGCACCCCCACATTCGGCTTTGCCATTGATGCCAACAAGCAATATCAACCAGACCCAGTCAATGCTCCGATTGTCCTGGATATTTTCAAGATGTACGATACTGGTTCCACTATGAAGCAGATTGTGGATCACCTGAATGCTCTGGGTGTTACAACTGTCCGAGGCAAACCAGCAGACTTGAATTTCATCTCTGGAATTCTGCATAATCGGAAATATATTGGCGAATATAAGTATCGTGACATCGTGGTACCAGATGGTATTCCAGCTCTTGTACCGACAGATCTATTTGAACGAGTGCAGGAACAGATGAAGAAAAGCAAAAAGGCCCCAGCCAGACACAAGGCTGAGGATGACTATCTGTTGACCACAAAATTGTTTTGTGGTTCCTGCAAGGCGATGATGGTGGGCGAATCCGGTACGAGTTCCAGCAAGGGGCAGGTATATCATTATTATCGCTGTGTAAACAGCAAGCGGAAAAAGACCTGTAAAGCCAAACATCGCAGTGTTCGAAAAGACCCTCTGGAGCGTGCTGTTGTTGCATCCGTTATGCAGAACATCATGGACGATGCTTTTGTGGAGTATTTTACCGATCAGGCGTTGGCGTTACAGGGGCAGGAAAGCAACGAATTACCTGCTCTGCGTCGGCAACTGGCAGATACCGAGAAGGCTATCGACAATATGCTAAACGCAATCCAGGCAGGCATTTTCAATGCCTCTACCAAGCGCCGTTTAGACGAGCTGGAAGCCACCAAAGAAAAGCTGGAGCTGAGCATCATCAAGGAAGAGATGAAAAAGCCTCAGTTCACCAGAGAGCAGATTCAGTTCTATATTCTCCAGTTCCGCAAAGTGGACACCAATACCTTGGAAGGGCGTAGACGGCTGATTGATGGCTTTGTTAATAGTGTGGTCGTATACGATGACTACATCCTCGTGACTTTCAACTACAAGGAAGGTGCGGAACGGATCACCTTTGAACAGATTGAACGTTCGGATTTATCATCCCTCGGGGGACCACGGGTAAGTCCTTATGGGGCTTACCCGCTTTTTTATTTGCATTTATTGTGCTGTCTGGTCTTTTTTGTCGCGTTATGATATACTTCAATTATACTGTTACTGTGATTGGAGCTGATATTGCATGGCTGTACGCCTTAAAAAGTATTCTTTCCGCTTTTCAGAGGAACTCTTTAACAGCCGTCTTGCCCAGAAAGCAGAAATTGAACAATTTTATATGCAGCGTGTGTTGATTTTTCCAAACTAAATCGTAAAGAATTTATTAAAATTCTAAATGATTTGTTTTTGGAAAAAGGCTGGGAGGGGCAACCACGCGTATCTCCGGATATGAAAGCATACAGCAAATTCGATTTTCAAAAAAACGGATAGCTGTTGAGGTCCAATTTGGACATGCTTCGTTTTTGGGAACTGACTTGCTAAAGTTCCAGATGGCATCCTATTCAAATTTGGACTTTATTGATTTCGGTGTTTATATCACAACTACAAAAGCCATGCAAAAATTTTTGACCAACCAATATGGCCATAACTGGGAGGGATCTCTTAATTTTGAAAAGGTTGAAAAATACCTGCCCTATTTCAAAAGCGCAATACAAGTTCCAATATACGTAATTGGAATTGATGTTTAATCACTTTAGCTACTTTCCTGAATCCTATAATTACACTCGGGCTAAAACCGTCGGAATCGTATGATTCTGGCGTTTTTTGTTAATAGAAAGCTTGGTGTTTGCAGTAAGTGGGTTCATTTTCTTATAGGCCCGTTTGTGAAACATGAACGACATTTAGTTTTCCATATAGACTGTATCTATCATTTATGTTGAGGCGCAGCCGAATGCTGCGCCTTTTTGCATATAAAAACACAACTTACAAACCCGCAAGCATTGTGTTGATGGCCTGCGCCGCCTTTTCGGTCAGCTCGTCCAGCGAAAAAGGCAGGTTGCCGGAAAACCAGTCCTTATATAAAGTGATAACGCCGCCGGAACCAAACCGGACGGTAAACACATATTGTTCATGGTTGCGGACAGCATAGCCGCTTTCGCGCTGCATCATCTGTTCAATAAAGAATTCCCGCAGCTTTTCCAATACGATGTTGGAAACATTGGTGCGGATGGCATTTCGGTAAAATTCCGGGTCGCTTTCCAGCATGCGCTGCAAGTGCTGCAGCACAATGCGTGCATCTGGAGCTTTTGCCCAAAGCGGTTGTTTTTCCAGCGCTTCCCGGATGGTCTGGCAGACATTTTCCATAATACTGTCAAGCACGCCCGAAATGTCTGCATAGTGCGCATAAAAAGTACCGCGGTTGATGTCGGCGCGCGTCACGATGTCCGTAACGGTGATCTTATCAAGCTCCTTTTCCTGCAGCAGTTCGACCAGCGCGTGCTGGATCATCCTGCGTGAACGAATTGCGCTTTTGTATTCTGCTTTCGCCATTTATGGAACCTCCACTGCGGCCAATTGAGTTGACTGCAAAATATTTTTAAAACTGTACAATATCCGTTGAATTTATACAAAGTTGCATAGATCAGCGGGAATCTGCTGATTGCATTTTATTATCTGATTCCACTATAATCAATTCAGAAACAAAAGTCAACATATGCACAAAAATGAAAAGACTGAGGAGTTTGGTTGGATGAACAAAATAGCCCAGAAAATGCTCCATCATAAAAAAGGCATCGTTGCCCTGTTTGCGGTGCTGGCGGTTTTGTGTGCACTGCTCAGCCGCAAAGTAAAGGTAGACTATAATATGATGCATTATCTGCCCAAGGACGCGCCGTCCACCATTGCCCTGGATGTAATGGAGGAGGAATACAGCGCCAAAACTGCCAACTGCCGCATTATGATCGAGGATGCGGCGATTCCGGAGGCGCTGGCGCTGAAGAAACAGCTCCAGCAGGTGCCGGGCGTGTCGGAGGTGATGTGGCTGGATGATTACGCCAATGTTTACGCGCCGCTGGAGACGCTGGATGGCGTCACAGTGGAAAGCTGGTACAAGGAGGGAAACGTGCTGTTCACCTGCTATGTGGATGAGGATGACTTGTACAGTCATTTAATGGATATCCGCGCTGTGGTTGGTGAGGACGCCGCCATGAGCGGGGAGGCGGTGAATACGGGGATGGCCACAGAATCTACGACCCGCGAGCTAAAGATGGTTATGGCCATTGCGCTTCCACTGGTATTCCTGATTTTGCTGCTCACCACCACGAGCTGGTTTGAACCGGTGCTTTTCATGGCAACCATCGGTGTGGCTATCGTTCTGAACATGGGCACGAATCTTGCATTCGGGACCATCAGCTTTGTGACGAATGCAGCGGGCAGCGTGCTGCAGCTCGCCGTCAGCATGGACTATTCGATTTTTCTGCTGCACAGCTTTTCCCGTTTCCGGGCGAGCGGGATGGATGTACAGGATGCCATGTCTCACGCGGTAAAGGACAGCTTTTCTTCCGTGACCTCCAGCGCACTCACCACCGTGATCGGTTTTGCCGCTCTGATCCTGATGCGTTTCCGCATCGGGCCGGATATGGGCGTTGTCATGGCGAAGGCTATCGTGTTCTCGCTGCTGTGCGTGCTGGTCTTTCTGCCATGTCTGGCGGTACTGTGTTATAAGCTGATTGACAAAACGCAGCATCGCAGCTTCATACCGACGTTCCGCGGATTTTCTTACTTCGTGATGAAGGTGAAGGTCCCGGTGCTTATCCTGTTTATTCTGCTGGCGGTGCCTTCCTTTGTCGCCAAAGACAGGATCGACTTTGCTTATGGCTCCAGCGAGATATACGGGGATGCCTCCACTCAGATCGGCGCGGACGCCATCCGCATCAACGAGGAATTTGGCCGTTCCAACCAGATCGTCTGTATGGTTCCCAGGGGGGACACAGCCCGCGAAAAGGCGCTCTCCGACGCTTTCAAAATCATTCCCGAGGTAACGGAGGTGCTCAGCTATACAGATACTGTGGGCGGCAGTATCCCGGAGGAATATGTGCCAAAGGCGCAGCGGGAGCTGCTGATCAGCGAGCATTATACGCGCATGGTCATCAGCACCAGCGTAGGCGTGGACGGGGAGATCCCTTTCGCGGTTGCCACACAGCTGCGGGAAACTGCGCAGGAGTATTACCCGGACGCCTATTTGATAGCGGGAGAAGCCGTCAACACGCTGGATATGCGGGACACCGTGACAGAGGACGATATCGTATTGAACGGTATCGCTGTGGGAGCGATCTTCCTCATCCTGCTCATCACGTTCAAGTCGCTCTCGCTGCCCGCGATCCTTGTATTCGTCATTGAAAGCGCCATCTGGATGAACCTTGCGGTGCCATACTTAACGGGAGAACGGCTGAATTATATCGCATACCTGATCATCAATACGGTACAGCTTGGCGCTACGGTAGATTACGCCATCCTGTTCACCAACAAATACCTGGAAAACCGGCGCGAAAATTCCCGTTGGCATGCGGCGCGTATCACTGTGCGCGAAACGGTCGTCTCTATTCTGACCAGCGGAAGCATTCTGTGCATTGCCGGCAGTATGCTGGGTGCGCTGTCCACAAACGGGGTCATCAGCCAGCTTGGGTATCTGGTGGGCCGCGGCGCAGTGCTGTCATGCTGCATGGTTTTGTTCGTGCTTCCCACCTGCCTGTGCCTGTTCGACGGACTTGTGCAGAAAACAAGCCTGGGACTGCGTTTTGAAAAGAATTATTAAAGGAGGACATTCCATTATGAAACGCCTCATTCAACGCGCGGCGGCATTGACGGCCGCACTATGTTTAGCCGCAGCCTGTATGGCTCCTGTTTATGCGGAAACGGCAAATACCGAAAAAGAAGAAAATGTATATGTGAGCCTCGCCGGAGACGGCAGTGTGGCAGACATATATATTGTCAATATGTTTGCCCTGGACGGCAAGACGGAGATACGGGACTACGGCGCCTATTCCTCGGTGCGCAATCTGACGAGTGAAGCGGACATTTCACTGGATGGGGACTCTGTCACAGTGTCCGCGGAGGCTGGTACGTTCTATTATCAAGGGAACCTGAAGGATGCGCAGCTTCCTTGGAATATCTCTGTTGCCTATATGCTGGATGGAAAAAACGTCGCAGCCGATGAGCTTGCCGGGGCCAACGGACATTTGGTAATCAGCGGATCCGTCACGAAAAACAAATTGGCGGACGGCGATTTCTATGAGGCCTACATGGTCCAGGCCACAGTGCTGCTGGACACCGTGAAGTGCCGCAATATCCAGACCGAAGGCGCGACAGAGGCAAATGTGGGCGCTGACAAGCAACTGAGCTATATGAAGCTGCCGGGGCAGGATCTTTCTTTCACCATCGAGACGGATGTGACGGATTTCTCTATGGAGGGTATTTCCTTGAATGCCGTCCCCTTGGCGATTCATATGGAAAAGCCGGACACCAGTGAGCTGGACGGGCAGATCGACGACTTGCAGGACGGCGCGCAGCAGCTGGACGATGGTGCGAAAGAGCTGGCAGCCGGAGCGCAGGAACTGAACAGCGGCGCGGCAGCCGTCGCCTCAGGTGCTGCCAGCCTTGTGGCAGGCGCAAACACACTAAGCGGCGGAGCGGCCGGGCTTGCGGGCGCAACAAGCGAGCTGTCCAGCGGCCTGTCGCTGCTGGCGGGACAGAGCGCGGCGCTGCAAAGCGGCGCGGGCACGATTTTCGATTCGCTCCTTTCTGCGGCCAACACGCAGCTGGAGAACCTACTGACGCGGACCAGTCTCAGCTATACCCCAATGACGCGCGAAAACTATGCCGCCGTTTTGGCGGATGTACAGCAGCAAATCGGCGGCGCGGCGCTGAAAGCCGCAACGGAAGAGGCCCGCGCAAAAGTGACGGCAGAAGTGACAGCTGCTGTACAGGTACAAGTGGAGCAGCAGGCAACTCGGGCCGCCCGCGCACAGGCGGAAGCAGAGGTGCGCAAACAGGAACAGCCGATTCGGGACGGCGTGACCGCCGCCATACGTGAACAGGTAAAGGCAAGCATCACGGAGGAACAGATCTTTTCGGCTGCCTACGAGAATGTGTGCACCCAACCCGGCGCAGAAAATATGACGGAAGAGGAAAAAAGGGGCGCCGCCGCGGCGCTTGCTGCTTCGGAAAGAGAAGCCCTGCTGGAAACGGTGACGGACACAGCGATGGTCTCGCCGGAGGTGCAGCAGCAGATCGATACGCAGGTGGAGAACGAGGTGCAAAAGCAAGTGGACGCCGTGATGGCAATGCCGGAGACCCAGGCGGCCATTCAGCAGCAGATTGACGGGCAGATGGTCAGTGACGAAGTACAGGGACTTATCGCTATGAATATCGAGTCTGCAATGGCGGGCGATGCTGTCCAGAGCGAGATTGCCGCCGCGGTAGAGCAGGCGACTGGGGCGGACAGTGCTTTGATCAAGCCGCTGAATACACTGGCAACGCAGCTGACAGGATTTGACGCATTTTACCAGGGCCTGCTGCAATATACAAATGGAGTGGACAGCGCAGCTCGGGCTGCGTCTCAAGTGGCGGACGGCACAGCCCGATTACAGGCGGGTGCGGCCCAGGTATCGGGCGGTGCGGCCAGCTTACAGCAGGGGTCTCGGTCGCTGACCGACGGCGCGGCCCGGCTTGCGGGCGGCAGCAGTGAGCTGGCCGAAGGCACTGGGGAGCTGCGCGGCCGTACAAGCGATATGGACAGCCAGCTCAATGATAAGATAGACGAGCTGATTGACGGCTTTACAGGTGCGGATTATGAGATATGCTCATTTGTAAGCGAAAAAAACACGCAGGTAGACGCCGTGCAGTTTGTAATGACGACGCCGGCCATTGAAGAAGCGGAGGCGCGGCGGGCACCGGCGCAGGAGGCACAGACGCTCAGCTTGTGGCAGCGGCTGCTGGCTCTGTTTCAATGAGGATGACGCCGTACGGGAGGACACGATATGAGTTTTGATATGCGCGCCAAGCCATTCGATTTGGACGATAACGCCGTACGCTGGGTAAACGACACGTTCAATGCCATGACACAGGAAGAAAAAATCGCCCAGCTGTTTGTGGATATGCTGTGGAACGACACCGGGAAGCAGACCGCCGCACTGCTTGGAAGATATCCATCCGGCGGCCTGCGCTACAATAACCGCAAGCCCCGGGAACTGTACAGACAAAACGCGGCGGCACAAAAAAACAGCCGAATCCCGCTGCTCATCGCAGCCAATGTGGAGGCGGGCGGTAACGGTGCAATGACAGGCGGCACAAAAATCGGGGAAGGCATTGCATGCGCGGCCACAGGAGATACCCGCAGCGCTTATGAGATGGGACTGTACGGTTGCCGCGAGGCGGCGGCGGTGGGCTGCAACTGGACGTTTGCCCCAGTTGTGGATATTGACCGGAACTGGCGCAACTGTGTTATTCCTACGCGCTGTTTCGGCAGCGATCCAGACACTGTGCTGGAGATGGCCCTCGCTTACATGAAAGGGGCAAACGAGGCGGGCGTCGCCTGCTGCATGAAGCATTTTCCCGGTGACGGCTGTGATGACAGGGACCAGCATATCGTCACTACGGTAAATGACTGTACCTGCGAGGAATGGGATGCCTCCTACGGGAAGGTGTACCAGGGAATGATCGGCGCGGGTGTACCCAGCATCATGGTGGGGCATATCCAGCAGCCTGCCTATTCCCGCAAGCTGCGGCCCGGCATACGGGACGAGGAGATTATGCCCGCCACGGTGGCACCGGAACTTCTGCAGGGCCTTCTGCGTGAAAAGCTGGGCTTCAACGGGCTTATCATCACCGACGCGACACACATGGTGGGCCTCACAGGAAAAATGCGGCGCAGCGAGTTCCTGCCCATTGCCGTGCAGAGCGGCTGCGATATGATTTTATACTATCGCGACCATGACGAGGATCTGCGGTTCATGTGGGAGGGGCTGGAGTCCGGCCAACTGACGCAGGAACGGCTGGATGAAGCGGTACTGCGCGTTCTGGCGTTCAAAGCAATGCTGCGGCTGCACGAAAAACAACGTACAAATGCGCTGATGCCGGCGGAGGAAGGCCTGTCTGTCATTGGATGTCCGGAGCACCGTGCGGCCGCAGCCCGTATCATCGACCGCTCGATCACGCTGGTGAAGAACAGCAGGGCGCAGCTCCCCATAACGCCGCAGGCCCACAAACGGGCAATCCTTTATTCGGTGTCCAGCGTTTCTCTCGCGGCACGGGTTTTGGGCAAAGCGGACAAGGCGAGGGAGTATCTAGCACAGGAACTGGAAAAGCAGGGGTTTTCGGTAGAAGTCTATAGGCTGAATCCTTTCAAATACTTGACGCCCAAGGGCATCAACGGCAAAAAGGTGCTGGCGGATATCCCGGTGCTGGAATTTCGAAAAAAATACGATGTAGTATTTGTTATTGCAGATGTGCAAAGTTTTTCCACCACAAACGAGCGCAATCTGCACTGGAGCATCCCGATGGGCCCGGAGATTCCCTGGTATGCGGCTGAAAAACCCACTGTGTTTATCAGCGTGGCAAATCCGTTTCATTTATATGACGTGCCTATGGTGCCTGTCTGCATCAATACCTACAACGGCTCCCGTGAAGCGATCCGGCAGGCTGTGGAAAAGATTACAGGAAAATCGGAATTCAAAGGAAACAGCCCGGTGGACGCATTTTGCGGTATGTGGGATACAAGGCTCTGATTTCGTGCGGGAGGAGCCGTATAAACGGAACTATGGTTGCATTTGTATTTGGTCTGTGCTATACTATATAAAACGAATAGGAAAAGAACCGTCTTATCAAGAAGGGCTTTTAGTATTGCGCCGCGTGGTGCCATATGAAGAAGCTCTTCTTTTTTTATTATCCATCCAAAAACAGCCGACGGCCGGTATGCACTGTATACCGGTTAAATATATAAAATCTGATTGGGAGGAACAACACGATGGACATGATCACAGTGGAAAAAAGAGATTTTGCCGTGAAAGCAAAAAAGCTGAGACGGCTGGGGCTTGTTCCGGGAAGTGTTTTCGGCGGCCCTTTGCGCGAAGCGCTGGCGCTCCAGCTTGAGGAAGCCGACGCGCGCAGGCTGGTGGAGCAGAAGCGGGAAGGAAGCAAGCTGAAAATTGTGCTTGACGGACAGCAGATACCGGTGCAGATCAAGGAAAAGGCGGTAAATCTGCTGAACAATGATATTCTGCATCTCAGCTTTCAAGCTCTGCAGGCGGATCAAAAAGTGAACAGTGTCATCCATATTTTTTTGACAAATACGGAAAAGGTGACGGATGCACTGGAAAGGATGCTTATGGAGATCCCGTATGCGTCCCTGCCGGAAGATATGATTGATACGATAACGGTGGATGTTGAGGGAATGCCCTGCGGTACGGTGCTGACGGTCGGAGATATCCCGGAACTCAACAGCGGGAAATTGGATCTGCAAGCAGACAAAACGGAGATCGTTCTTCGCATCAGCGATAAAACGCGCGGCCCGTCCCGCGCGGCAAAGCAAACAGAGGAATAACACGGATGTGCGGCATTACGGCTGCGGGATGGCTTTTTATATCAGCAAGGGAGGAGAACAATGCAGTTGCTGGGACAACCGGTCAGGCACAACGCTTTTGGAACGGGCGTGATAACCGGTCTTTCGGGAAATATCATTACGATAGACTTTGCCCAGGGGGAAAAACGGTTTCAGTATCCGGACGCATTTTCCCGCTTTCTGACCCTGAAGGACGCAGGAAAGCAAAATGAGATACGGGCAGGATATGAACGAAGGCTGCGGGCGGAACGTGCGGAAAGACAAAAGGAACTGGAACGGCAGGAGCGGCTCGGGAAAATACGCTCCATGAAAGTTACGCCGTATTCGCAGGCGGCTTTTGACATCCCGTGGAAGGAAGCCAAAGCGGCGGCAGAAGCCGACGCGGTATCCACAGGCTTCTATTTGAGCGGCTACTCCAAGGACAGGCCGCGTATCCCCAGCAGGCTCAAGCCGAATTCGGCGTGTCTGCTGACAACTCTGGAGACGGGCTGTGAAGAGAAGGAACGCCGTATTTTGGGAGCTTTCATGGTGCGGGACGATTTTTTGGGCGCTTACTGCCGGGAGGGTATGATCAGGGCGCACGACAGATACAAGCTTTATCTGCCGTCCGGCAGTATGTTGCCATACTGGAATTATTTTGAACAGGAAGAGTTTGTACCGCGTTGGGGAAAGGTGGTATTCAAATATTTCTCCAGCCGTGTTATGCAGCGGATATTGCTGGATATGTGCGGCGTTATGGACGGTACAGACCAGGGTGAAACCGCAGCCGAATTCTGCGATTACTTCTGTGCGATCAACCGTCTGTCCGCCGAACAGGCTCAGACAAAGGCAACAGCGGACGAGTAAAGCACAGCAGCATATTTTTTGCAGGGCATCTTCTTTCAGGAAGATGCCCTTCTGTTTTGCTGTTTAATATTTCAAAAACAATTTTTGAATATTTCCCGAACATACACACTGTAAAATCATGTGCAGAACGTGAGCGAAAGCTCATGAATTTTGCCGGAAGGACGATATGGATATGAAAAAGAGAGATTTGATCACGATGTTTCTGTGTGTGCCGGGCGCAGGCCTTTTTGCACTGGGAATGTGCATGTGCCTGCTGCCGGAGTGGGGCGCTGCAGTACAGGGCGTATGGACCGGGGCGGCAGGGATAGCCGTGCTGCTGTGGGCGTGGGTGCTGCATCGTATTATGTCAGGCAAGCCGGCCGTGCGGCATTTCAGTGGGCGTAGTCTGATTCGGGGCTTGATTGGGCTGGCGGGCACACTTGCACTGGGAACGGGTATGTGCATGACCATGCTTTGGGGCATGCTGGTGCCGGGCGTCGCGGTTGGCTTTGCAGGAATCGTTCTGCTTCTGTGTCTGATTCCGCTGTGCCGCGGCATAAAGGAGTAAGCGGTGGCGGAACAGGCGGACGGCCGCCGTTTATAAGATCGATTGTAAAAAAGAAAAGAGGAAAGAAAATGCACATCAGAAAGAAAGATTTATTTATGGGCCTGATAGGGCTTTCGATGATGCTCGGCAGTACGTTTTCGCCGGCGCAGCTGTCGGAGCTTGTGGATGAACTGCGCACCATGCGGTAAGAAAGGAAGATGGGAAATGCCCGAATACAGATTAAAAACACCGGCGCTCGCGCGCAAGGTTGTTGGCCTTTACAGGAAAATTGAACAAGGGACGGTGTTGGCCTACAAAAAGATAGAGGACAGATTCGTGGATGCTTTTCTGGAAAAGGTGGAAAATGCTGCGCAGAAAGAGGATGAAGAAGCGCAGGCTGATGCAGGCACCAGGGATTGAATCGCGGCAGATTTCCACAGGCTGGTCTTGCATCTGCCGTTCTTACCCTGTATGATAAAGAAAAGCTGACGATTCAGGATGCGCGGGGAGTGATACGAATGGATGCAGTCCTGCTGCAGCGTCTGGCGCAGATCACTGAGGAAGAACGGGAGCTGCTGCAGGGCCGTGGTGTGGACCGGGCGCTGTACGCCTCGGGCCGTGCGTTTGAGGTGGATGCGGCAAAGATGCTGGAGAAGGGAAAGCTGATGTCCATCCGCCCCCATACGCGCTTCGCACCGTTTCCGAGGCACAGCCACAATTATGTGGAGATCATGTATATGTGCCGTGGAAAAACGGTGCACCGCATCGACGGGGATGCGCTTGTGACGCTGGAGGCCGGGGAGCGGGATGAGCGGCAGGAGATGGAAGGCGGGAGCAGAGAGCATGACCAGTAAGACAAGGGAACTGACAGGGCAGATATCTGCGGGGTTTCTTATATGGAATTTTCTCCTTGCGGCAGGGGGATGGATTCTGGCACCGGTTTTTGGCTGGATGCGGTCCTCTGTGCTTTTGGGCGTTCTTATGGGGGCGGTGCTGGGGGAACTTATGCTGATCCATATGGCTGCGGTAACAGAGAAGGTGCTGAAAAGTGAAGATCAGGTATCTGCCGAAAAAACAGCGGCATTTCATTCGGTCCTTCGAAAACTGATTTTCTTTGGGATCATTGCCCTGCTTCTGTGGAAAGTTCCTCAGGTGAATGCGCTGGGAACGGTTCTGGGGGTTA
>OGYI01002409.1_pt1 | contig 14259 bp, 10 predicted proteins | sample 1576521 | NCBI WGS metagenome assembly OGYI01 (sample SAMEA3541484, study PRJEB24748) | human gut metagenome | biome: human gut; feature: human-associated habitat; material: faeces | place: China | collected 2012
TAAACACGCTCCGAAGCCGCATCTGGGATATGGTATTATTTCTTTTTTCTGACTATCCAAATCCACAGTTGGTGAGAATGGGGGATTAAATACTAATTTATTTGAGGGACTAAAGAAACGAAAAGCAGAAATTTGATAGAAAAGAAAATGTGAAGATAGTCGCTTCGTAGAAAATGCCTGTTCGGCATTTTTACTGACTCCGACATCACATTTCTTTTCTATTAAATTTCTGGTTTTCTGTTCTTTGACTCCAGATGGAAATTAGTATTTTCGTTTTGGGAAAAATAAGGGGATTGTCCAGAAGACTATGGTTTTTATTTAGAATGAAAATCTCCAAAAGGAATACGCTTTCTGCTAAAATCCATAGCTCAAAGTCATAAAATATAATATTTATAAACAGTTTTTCTCTTTTTCCATAATTTTTTAATAGACAACAATTTGAATGTCAATCCTTTTGAATTTAATTCCATGGAAAATTATAACTTTCTGGAGAATCCCCTTTTCTTTAGAAAACTCAATGTAATTCAGCAGAAAGATACTCACGTCTGGGGAATTCCCTTATTTTTTGCACAAAATCCTGATTTCATCTGGAGCCAAAGAACAGAAAACCAGAAACTTTATATAGAATAAAATGTGATGTCGGAGCAAGTAAAAATGCCAGTCAGGCATTTTCTACGCCGCGACTATCTTCACATTTTATTCTATATAAAGTTTCTGGTTTTCGTTTCTTTAGTCCCTCAAATCAGGATTTTAATTTTCTTTCATTAAGGCAATAATACGTTCTGTTGCGTGTCCATCGCAGCTTCCCATGAATTTTTCTTTGAAATCAATGACTTTTTGTTTATCAAACTGTGTATCAATATTCTTGATGCTGTTTAAAAGCTCATCTTCTGTCTGAACAACCGGACCTGGTGTGAATTCAGAATAGTCATAGTAAAAGCCACGCCAGTCACAGTAGTTATCATAATCATATGCATAGAAAATCATTGGTTTTTCAAATAAAGAGTATTCAAATACCAGTGAAGAATAATCAGAGATACAAATGTCTGCACAACAAAGTAAGTCTTCGATAGAAAGGTACTTGGTAAGGTCTCTTGCAAAATGCTGTAATTCTTCCGGAATGATCGGTGGATTTTTGACGAATGGATGATGCTTACAAACGATAACATATTCGTTGCCTAATTCACGACAAAAACGTTCAAAATCAATACGATCCGGGGAGGAAGCAGTAGCAACATGACCTCGGAAGGTTGGAGCATAAAGAATAACTTTTTTATCTTTAGCTTCTGGCATGATTTCGTATAGTTTTTGTTTACGGCTTTCTACGAATTCTTTATCATAGAACTGGTCAGTACGGCTGACACCGGTTGCTTTTACAATCCCTTTAGGAAGGTGCATTGCCTCTTCATATGCCCAGATAACTTCAGGACTACTGACAGTTACATGAGTAAGGTTGCCATAGTTTGGATATTTATCTAATGTAGCAGCGGAAGAGCCGAATTTTAATTCTGCTGTACTGCGGCCAAACTTTTTAAATGCACCACAGGCATGCCAGAGGTTGATCGCTACAGTTTCTTTTCTTAATGGAATAGAAGAAAGAATTAAAGAAGCATCATCAACAAAGACATACTTTGCTGTTGCAAGTTCTTTGAGCATTTCATTAACGCGCTGTGTAAATTCGCGCCCACGGATAAAATTAAACTGTACATAAGAACATTTTAAATCATATTCGCCGGATTCTTCTAAAGCTTTATAAATAAGTTCAAATGAATTGGAAAGTTTTGTAAAACGCATTTCTAAAAACAGGACTTTATTCTCCTGTACAGGTTCAGTACAGTAGGAAGAATATACTTTTGGAAAATATACTTTGTAGCGATAGTGTTTGCGGATTCGTCGTAACTTTGAAATGAATTTCTTTTTGAATTTTTTTAATACTGACATAATTTATACATACCCCTTTGTATTATTTATTTATGAGCTTTAAATCAGAGAAATCAGATTGGCAATTAGTGCGGAGATGATTCCGATAGAAGAAATCAGTAGATTCCATCGAAAGAGAATATCAATGCTATATTGCAGATTCCAGTGAAATAAAACAGAAAGACCTGAAAGAATAAGAAATATAACCTCAAGAAGAATCAGGCCTTTGCAGGCAAGATGCATATCCTGTCTGCTTAATTCCATATTTAAAGAAATTCCCATAATGATATACAGGAATACAAACAGAAAGATTATATCAGAAGCTCGTAATTGTTGCAAGGCTTTCAGGGAAATTGCCCATCCTTTTTGGAAGGAAAAAGGGAGTGTTCTGATATTTTCCGGGAGAAACCGGCTGATAATATAAATAACGGTCGGTCCAAACAAGAGTGGACCGATCCCGATAAAAAACTGTCCTAAATCTCCCTGCAGTTTTTGTAAAAAGGAATGATTTTCATGGTGCATTTTTACAAATCCTAAAGTTCCGCCTGAATGAATCGCCTTTTTTGTGGTACGGTACAGGCAAACCTGATCAATATGGTATCCAAAGAAAAGTCCAAAGAGTAAATGTCCAAGCTCGTGAACGGGAATACCGATCAGATTAAAAAAGTCCATAATAAAATAGCCACATTTTTTATTGGAAAAGTTTTGAATGGCTGAGTGTCTGCTTTTCCCGATAATAAATCCCAACAGGATTAAAACGAAAAGCAGCTTTAAATTAAGCTGTACGAAACAGGTAATCATATAGAATCTCCATAAAAGTCTTCGTTTATATATACTTACTAAATATAACATTTAATATTGAATTTTTTGTGAAAAACGTATAGTATAAATATAATATAGTATTTTTTTCAAAATTGCTATAATTACTGAGGAAAAAGAGGGAGAGAAGAAATGAATCTTATAATCGGAGTCGTAGTAATTGGAATTATTATTGCTGGGATTGCCTTTTTTATGGCTAGTAAGTCTGATTCAAAGAATACTGCGAAAGAAGAGTTACAAAGTACTGCGAAAAGAGAGTCACAAAGCAGGACACAGGAAGAATTGCAAAGTACTGCGAAAAGAGAGTCACAAAGCAGGATACAGGGAGAATCGCAAGGTACTACGCAAAAAGAGTCACAGAATATTTCGATAAAAGAAGAGGCATCTGCAGATATGCAGGCAGTGAAACAAAAAGAGCAGTTATATCATTATATGACTCAGGAGCTGCAGAATTTGTTTTATGTTTATAATAAAGAGGAATGGAATCAGCTTAAAAAGCTTGGAGAGATATCTCAGGAATTATATAAGGAAAAGAATGATATTATTGAAGGACTTTCTACCGTTACGGGAAGAATGGTAAAAGAATACTTTACTTGTGTAGATTTCCGGGAAGAAGAAGGTAAACTTGTAGGATATGTAAATGATATCGAAAAGTTAAAGCAAGTGTTTTTACAGTTTATGATGCCGTTTTATCCGTATTATTACAAAGAGCTAAGCGAAGGGGGACTTCGTTATACTGCGCTTCTCCATCCGAATACGCTGCGTCTGTTCCAGCAGCTTACCGGTAAAAAGTTCAGACCAGGATATCGAAATCGCTATACCACAGGTGTTCGTGCTTTTGAGTGGGATAAAGATCGGTATAAAGTATATGGAAAAGATGGAAGACTTTTATGTGATGCTGTTTTTGGTTCGGATGGAATAAAAGAAGGTTACGGACAAAAGAAATATTTGGATAAACAACATCCAGAATGGAATATTGTGGAAGAAGGAATCTGGAAAGAAGGCGTATTCCAGAGTGGGATATTACGTTATGAATATAAAAAGTCTGTACAGTAACGCCTTTGTTGTGCAGTTTGCTTTGCAAGTTGTTTTATGATTCGCAGTGGAATTTATCACTATGTACAAAGAAAAGTGCATAAATTTTTGTATTTTCTTTTGAAATAGCTTGAAAAGCAGAAACAAAACCGATACAATAAAAAATGTGTGTGCAAGTTCGTGCGATAGTTCATTGCGCGATCTGCGGTCGAAAGATTTTAGTTATTTGGATTTAGTTAGGTATATGACTGAATAACAGGAGGTAAATAAAACATGTTTAAAAAATTATCAGAACAGTTAAAAGCAAACCCACGTACTATTGTTTTTACAGAAGGAACAGATGCCCGTATTCTTGAAGCGGCAGATAAACTTACAGCAGAGGGAGTTCTTGGTGTTATTCTTCTTGGAAAGGCTGACGAAGTAAAGGCAGCAGCAAAAGAAACCGGATTTAATATTGATAAATGTCAGATCATTGATCCGGAACAGTATGCTGATATTGATGCGATGGTTGATGAGATGGTAACATTAAGAAAAGGCAAGATGACACCGGAACAGGTTCGCGATGCTCTTTCTAAATCAAACTATTTTGGAACAATGTTAGTAAAGATGGGTAAGGCTGATTGCCTGTTAGGAGGAGCAACTTATTCTACAGCAGATACAGTACGTCCTGCATTACAGTTAATTAAAACAAAACCAGGTAACAAGATTGTAAGCTCCTGCTTTATCATGGTAAAAGGTGATAAGAAGTTAGCAATGGGAGATTGTGCAATTAACATTGCTCCAAATGAAGATGAATTAGCAGAGATCGCTATTGAGACTGCAAAGACAGCAAAAATCTTTGGTATTGATCCAAAGGTTGCTATGTTATCTTATTCTACATATGGCTCTGGAAAGGGCGAGATGGTAACATTAATGGCGAATGCTACAAAGAAAGTAAAAGAGATGGCGCCAGACTTAGATATTGACGGTGAGCTTCAGTTTGATGCAGCGGTAGCACCGGAAGTTGCAAAAGTAAAATGTGCAGGTTCTACAGTAGCAGGACAGGCAAATACTTTTATCTTCCCAGAAATCAGTGCAGGTAATATCGGATATAAGATTGCTGCACGTCTTGGTGAATATGAAGCAATCGGACCAGTTCTTCAGGGACTTAATGCACCGATCAATGATTTAAGTCGTGGATGTAATGCACAGGAAGTTTATAAAATGGCACTTGTTACAGCAGCATTAAGCTAAACTTAATATTATTTTCGATAATAACTTCGAATAAAATAAATAGAAACGGGAAATGGATATTATAGTAGTAACTTTACAGAAACAACTATCGCATCTGTTTCCTGTTTTTTGTCTAATTATACAAAGAACTGTTGCTTTTTTATTAGAAAATTGTTATAATTATAACAAGAAAACCGGGGTTACAAAGCGGTTTTTGTAGCAATTTTTTTCTATCATAAGAAAGGATGGTATTTTTTTTATGGCAAACATTATTATCAGTCCAGCGAAGTACGTGCAGGGAAAGGGAGAGCTTGCTAATATTGCTCAGTACGCTACAAAGCTTGGAAAGAAGCCTTTTATTTTAATTAGTGAAAGCGGAAAGAAACGTGTTGGTGGAATTATCGAAGATAGTTTCAAAGAGACAGGATGTGAACTTGTTTTTGAAGCATTTCATGGGGAATGTTCTAAAAACGAGATTAACCGCCTGGTTGCTATCGTAAAAGAAAAAGGCTGCGATATGGTTATCGGTGTCGGCGGCGGAAAGATTTTTGATACAGCAAAAGCCGTTGCTTATTATGTGAACAGTCCGGTTATCGTATGTCCTACCATTGCCGCAACAGATGCACCTTGTTCTGCCCTTACTGTAGTTTATACAGATGATGGCGTATTTGAAGAATACTTATGGTTACCGGCAAATCCAAATCTTGTTTTAGTAGATACCGATATTATCGCAAAGGCTCCGGCGAGACTGTTAGTTTCCGGCATGGGTGATGCACTTGCAACATATTTTGAAGCAAAAGCCTGTCAGGCAAGCAATGCAACTAGCTGTGCAGGTGGTCATATTACAATTGCAGCGATTACTTTGGCAAAAGTTTGCTATCAGACATTAATAGAAGAAGGTGTAAAAGCAAAACTTGCAGTAGAAGCTGATGTATGTACTACAGCAGTAGAAAAAGTAATTGAAGCAAACACACTGTTATCTGGTATGGGATTTGAAAGTGGCGGATTAGCTGGCGCACATGCCATCCATAACGGCCTGACATGTATTAAAGAATGTCACCATTTATATCATGGAGAAAAAGTTGCATTTGGTACATTAACACAGCTTGTACTTGAGAATGCCGATGAAGATTTATTAGATGAAGTAATTACTTTCTGCATGGATGTTGGACTTCCTACTACATTTGCAGATCTTGGAATCGAAAATCCGGATAAGGATGCTCTTATGGAAGCAGCAACATTAGCAGCTTCACCAGATGATACATTAGGTAATGAACCATTTGAAGTTACACCAGAGAAGGTATACGCAGCAATGGTTGCAGCAGATGCCTTAGGAAGATACTACAAAGGTTTTTAATTACTGATTTATAGTTTACGAAAAAAGAAACAATACCATTTCCCATCTGCTCTGTAGTCGCTGCGTTTAAGATGCTTATCCGCATCTTAAACACGCTCCGAAGCCGCATCTGGGAATGGTATTGTTTCTTTTTTCTGTCTACTCTAAATCCGCAGTTGGTGAGAAGGGGGATTGCCCAGAAGGCTATGGATTATCGGGGAATAAAAGTCTAAAGGATTGACTCATTTCTTCTGGATATTTTCATTTGATATAGAAAGCGTAGACTTTTGGAGAATCCCCTTATTTTTTTACACAAAATCCTGATTTCATCTGTGACCAAAGAGCAGAAAACCAGAAACTTTATATAGAATAAAATATGATGTCGGAGCAAGTAAAAATGCCAGTCAGGCATTTTCTACGCCGCGACTATCTTCACATTTTATTCTATATAAAGTTTCTGGTTTTCGTTTCTTTAGTCCATTAAATCAGGATTAGGAATATTCTAATGTAATCTGGCTGCCTTTTTGTGATAGATCTGATGGAGTGACAAGGAGCTTTACGGGAACCCTTGTCTGAATGGCCTCTACATGACTGATGATGCCAATACTTCTCTTTTTAGATTGAAGCTGCTCTAAGCTATTCATGACAGTGTCTAGCAGATCGTCATCTAAACTTCCGAACCCCTCATCTAAGAAGAAAAATTCAAGTGGTGCAGCTCCATTAAGCTGGATGGAGGAAGAAAGAGCTAATGCTAATGAGAGGGATGTAATAAACATTTCTCCGCCGGAAAGAGTATCGGAAGGCCGTATGGCACCTCCGTTCTTATTATCCCGTATAATAAATTCAGCGGATTCGTTAATTTCAAGAGCGTAGTTTCCACCGGATATCTTTGAGAGAATGACGGAAGCTTCTCTGGCAATATAAGCAAGCTTTGCCTGGGCTACATATTCAATGAAAGCATTTCCCTTGAAAAGCTGTTCTAATTCTTTTATCATATCTTTTTTATGTGTTTCTTTTTCCCATTGTTCTTCTAATTTTTGTTTTTCAGCGAGTCTTTCTGTCATCTCCTGAATCTGATGGTTTAAAAGGTGAAGGGAAGAAGTTAGAGTATTAATTTGGTTTCTGGCAGAGTCCCGTTCTTCTTTTTGTCTGCGCCAGTCTTCTTCTTCAATATGACGATTTCCAAGCTTATCTTTTAAATAAAGAATTTGCTCTTCGGTTTTCCTTGCAGAAGTATAGTAGGTGTCAATTTCGTTGAGAAGTTGATTTATTTGTATTTCTTCCATGTAGTAACGTTCAGGCTGCTCATCTTCTTTGAAACCGAGTATGTTTTTTTGGTTTTGATAAAGCTGCATCATTTGCTTTAAATGTGTATGTGAAGAAGCGGCAGTGCTTTCGCAGGAGCCAAGTTCTTCTCGTTTTTGCTGCAGTTCTTTTTGTTTGTTTTGGTAGACTTCTTCTGCTTTGGAAAAACGAGTTTTGAGATTTTCCTGTTGTTCTTTGACTTTATTTAATGCCAGAGGAAAATCCATATCGAAAGAGAACTGTTTTGGAATTTTTTCTGTTTGTTCGGCAATTACTTTTTTGCAGTTATCAATGGTTGCAGTGAGGGATGAACTTTCATTTTCCAAAGATATAATCTGGGAAGAAAGACTTTCTTTCTCAGAAAGGAGGGTTTCTAAAGAAAGGCGTTTTTCTTTTAAAGCTTTTTCTTGTTTTTGATGATGTTCTTCCCTATTTCGAAGGTTTTTAAGGGCGATAGAAAAATTTTCGATGTTATTTTCTTTTCGAAGAGAAAATATTTTTTCCACATAGTTTTGGAGAGTGTCATGTTGTTCTTTCAGGAGTGTGCTCTGTTCTGTATACTGGTTTTCCTGCTGTTGAAGGTGTCCTTTTGCCTGTAAATATTCAGCGTGCTGTCTGGAAATAGCAGAATAATCCGGTACGACAGGGGGATCATTCGGAGATTTTTTCTGTAAATCAGGGGAAGAAATCATATCAGAGAGATCGTTTTGGGTAGTGATTTCCAAAGCCTCTTTTAGATTTGGGAGTTGTGTATTTAGAGAGGCAAATTCTTTTTCAATCTGCATGATTCTATTCTGCAATTGCTGTATATTTTTTTCTAGATTTTTTTGCGTTTCTTCTAAATCTTTCAACGAAAATGGGGAGGATTCTGTTGGCAGATCATGTTTTTCATAAGGAATACCGCAGACAGGGCAGACCACACCTTCTTGTAATTCTTCGCGTAAAAGCTGAGCCATATGATTTTGCTGCAATAATTTTTGCTGTTGCTTGTTTTGAATTTCTTTCTCTCTAAAATTAGTTAATTTTTCAGTAAGATCAGAATGTTGTTTTTCTAAATAAGAAAGTCGATGGGAAAGTTGTATATAGCTGTATTCTAATTGATTTTTTTTGAGAGCAAAGGCTTCTTTTTCTGTTATAATCTTTGCTTTTAAGTTTGATAACGTTTCAGAATTAGTTGTATAGTTCTGATGCTTTTCCCGATAGGTTTCTTCCATGATATTGCCCTGTTCTAAAAGAGATTTTTTTTCAGCAGTAAGTTTGTCTGCATCCAGTTCCGCTTCTATGTTTTCAATCTGTTTTCGAATGTCTTCTTCTTTTTTTAATTGGCGTTGCTGTTTTTCTTTTAAAGGAGACAATGTTTTTAAAAGTTCCTGGCTTTGCCTTTCGTAATCTTTTTGTGATTTAGACCAGGATTGTATTGTGTTGATAGTGGATAGAGAGTTTTCTAATAATTGCTCTTCTTTTTGAAGGACAGGGAGAGTTTCTTTTTGTAATAGATGGACTTCATCATATGCTTTTTTCGCTGCTTCAAAAGCAATGTGAAGAGAATCTGCTTCTTTTTGAATATGCTGCAATCTTTTTTCTGCTTCTTCGCAAATGCTTTTTGTCTGTGAGACCTGATCAGAAAAAGAACGAAGCTGATTGGCTTTTTTTGCAGTATCAAGCTGTTTTTCCTTTTGTTTTATGGAAGAAAGTTTCTTTTCATTTTCTTTTTTTTGTTCTTCTAGGGGCGAGAGTTCCTGCTGTAAGGAGAAAAGTTCATTTGTTTCTTCAAAGTTTTTTTCTAAAACAGTGAGCTGTTCGGAGAGAGTGGCACACTGTTTGGTATTTTCTTTTTTTTCTTTTTTCAATGAAGAAAGCTTTTGGGAAGAGATATCTTCATATCCCTTTTTTTCTCCGGAAAGAGTACTTAAAAGTAAATCTTGTTTTTGCCTTGCGCGGGCAATTTTACCGGTAAGTTCTATTCCATATTTTTCAAGGTGAAAAATACGCTGGAGCATAACGCGTCGTTCTTTGTTTTTCAGACGGAGAAATTCACTGAACTGTCCTTGCGGAAGAACGACCGTCCTCATAAAGTCTTCGCTTGTAAGTCCAAGAAGACGGATACATTCATTTGTAACTTCTGTAGGTTTGTCAGCTAAAACAGTTTCAGTATCTCCCTCATACAAGATAAGACGTCCGGTTGTATTTCTTACTGTAGAAGCGTTATTTCCTGTGTGATAGCGAAAAGAACGTTCTGCTAAGTATTTGCGTGTCTTGTCTGTTGTGATGGAAAAAAGAAAGGAAACGTTAGCCTTTTTTTCATTGGTATTGATAAAGTTTTTAGTATCGCGGGGGAGTTTCGCATATAAGGCAAGAGTCATCGCGTCTAAAATGCTGGACTTTCCGCTCCCGGTAGGACCAAAAATTCCGAAAAGTCCCTGCGAAGTCAGTGTTTCAAAATCAATGATCTGTTCTTCTCGGTAACTATTAATGCCAGTCAGTTTTAATTGAAATGGTCTCATTTAGTTCTCCTCCATAATCTGCATCAAAAGAGCGAGTGTCTCTTCTCCGATATCAACCTGAAATCTTTTCCGGTAAAAATTTTTAACAAGTTCATCAAATGGCTGTTCTCTAATATCAGAGGCGGAAAAGTCATCAGAGTCATTCTCTGGTAAAACAGGAGTGATCGATAGAATGTCTGTTTTTAATGTCTTCATTTTTTTGATATCTTCTTCATGAATATAGTGGTCGGTCTTGATCTCAAGATATACCCAGCAGTCCCGCTCTTTATTTTCTTCGCATTTTTCAATCGCTTCTTCAATGTTTTCACAATGCCATATTTCGATTGGTTTATATACAGGAAGCGGCAGTTCATGAATAACGCAGGGAGAGCCGGCACGAAGTTCTACGGAGATAACCTGTTTATGAAAAGAAGTTTCCTTAATATTAAAAGGAAGTGGAGAGCCGCTGTATCTTGCATTTGGACAGCCGGGAACCTTCTGTGGTTTATGGACGTGTCCAAGGGCGATATAGTCTGCTGTCTCAGGAAAGATATCTCCTCCGACCATATAGCTTCCGCCAAGCTGTATACTTCGTTCGGAACCATCTTCAATGCTGTCCATTACAAAGAGATGGCTTGCGATAAGATGTATGGAATCTTTATGAAAATGTTCTTTAAGAGAAGAGAAGAGTGCAGACATTTTTTCTCCATATGAAGCAGCTTTTTGTGTTTCATCGTCTGTTTCGTTAAGATATACTTCATTCAATCTTTTTTCACTTGGAAAAGGAACAAGAAGCATATCAACTTCTTCATTATTTATAATTGCGTGAAAATATCCCGGGGCACTTTCCGTAATTTCGTGTTGTCCATATATCCCGGGAGTGATTATGGAATTTGGGGTGCCGGCCATAACAATGCCATGATCTCGTGCGAGTGGTCCAGAGGCAGTCAGACGGTCAGGATTATCATGATTTCCGGAAATCACAACCGTCATACATCTGCCATTTCTTGAAAGTTGTTTTAATGTATCATAAAAAAGCTGTTCCGCCATGGCAGACGGATTATAATTATCATAAATATCTCCGGCAATAATAATCATATCTGCTTGTTCATCTTCACATATTTTTATAAAGTCTTTTAAAAACTGCCGTTGTTCCTCTAAGCGGGTGTAACCTTCGATATTTTTTCCAAGATGCCAGTCGGCAGTGTGGATTAACTTCATAAGTTAATCACCTCCTTTATCATGTTCCGCGGGTTTCAAAGTCAAACACCCTATCGTACAGGCACGAACGGAGCTTTGACCTTTTGACCCTGACATCATTGTATAGTATCTTATTTTTAAATGCAAGAATACAGAACAAAGTTTCTCAGGAGAAACGAATTTGACAGACAAGGGATGGCTAGTATAGAATAGAACAGCAAAATCAAATGTTAAAGGATTGCGATAATTTTGTAAAATATGTGATAAAACAGGAGGAAAGTAATTTGAAAGAACAATGGATGCAAAAGACAGGCGTTGTATGGTTTTTAGCTATGATATGCTGTCTGCTTTGGGGAAGTGCATTTCCCTGTATAAAAATAGGATACAAGATGTTTCATATTGCATCAGCAGATGCTTCATCACAGCTTTTGTTTGCAGGATGCCGCTTTTTTCTTGCCGGTTTTCTTGTGCTTTTGCTTGGGACTTCCGGAAAGTATAAATTAAAAAAGACGGAAATTCCCATGGCAATGATACTGGCAGTTTTTCAGACAATATTACAATATGTATTCTTTTATATGGGACTGGCTCATGCAACAGGAGTAAAGTCTTCAATTATTAACGGAGCGAATTCCTTTCTGGTTATTTTAATTGCCAGCCTTATATTTCATCAGGAAAAGCTGACCGGACCGAAAATTATTGGCTGTGTTATTGGTTTTGCCGGAGTGATTCTTGTTAATCTTGGTGGCGGAGGATTAGATATGAGCTTTCACTGGAATGGAGAATTTTTTATACTTGTTTCCACAGTGTCCGCTGCGTGTTCTTCTGCATTTATTAAAAAGTTTTCTATAAAAGCAAACCCGGTTCTCCTTAGCGGTTGGCAGTTTATGATGGGTGGTACAGTGCTTATCGTTATGGGAAAAATAATGGGTGGAAAACTTCGTTTTGAGGGAATCGCACCATTGTTCCTGTTGCTGTATATGGCTTGTATTTCAGCGGTAGCTTATACAATCTGGTCTTTACTTTTGAAATATAATCCGCCCTCAAGAATTGCAGTATTTGGCTTTATGAATCCGGTGTTTGGTGTAATGCTATCAGCTCTTTTATTAAAAGAAAAAGGCCAGGCATTTTCATTAGCTGGCCTGACCTCATTAGTTCTTGTATGTATAGGAATTTATATTGTTAATCGGGAGAACCCTTTGAAAGAAGCATCGCCAGATAAGATTTCCGCGTAGTTTCTCTCAGGCTGCTGCCCATATCTAAGAGAAGTGCCTCGATGCTTTGCAGGGCATTTTCTTTTTCTTCCAGAGTGTTTACGAGAATTTCCAGTTCCAAAAAAGAACCAAGTCCCTCTACCTGGTCTACGCAGGCAGTCATCATTCCTTTATGGTAATACTGACGGAGCTTCGTAACCGGATAGAGTCTTTTGTAACCAAGGGAGATAAGAATCTCCCTTGTAGTTTCTGCATCGTCTATGCGGGTTTCCAGTTCTTTTCTTGTTGTGGAAACAGTATCAAGCTTCGCCCCTTTATAGGTGAGGAAAGAAGCTGTTTCTCTTGTGTTAAAGTTATCGCATGTTCGTATGCGAAGTGCTTCGTCTGTTTTCATAAAATCATGAAAATCGCTAGTAAAATAAAAATCCGATTCTTTCACCAGATTGCCGGGTTCAAATCCAAACTCTGTTAACGTCCGTTCCGTTACAGATCTTCGGAACAGAGGAAGTTTAATTTCTACTTCAATCATAAATGTTACTCCATGGTTTGTGATGTACCCTTCTTGTTTTTCTTAAAAATCTTAAAAATAAGTACAGAAAAATTCCAGGCGTACACAGGTTATTAAATGTGAATAAAAAGATTCTTTGTTAGTTCTATTCCTTCTTTGTTTTATTTATTTGTAAAAAGAAGGTTCTGTCCTTTATAAGACAGAGTAAGAGAGTTGTTTTCTGCATGAATTTTCATGGTGCATTTTGAAAAACCATTCGGTAAATCTTTAAAAACAGCAGGAAGATTCATAGAATCATCTTTGTACGTATAAAAAGTAAATTCATTGTCCCTGCTTGAAAGATAGAAAAAATTAGTAACAAAAGCAGGTTCATTTTCAGTAGCAGCCTTCTCATCAAGAGAATGAAGTTCCATGTAATTATCGTATAAACTTAATTTGTAGCGGTTCGTGTCAGTTGTAAAGTCTTCCTTACTGTACCATACGTCATTTTCTGTAAGATTTAAGAGTGGTCCTGTAGTATTTGCAGAATCAGACTGTGTGCCTTTCTTATATTTCTTAAAAAGATAACTGACATTATCATAGGTCAATACAAGTATATTTTCAGAAGGCATCGTGTAAGAAAGCGTACTGCCCGAACCAAGATCATCCCATCCAGAAGGCAATCCTACAGCAGTTTCACTTCCGGTATTTAAAGAAAACTTTGATGAATCAGCAGAAAGACCTCCACTTAGGCAGGTTTTATTCTGTGTGATATCTTTCAGCGTAAAACGTCCCTCTTTATCTATGGAAAAGCTCAGATAATCACAGTTATAACTATCGTCTCTTCCTAAAGCATTCCCAACTCCATTCCACGTTCCAACCAGTTTGATGCCATCTTTACCGAGGTTCCCTGAAACCTTATTGCTACAGCCTGTAGCAGTAAGTGTAAAGAGTAAAAAGGTGGTGAAAAGTAATAAAAAATTTTTCTTCATAATATAGGTCCTTTCTGTGCGTAGTAGACACACATTTATGTGATACGTCTTAGCTTTTGTAAAAAAGACGTACTTTATTCTACCACATATCAGGCACAAGTAGGGAAAATATCTAAATCTTTTTTAATATCTTTCTTATAATTCGAAAGGTCTGACAGTTGCGTTTGTCAGTATCTTATTGTATTATATTTTATAAATAGATTTTATTAAAAATGTTTTAGATTCAAAGGAGGACCTTGATTCATGAAAATGATTTCAA
>OGYI01002412.1_pt1 | contig 14237 bp, 11 predicted proteins | sample 1576521 | NCBI WGS metagenome assembly OGYI01 (sample SAMEA3541484, study PRJEB24748) | human gut metagenome | biome: human gut; feature: human-associated habitat; material: faeces | place: China | collected 2012
ATAATGCTGCTTCCGGTGCTGTAGGAGGCGTCGATCTCCACAAACCGGTACTCATTGGTATTCCAAATGATGATTTCCTCGCAGAAACGGCTTAAATGCATGGAAATGGTGGACAGGGCCGCCAGAAGCTCGATGAGATAATCCCGGTCCGCCACGGAATCCATGGAGTTCAGGGTAGGCCCGTCAAATCCCAGAAGTTCGGCCGTATAACTCCGGTCCAGAGGATAGGTGGTTCCCGCCAGAGCGCCGGAACCTAAGGGACAGTAGTTCATCCGTCTGCGGATATCTCCCAGCCGGGACCGGTCTCTGGAAAACATTTCAAAATAAGCTCCCATGTGATGGGCCAGGGTAATGGGCTGAGCCTTCTGCAGGTGGGTGAAACCCGGCATAAATGTGTCAAGGTTTTCCTCCATAATCTCCAGAAGTTCCTTCAAAAGGTCCTTTAACAGGCCGTCCAACTCCCCAATTTCATCTCTGGTGTACAGCTTCATATCCAGAGCCACCTGGTCGTTGCGGCTGCGGCCGGTGTGGAGCCGTTTTCCCGCCTCCCCAATCCGCTCCGTCAAGGTTCCCTCCACAAAGGAGTGAATATCCTCATACTCCGAATGCTCCGGAATGGTCAGCTTCCCGCTGTCCAAATCTTCCAGGATTCCCGTCAGCCCCTCGATGATGGCCTTCTCGTCCTCGCTGGACAAAATCCCCTGTCTGGCCAGCATTTTTACATGGGCGATGCTGCCCCGGATATCCTGACGGTAAAATTTCCGGTCAAAGGATAAAGATTCGTTAAAATTGTGTACCAACTGATTCGTTTCTTTTGTAAAACGTCCTCCCCACAGTTTCATGTCTTTTGATTCCTCCTTATGCTTCTTCTTCCGTTTTTCTTCTGGTCATATAAGCCTCTGCGGCCGCCGTAATCCCCACAAATATGACGCTGGCCGCCGTAATGATCCCTCCGGCCCGCAGTCCGCGGGGTTCATAGGACAGCTCGATGGTATGTGTTCCGGCCGTTACATCGACAGCCAGAAAGGTGTCAAAAATCTCTCTCGGCTTTTGCTCGTTTCCGTCAATCAAAAGGCTCCAGCCCTCGTCGAAGGGGATACTGGTGAACATGGTTCCGGCCTGGTCAGCCGTAATGATTCCTTCAATCCCCACATCCGTCCACCGGGTAACCGTCATGGGATTTTGGTTCAGTTTCTCATACACCTGCTGGAGAGCGTCCATGTCAAACCGCCAGACCTGGGCTTCCAGGGCCCGGTTCGTGCCGTCCCCGTTTTCCAGTGTAATCTCCTGCCCGTCGGGGCAGTTTCCCAGCTCCAGGAAATATCCCCGGCTCACATTATCAAAGGTTCTGCTACTTTCCCCGGCGTAGACCGTTACCTTTTCAATCTGACGGTCCGTCACATAAACATAATAATCTCCCGTTTCCTGGGGCGTAAAGGAGATTTTTCCGCCCTGGCTGTCCGTATTCTCTTCCACCAGCACCGGGGATACCCCCAGCAGGCTGCACAGGTCGTTCTGGACATAGGCGGGGTTTCCGTAATCCAGAATCCAGTTGTCCTCGATGTCCGCCGGCAGCATAAAGGCCACCGGAAGGGTAAACTGGTTTTCATACAGCCAGGTACTGCCCCTGTGTCCCAGAAGTTCCAGCCCTTCTCCCGTCGCCTGCTCCTGGTCGTAGAGGGCGTACCGGACGGCGAACAGGCTGTCCACCAGGGGTGTGCTTCCGGTGATGCTGTAAGCGTTGGTCGAAGTCTCACATCCCAAAAGCCTTAAAAATGTGGACAATGACGCATCCGCTGTGGATGAAAACAGGGAAACCGATGGAAAATTCATCCATGCGCCGTCATTTTTCGTCTTCCTGGTGACCTTTTCCACCCGGTAAAAGGTAGTGGGTTCCAGCTCCGCCAGAAGGTCGATTACATCCTGATTATCTTCCGTATAAGCAGTGCGGCTGGTTGTGGGCACGCTGGTCACCGTGGTATTCACCGCCGCCTCCACCGACACCAGCCCCAGGGCGGCTAAAAGCACCAGATCCCCTCCCCTGCCGCCTTTGGCCAGCTTCATCAGTCCCGCATAAGCCGCCAGCAGCACAAGGGAAACATAGAATACGGAAAAATGGAACTGCTCCGTATTATCCACCAGCTTCTGGGCCAGAATCACAAAGGAAGAAGCACCCAAAAAGGCCAGCCCTACATATTTTAAGGGCATTTCCTCCAAATACATATACGCCCGGTAGCAGACCAGAAGCATCAGGGCGATGTAGATGAAAGACTGACGGCAGGGGAGACTGTTGGGATAATGGAACCCATGCCAGGTAAAATTCAACACATTAATGGCAAAGCTGGCGAAAAAGAGGAAAAGCAATGTGCCGTACACCGCTTTCTCCCGCAGCCGGATCTTTTGGCAAACCAGAAACAGCAGAAAAAAGATCAGAAAAACAGCGGGGCAGGATGGATCATATGGATCATAGTGACACTGGCCATGCTGTTTCCTAAATTATGGGATTTCCTTGCAGACTGGATCGGAACGAATTTGTGAGAATATTTCAGCAGGGAGATCAGGCAGTGCTAAGTGTCTGTATTTTTGTGTATACAGAAATATCCCTTTTCTTTTCTTCTCAGCTGTGTTATACTCATGCCTAGCACAACATATAGATGAAAAACAATATATAGAGAATATAGGTACTATATATAGTATTTTAGCATAGCGGCTTATATATAGCACAGGGAGGGATGAGCAATGTTATATGTGATCAAAAAAGATGGGACAAGAGAGGAGTTTAATCCGCAGAAGATCGTGGCTGCCGTGAACAAATCCGCAGAGCGTATTCTTTATACTTTTTCAGACGAGGAGAAGGATTTTATCTGCCGTTTTGCCCAGGAGCATGCGGATTCCCTTGGAAAGAATGAGATCGAGATCCAGGAGATGCACAACATCGTGGAGGGGGCTCTGGAGCGTGTGAATCCGGCAGTTGCCAAGAGCTACCGTGATTATCGGAATTACAAGCTGGATTTTATCCATATGATGGATGATGTATATACCAAGAGTCAGGCAATCCGTTATATCGGTGATAAAAGTAATGCCAATACAGACAGTGCCCTTGTTGCCACGAAACGAAGCCTGATCTTTAATGAGCTGAACAAGGAACTCTATCGGAAGTTTTTTATGAACCGTAATGAGCTTCAGGCATGTAAGGACGGCTACATTTATATTCATGACCAGTCTGCACGTCTGGATACCATGAATTGCTGTCTGTTCGATGTGGCAGCTGTTTTAAGTGGCGGTTTTGAGATGGGCAATGTCTGGTATAACGAGCCGAAGACTCTGGATACAGCCTTTGATGTTATGGGGGATATCATTCTCAGTACAGCAGCACAGCAGTATGGTGGCTTTACAGTGCCGGAGGTTGATAAGATCCTGGCACCGTATGCAAAGAAAAGCTATGATAAATATATTTCCGAATTTATGAAATACTCGGATGAGAGCTGGAGTGGCCGCGAGGAGCGAGCTATTGAATATGCTCTTGATAAGGTCCGCAGGGATTATGATCAGGGATGGCAGGGAATTGAGTACAAGCTGAATACCGTCGGTTCTTCCAGAGGGGATTATCCGTTTGTTACGGTGACACTTGGTCTCGGAACCGAGCAGTTTGAGAAGATGTGCACGATTTCCCTTCTTGAGGTCCATCAGGGAGGACAGGGGAAGGCCGGACATAAGAAACCGGTACTTTTCCCGAAAATCGTATTCCTTTATGACAAGGAGATCCATGGTCCCGGAAAGTGTTGTGAGGATATTTTTGAGGCTGGTGTGGAGTGTTCCTCCAAGACTATGTATCCGGACTGGCTGTCTATGTCCGGTGCGGGATACATTTCCAGTATGTACAGGAAATACAAGAAGGTCATCAGCCCGATGGGATGCCGTGCTTTCTTAAGTCCGTGGTATGAGCGTGGCGGTATGGAGCCGGCGGATGAGAATGATACGCCTGTTTTTGTGGGACGTTTTAACATTGGTGCGGTAAGTCTTCATCTTCCGATGATCCTTGCCAAGGCCAGAGCAGAGAGCAGAGATTTCTATGAGGTTCTGGATTTCTATCTGGAAATGATCCGTAACCTGCATATCCGCACTTACGAATATCTGGGACAGATGCGTGCATCCACCAACCCGCTTGCATACTGTGAAGGCGGTTTCTACGGCGGACATCTGAAACCGAATGAAAAGATCGGTAAGATTCTGAAGCCTATGACAGCTTCCTTCGGTATCACAGCATTAAATGAGCTTCAGGAGCTTTATAATGGCAAATCTATTGCCGAGGATGGGGCGTTTGCTCTGGAAGTCCTGAAATATATCAATGACAAGGTAAATCAGTACAAGAAGGAAGACGGTTATCTTTATGCGATCTACGGAACACCGGCAGAGAGTCTCTGTGGCCTTCAGGTAGAGCAGTTCCGTAAGATGTATGGAATCATCGAGGGCGTTTCTGACAGACCGTATGTGAGCAACAGCTTTCATTGCCATGTAACAGAGGATGTGACTCCGATCGAGAAACAGGATCTGGAGGGACGTTTCTGGGAGCTCTGCAATGGCGGTAAGATACAGTATGTACGTTATCCGATCGGATACAACAAAGAAGCTATCCGTACGCTGATCCGCAGAGCCATGGATTTGGGATATTATGAGGGAGTGAACCTTTCTCTTGCATACTGTGACGATTGTGGACATGAGGAGCTGGAGATGGATATATGCCCTGTCTGCGGTTCCAGAAACCTGACCAAGATCGACCGTATGAACGGATATCTTTCCTACAGCCGTGTCCATGGAGATACCCGCCTGAATGAGGCGAAGATGGCTGAGATCGCTGAGCGAAAATCTATGTAAATGCTGACTGTCCGATCAACTGTGGAACAGTGATCGGACAGCCAGACGGTATAAAAAATATCCCGCAGAGCTGCCGGTAAGACCAGCAGCCGTCTGCGGGATATTTTCATGTAAAGTGAAGGTTCACATTTCACTTTGTATTCTGAGTCCGTAAAATGATTATTTAATGATAGTTCCGGTCTTCTCACGGTAGCCGTCTTTTGCATGGGCCATGTCTGTGATGATGGTACGGCGTCCGGTTCCCTTCTCCACAAAGGAAACACCTGCTTCGATTTTAGGAAGCATGGAGCCTGCCGCAAACTGTTTGCCGGCAATATATTTCTTGGCATCTTCTGTGGAAATAGTATCCAGATAAGATTCATGATCCGTATTATGGTCAAGGCTTACTTTCTCGACGCTTGTAAGGATCATCAGAGTGTCAGCGTTCAGTTCTTCTGCAAGAAGTCCTGCTGCCAGGTCTTTCTCGATGATGGCACTGGCACCATTCAGCTGAGTTCCCTGCTCAAGAACCGGGATTCCGCCGCCGCCTGCAGCAATGACGATCTGCTCTGCAGCAGAGAGGACCTTCACGGTTTCGATCTCTACAATCTTCTGTGGCTTCGGTGCTGCAAGGATACGTCGGTACTGGCCCTCGCCCACCTTTGTAACAAAGTTTCCTTTTTCTTCTTCAGCCTCGGCCTCTTCTGCGTTGAGAACACGTCCAATGATCTTCTCCGGCTCTGCGAATGCTTCATCGTATGGATCGATGACAACCTGTGTCAGAACTGTGCTGACCGGTTTGTAGATTCCTCTGGAGATAAGCTCGGCACGAATGGCGTTCTGAAGGTCATAGCCGATATAACCCTGACTCATGGCAGAGCATACAGACATCGGAGCAAAGGTATAGTCCGGATGTGCTTTTCCGAATTCATTCATTGCGGTATGGATCATGCCGACCTGTGGTCCGTTGCTGTGAGAAATGACAACATTTGCGCCTTCTTCAACAAGGTCTGCAATTGCTTTTGCTGTTTCACGGGTAGCCGTTTTCTGCTCAGGAAGTGTTGTGCCAAGGGCTTTGTGGCCAAGAGCAACAACAACTGTTTTTTCGCTCATATGGATTCCTCGTTTCTTTTCATTTTTGCTGTAAATGAAGCTGTTTTCTATAATTTTCTATTATAAAAGAATAGAACCGGAATTGCAATGGAATTAAGATAAAAAGATAGAAACCGTCACTGTTCACAGGCAACTGGAAACCTTGTGGCGTACGTGCTATACTGAGAGAAAATAAGGGGGTGCAGTATGAATTATAAAATCAGTAATTCAAAATTATCTGTAGAAATTTCCTCAAAAGGAGGAGAGCTTCGTTCTATACAGGATGCAGAAGGAAAAGAATATCTGTGGCAGGGAGATGCGGATTCATGGACGGACAGAGGGCCAAATCTTTTTCCGTATATCGGGCGGATGACGGACGGACAGTATCGTTATCAGGGAAAGACGTATCATATGGATATCCATGGATTTTTGCCATATATGGAGATGAATCTGGTGGAGAAAAAAGAAGACGAGCTGGTTCTCGGGCTTCAGAATACACCGGAGACGGAGCTGTGTTATCCGTTTTTGTTTGAACTGGATATTTGCTGGAAACTGATAGAAGATACGCTTCAGATTACATATTATGTCAGAAATAAAGATATAAAGACGATGTATTTCGGTATTGGCGGTCATCCGGGATTCTGCGTGCCGATTGCGGATGGACTGGCATTTGAAGATTATCGCATTGATTTTGGAGAAAATGCGCAGTTGAGCCAGGTGGTTTTGTCAGATGACTGTTTTGTGACGGAAAATACGGTGCCGGTGCCGCTTGTTGATGATCGTTATCTGCCGTTGCAGCATGGGTTGTTTGACAGAGATGCGATCGTTTTGGATAAGATGCCGAAAAGCCTTGTGATCGAGAGCAAAAAAGATTGCCGGAAGATTCGGGTGGTTTATGAGGATATGAAATATCTCGGAATCTGGCACTGGCCGAAAATGGAAGTAAACTATGTCTGCATAGAGCCGTGGAGTTCTCTGCCATCCCGAAAAGGAATCACAGAAGATCTGGAGACACAGCCGAATCTGCTTCGGTTAGAAAGTGGATGCGAATACCAAAATACATGGAGCATTACCATAGAAAAGTAAATGAATGAAATGAGCAAAGGAAAAGCCGCCTGTACGCAGGCGGCTTGTTTCCTTAACTTTTTGAGGGGGGAGATAGAGAGTGGTTATTCATCTATCCAATACCTATTATAAGCAGGAAATATGTTTAAACTGTGTACTAAATCTAAAAGAAAAATAAAACTTCTAAAGAAAATTTAAAGAAACTCTTTAATTTTTACAGGCTCTTGTAGTCTGGACCGAAACGTGCTAAAGTGTGCTTATCTGAATTTCAGTTCTTTGAAATTCATAACTTTCAATCGTCATTTCGACAATGATCCCATGAAGAATGCAAAGTGAAAGGGGAAATGCCTATGGGCTGAGGAACAATGCCGGTGTTTTATTATTTGAAACTATTTGACAGAAGATTTTTGAAGTGAAAAGGAGTTTTTTATGAAAAACAGAATAATGAGAAAAATAGCGGCGGCAGGTATGGCAGTTTTCCTTGTCGGGATGTCGGCGGGAAGCGGATATATGTGGAAGGAGGCACCGGTTTATGCGGCGGAGGCGGTCTTTGAAACAGATGAAGGACAGAAGGACGGATATCAGATAGATGTGCTTACAGATGAAATGCAAAATTCGGATGTGGATATCATTACTGATGAGACTGAACTTCCGAATGAGGAAGAAATTCTGGACGAAGCAGAACTCCCGGATAATGCATTGCCGCAGACTGAAAGCGAAGATTCAGAGGAAATTTCGGACAATCTATATTCGGAAAATGAAAATGCGGATTCATTTTCCGATAGCAGTGGTGATACAGATACAAATTTACAGGCAGATCTGAGCCTGTCAGTTCAGTCAGAGGACGATACAGTCAAGGCAGGAAGTGATCTGGTATATACGATAACTGCCGAAAACACAGGGGGATGCGACCTTAAGGATCTGAGGATCAGCTACAATTTTTCAGAGAATGGTCTGTCCGGAGAGTGGTCGGAAGGTGCAGAAGATGCGGTGGGAAATACTGCATATATAGAGAAACTTGAGATGAGTGCAACAAAGACTCTGTATCTGACGGTGCATCTGCCGGAGGAAAGGACAACTGCCGTTTCATTAAAGCTGACAGCAACAGCCGGCAAAATATCTGCTGAAAATGAGACTGAGGAAACAGAAGAAATCGTAAAAAATACAGAGCTGGTGACGCAGATACAGGCATTGCAGGCTGCATTTGAGGTTGCCAAAACCGCAGACCGTTCCATGGCAGTTCCGGGGGATGAGATCCGTTTTCTGATCTGTATCAGAAATACCGGAGAGCGCACATTGCATTCGATTGTTACGACGGAGCGTTTTCAGCTCGGAAATGTGCCGGTGAAATTTCTGGAAAAAACAGGGGTAAAATTAAATAAGGCCAAAACAAAGGCAAGGATTGAGCAGATCGCACCCGGGGAAGCTTTCGGCCTGGAGGCGGTCGTGACACTGCCGGAAAGTCTGGAAGACCAGAATCTGGTCAATGAAGTTTCAGTGACAACTCTGGAAACAGGAGAGCAGACAAAGATTGCGCAGTCTGAAATACAGGTAAAGGCATCGGAAGAGGCAAAACAGGAAGAGACAACCTCCGATATTGATGGAGCAACGGGAAGTGAGCAGGCGGAAAGCATGCCGGCATCCACACATCCAAAAACCGGAGATCCATATCAGCCTCTTCTGTGGCTTTTTATGATCCCCGGTTCTGTGCTGGCTGTCGGATGGCTCCGCAGCCGGATGTGAAATTATTAGATTGATCTGGTTTATCGACAGAAATTAAAGGATGTCGATGTGCTCACCGGCAAGTGCTTTGTTCATGCTGCGGACTGCACAGAATTTACCACACATACTGCAGGTATCGCTGTGATCATCTTCCGGCAGACGGTCATCACGGATCGCTTTGGCGGTTTCCGGATCGAGCGCACATGCAAACTGTGCATCCCAGTCGAGGACACGGCGTGCATCTGCCATCTTATCATCAATGTCTCTGGCATGTGGGATCCCTTTTGCAATGTCGGCAGCGTGTGCTGCGATTTTTGAAGCAATGATGCCCTGTTTTACGTCTTCTACGTTCGGAAGTGCAAGATGCTCGGCAGGTGTGACATAGCAGAGGAAAGCTGCACCGTTCATGGCTGCAACGGCACCACCGATGGCAGCCGTGATATGGTCATAACCAGGAGCAATATCAGTAACAAGAGGTCCAAGTACATAGAAAGGAGCACCCATGCAGATTGTCTGCTGAACTTTCATATTGGCCGCAACCTGATCAAGCGGTACATGTCCCGGACCTTCGACCATAACCTGAACGTTGTGGTCCCAGGCACGTTTGGTAAGTTCGCCGAGGCGGACAAGTTCTTCAATCTGGCAGACATCCGTGGCATCAGCCAGACATCCCGGACGGCAGGCATCACCGAGTGAGATAGTAACATCGTGTTCTTCACAGATATCAAGGATCTCATCGAAGTATTCATAGAACGGGTTTTCTTCGCCGGTCATGCTCATCCATGCAAAGACAAGGCTTCCGCCACGGCTTACGATGTTCATTTTACGTTTGTGTTTTTTGATCTGCTCGATGGTTTTTCTGGTAATTCCACAGTGAAGTGTAACGAAATCTACACCGTCTTCTGCATGGAGACGAATTACATCAATGAAATCATGAGCGGTCAGTTCAGAGAGATCGCGCTGGTAGTGGATGACGCTGTCGTATACCGGAACGGTTCCGATCATGGCAGGACATTCGTGAGTAAGTTTCTGGCGGAACGGCTGTGTATTACCATGGCTGGAAAGATCCATGATTGCTTCTGCACCGAGGTCAACGGCTTTCATGACCTTCTGCATTTCGATATCATAGTCTTTGCAGTCTCTGGAGACACCGAGGTTTACGTTGATCTTTGTGCGGAGCATGCTGCCGACACCTTCCGGATTCAGACAGGTGTGGTGTTTGTTGGCACAGATCGCAACTTTACCTTCTGCGACCAGTTCCATCAATTTCTCAACCGGCATATGTTCTTTTTCTGCAACGGTTTTGATCTGCGGAGTTACGATCCCTTTGCGGGCTGCATCCATCTGTGTTGTGTAAGTTGTCATATAATATTTCTCCTTTATGTAAATGATAAGTGTTTGCATTGAGAGACGATAAATCCTGTGGTGGATTATTGTTATTTGATTCGTCCGAGCGTGTGATCAAGCGGACCGGAACCATGACCGAGATTCATCTGCGATCTCAGGGCTTCGGTCAGATACTGTTTGGAACGGCGCACAGATTCTTCGAGTGAAAAACCTCTCGCTAGATGTGAGGCAATTGCGCTTGAGAGCGTACAGCCGGTGCCGTGGGTGTTTGGATTATCAATGCGTCCACCGCGCATCCAGATACCATGTTCGTCTGTATAAAGAAGATCGTTGGCATCATTGATGCAGTGTCCGCCTTTCAGAAGCACGGAAACATGAAATTTTTCATAGAGCATATGCGCTGCTTTTTCCATAGATGCAGCATCCGTGATCTGTATTCCGGTGAGATTTTCTGCTTCCGGCACATTTGGTGTGATGACTTCTGCAAGTGGAAAGAGTTCTTTCTGGAGCGTTTCTTCCGCATCTTTGTTCATCAGGCGATGACCACTGGTATATACCATGACGGGATCCATAACGATGTGGCGTGCCTGATATTGACGCAGTCTGGAAGCCACGTGGTACATAATCTCAGAAGAAGAGAGCATGCCGATCTTCACTGCATCCGGAAAAATATCAGTAAAAATACAATCGAGCTGATTATCGAGAAATTCAGGAGATACTTCCTGAATGCCGTAAACCCCGGTTGTATTCTGTGCGGTCAGGGCGGTGATCGCACTCATTGCGTAAACACCGTTCATGATCATTGTTTTGATGTCGGCCTGGATACCTGCACCACCGCTGCAGTCACTGCCGGCAATTGTTAATACGGTTTTCATAATATTTTTGTCCTTATCATATTGGGATATGTTTAAACGCTATATCGCTTTTAGCTGCGACAGAAAACGTCTGACGGCAGCAGCTTTGTCTGTCGGTTTGAAAAGTCCGCTGACGACAGCTGCTCCGGCAATTCCGCTTCCGGCAAGGAGCGGAAGATTGTCGCTGTTTACACCGCCGATCGCAACGACCGGAATCTTTACAGCCTTACAGATTGCTTTTAAAGTTTCAACAGGAAGCTGTGTTACATTCGTTTTGGTCGTACTTCCAAAGACGGCACCGCATCCGAGATAATCAGCACCGGCAGCTTCGGCAGCAAGTGCTTCCTCGACATTATGGGCACTTCCGCCAATGATGAAATCCTCTCCCAGAAGCTTACGGGCTTTCTGGATTCCCATATCGGAAAGACCGACATGAACACCGGAGGCTCCGACTTTTTTGGCAAGATCCGGACGGTCGTTAATGATCAGAGGAACCTGATAACGGTCACACAGGTCTTTCAGAAGGGAAGCTTCTTTCAGAATCTCTTCATCGGACATATGTTTTTCTCGAAGCTGTACGCAGGTAACACCTGCTTTCAGAAGCTCTTCTGTGACAGTAACAAGTGTCTCTCCGGGCTCCAGCCAGCTCCGGTCAGTGACGGCATATAAATTTAATTGTCTGGCATTGATTTTCATAGATCTGTCTCCGTATTAAAAATTTTTTCTTCCAGTACATCAAAAAGCTGTGTATGGAAAGTTCCGATACCGCCATGGGTGGCATCTGTCCGCCGGCCGGCACAACAAGCGACTTCCCTCCAGAGAGTTCCGGCAGCGCAGGCTGCATCAAACGGGGAATCAGCGGCGCACAGAAACAAAGCGCAGAGTGCGGAAAGCATGCATCCGCCGCCCGTGATGCGGCAGATTCTGGAATCACCGCCTGTGAGAAGCTGCGTGTTTTCTCCATCAGAGACAACATCCATAGCACCGGTGATCAGAACAGTTGTCCGAAAGAGATTTGCGGTCTGTTTCGCAGTAGAACAGACATCTGATTCGGTAAGACGCAGGGCACTTTCAACTCCGCCATGAGAACGGGGAGAAGTTCTGTCAGAAAAAAGAGAACAGAGGACGGCAGCCTCTTCCTGATTACAGCGGATCAGATCCGGGTGCACCTGAGCAAGAAGGTTTTTTATGGTTTCCCGGCGAAATGCGCTGGCTCCGACACCTACCGGATCCAGTACAACGGGATGCCTGAGAGCATTGGCTTTTTTTCCGGCAAGGATGCAGGCATTGATTTTGGCCTCATCAGGAACTCCGGTGTTTAAGAGGGTTCCCTGACAGAAGCCGGTGATCTCTGCAGCCTCTTTTTCATTTTGTCCCATAACGGCACTTCCACCGGCTGCCAGAAGAAGATTAGCAACATCCTGCATGGTTACCGGGTTGGTAAGGCAGTGGATTTTGGGCGCTTTCCGACGGATGTTTTGAAAAATGATTTCTATATCAGTGACATGTGGCATAGATTATCTCCTGACTATGTGAAGTATCTGGCCTTTTTCAAAAACGCGAAGCAGTACAAAAGCAAGGACACTTCCTGTGAAGGTTGAGATAAAAAACGGAAGCATGTACACGGTAAATCCTGCCGGCGCGAGTCCCATGAGCAGTTTTGCGACAGGGTATGCGGCAAGTCCGCCGAGAATGCCGGTTCCGAGTGCTTCGGCAGCACAGGCAGGAGCAAGTTTACCGGTAAAGCGGAAGATCAGCCCGCAGCACAGGGCACCGACCATACTTCCCGGGAAAGCAAGCAGACTTCCGATGCCGAGCAGATTACGGATCAGACTTGCACAGAACGCGATTCCGACACCCCACCACGGACCGAGGATGACGGCGGCAAATATATTGACCATATGCTGGACGGGAGCGCATTTGCTTCCGGCAACCGGGACGCTGATCAGACTTCCGGCAACGGCAGCTGCGGTCAGAACTCCGGCAATGGCAAGTTTCTGGGTTGATGTTGTTTCATTTTGGTTCATGATTACCTCCTGTTTTCCTGAGGATAGATGGCAACAAAAAAGAAGATACCGCGCAGGTACCTTCTCAACTTGTCTGATAGCAAAAAGAAAATCCAAATGGAAAATCTTTCCGGGCATTCGGTATATCCCTACGTTGGCATTATCCAAATCAGGTTAAGGGTCGAAACCAAGAAGTTTCCTCTCAGCCGGCTTAAGGCCAGCTCCCCTGTTTTTATTTACGGGTTTATTATACAGCCGGAAGTGGGAGATAGCAAGAAAAAATTCTGCCACATTGAAAATAAAATGCACTTGTGCTATGCTGTAATGGAATATATCCGTTTGGAGAAACGGAACAAATATCACATATATCCCGAGGCAGAGGAGGAAAATATGAAAGTATCAACACTATTAGAAGGTTTGGAATATATCTGCTGTCAGGGCAGTACAGAACAGGAAGTCACTACCGTTGTGTATGACTCACGCAAAGTAGAAGAAAAATCTCTGTTTATCTGCATCCGCGGTGCGGTTGTGGACGGACACAAGTTTGTACCGGATGTCATCAAAAAGGGTGCAAAAACTCTGATCGTTGAAGAAGAAGTTGAGGCTCCTTCAGATGTAACAGTGATCAAAGTTACAGACACCCGTTATGCGATGGCATTTATTTCTGCAGCATATTTCGGTCATCCGGCAAAAGAGCTTAAAACTATCGGAATTACCGGAACAAAGGGAAAGACAACAACAACTTACATGGTAAAATCTATCCTGGAAAATGCCGGTTACAAAGTCGGACTGATCGGAACAATCGAAGCAATCATCGGAGAGGAACATATTCCGGCACACAATACGACACCGGAGTCTTATCTGGTTCAGGAATATTTCCGCAAGATGGCAGATGCCGGCTGTGACTGTGTGGTTATGGAAGTTTCCTCACAGGGGCTGATGCTTCACCGTACACAGGGATTTGTTTTTGACTATGGTATTTTTACCAATATTGAGCCGGACCATATCGGGCCAAATGAGCATAAGGATTTTGACGATTATTTAAGATGCAAATCTATGCTGCTCCGTCAGTGCAAAGTCGGAATCGTTAACCGCGATGATGAACACTTCGAAAGAATCATCGAGGGACATACCTGCACACTTGAGACTTACGGATTTTCTCCGGAGGCAGATCTGCGGGCTGAGGATGCACATATGGTAGGTGGCAGAGGCTATCTTGGAATTTCCTATCAGCTCAAAGGTCTGATGGAATTCCCGGTTGAAATTGATATTCCGGGTAAATTCAGTATTTATAATT
>OGYI01002419.1_pt1 | contig 14180 bp, 12 predicted proteins | sample 1576521 | NCBI WGS metagenome assembly OGYI01 (sample SAMEA3541484, study PRJEB24748) | human gut metagenome | biome: human gut; feature: human-associated habitat; material: faeces | place: China | collected 2012
CGGTCCATTACTTTGCCGGACGGCGAAGTTGTGGAAGCCGACACAGCCGATTTTATCGCAGAGCAAAACGGGTCGTATGATTTTATAGTAACGGATAACGCAGGAAACACATATACCCTGCACACCGAAGTCTCAAATATTGACTATCTTTCCCCTCAAGCGCAATGTACGATTGATCCCGGCCAGTGGACCAACCAACCTGTTGCAATGCATATAACAGCCACGGATCCGTCACCGGAAGACGGATATGCTCCAAGCGGTATCCAGTCAATTACACTGCCGGATGGAATGGTCGTTGACGACAGTCAGGCTGTTTTTACAGCGGATAAAAACGGCAAATATGATTTTGTGATTACAGATCGCGGCGGCAACACCTTTGTGCTGCACACAGAAGTTAAAATCATTGACGATCTTCTTCCAACAGCGAAGTACAGCGTTGTTCCAGGCAAATGGACGAATGAATCTGTGACGATTGAAGTCACAGCAGAAGATCCCGCACCGGAGGACGGATATGTCTCCAGCGGGGTCAAGGAAATCGCCTTTCCGGATGGAACAGTCATCGAAGGAGCATATGCAGAATTTACGGTACATGAAAACGGGAATTATGATTTCGCCGTGTCCGATCACGGGGGGAACATTTTTACGCTGCACGCGAAGGTCGAAAATGTGGATACAATATGCCCGGTTGTAGATTATCATTTTGAACAGCTGGAAGACGGTGGCCACAGGACCATTGAGGAATATGGCGAACGGGAATATTACAACTATGATCTTGTACTGCGCGCACAGGCGGAGGACAGCCAGTCCGGTATCGCACGATATGAGTACAAAATCGACGATGGGGAATGGACAGAATTTGACGCGTCAGTTCCTCCTGTTTTTGAGGACGAGCAGATCAGCCGGGTTGCAGTACGTGTGTGGGACGCTGCGGAAAATGTCAGCGAGGAAAAAATTCGGGAAATTATACTCGACAAGACGCCTCCCCGTGCTACACATACCCTCACCCCATCCGACAATGGAAACATAAACATCAATTTTGAGGCTGACTGCAGTATCAGCGGTATTCAATCACTGGTTCAGCCGGACGGTATTGCGGTATACGGCGGTGCATCCACTGCCGTATACGAAGTGGATTGCAACGGAGATTATGATTTTACGGTTTGGGATTTCTGTGGGAATCAACTGACCCACACTGTGACGGTTTCCAGTTTCACAGCTCTGAATAAAACGCAAGATGCAAAGCCGCAGGACACGGATGATACAAAACCGCCGCAGGATTCAGACCACAAGCAATCGTCGAGTGCACAGCCGAAAAAGGACAGCACTTCAAAACCAGCTCCCATGCAGCAGAAACTATCCCGCGCGCTGACCTTGGCCGATTTAATTTGTATGCTGCTGACCCTTCTTTTGGCTATACTCATCTGGACACGACAAGCGGGGACGGGTGAGGAGGAATCTGATGCGCAGAGACAAAAATCATGCGGCTTTGGCGTTCAAAAAGCTGCAGCGACACTGCTGGCTTCATTTTCCATACTTTTGTTTTTCCTCACACAGCCCTTGGTATGGCGTATTCAGCTATTTGACTGGTGGACGATTCTGTTTGCACTGCTGACACTGGTCGTGTTGGTTCTGCTGATCACCTGCCGGCGCGATAAAGAGAATGCTCACAAATACGAAGACACAGAAGACGAGGAGGACTTTTTATGATGATGACCAAATCCATTGGCATGGCTTTATGCTCCATTACAGCGGCACTTTCTGTCCTGCTGACAGGTGCTCCGGAACCGGATTCCGCAAGTCTTGTTGAAGCGGAAAGTGAAGGAAGCGCTGTAAGTTCCGTACAGTCCGAGATTTGCGCACCGGCAGGTCAAGGTACGGATGAGGTACCTTCGTCATCTTTACCTACAGAAGTGGTCATGGAACCGGAATTAATATCTTCAGAGGGACAGTTTGCAGCTTCTGATTCATCACCGGGTGAGGCTGCGGAGGAGGCCAGTACAGCAACCGGTCAAGCGGTGCTGCAGGAAGCCCCGCTTGACCAACCCACGGAGGAGGACACAGCCGATACTATCACCTGTGCAGAACCGGCGGCATCCGCACCCGCGCTTATGTCACTGGATACGCCGCCATACATAACAGATGAGCTTGCGCATCTGCTTGCCACCAATCAAGCGGACAGTATTATGGGGAGCTTCGGCATCGTGCGTTCTGAAGCCTGCAGTACAGTGCAGGCAGTGTTTGAGGTTTCCGATTACAGTGGACAGGCTACCGTTGACGCCAATTACGCAGAATTGTGGGCTGCACTGGAAAGCGAATTTCGTGCCCTTTCTGCTCAAGGATACAAATATACAAATTGTAAATTTGAATATGGAATTATCACTTTGTTGAAATGAGGCGATTATATAATGTGCAAAATTATTTTTTTTGTGATTCTGTTCTGTGTTGTTTTTACCGTATATGCGTGTCTGGTTGTGGGAGCACGATCAGAAGACAGGTGATGAGATGCATTTTTCTACATCGGGAGAGCAGCTGCTGCAGGAACTGAGACTGATGGAAGCTTTGCCGGAAGAACCGCAGAGGATCAAATCAGCGCTTGCGGCGGCGGAAAAACTCACACTCAGACTGCGCAATCATTACGAAGCAAACTGGTCTCTGCCTCCTGTTCCGGGCAGAGTGATGAAGGATTCGACCGCCTATGCAGGCAGTATTGGTATGACAGAATATGGATGGCTTCACATCGAACTCAATAATCTGCTGCCGCATTGTCAATTCAGTACCCCGGAATACCTGCATGATACGTTGGCGCGTCTACTGCGCGGATATGCCGCTGCACATCGGTTGCCGCATTTTGAAAAAGCCTTCCTGGCGATAGAAGAATGGAGCGATATTCCTACACGTTCCGTTTACGATCCGGACAACAAGGGATGGAAGGCTATTCCAAACGCCATCAAAGGGGTGCTTGTTGATGATGACGACCAATACAGCCTTGAGATTGCGTTGCTGTCCAAGCAATCCGCTGTGACTGCCTGCCACATCTACATTTTGGATGCCGATGAAGCAGACGTTTTTTTTTCGTGGCGTTGCGGTGATTTTGGTGTTTATCCATAGGTTCACACGGGCGCGGAATAAAGCGTCGGTCATATTCACACATGGGCGCTGTGGAAACTCCACCGCGCCCATGTGCAGTGTGCAAAAAAGCTGTGCGCGCTCATGCTTTTGATCAGGATGTATGGGCGCGGCTAAAAAGATGCGCCCACCGTGTTCGCTTGGGCGCGGAAGGAGAATACTTTGATCTATGATTCGGCAGATATAGCACTGCTGCGCTTTGCGGCAGCCGCAAAAAATATTCCTCCGGATCTGCAATACCATCTTTCTTCGCGAGTATGGGATCGGGAACACATTCATACTCTGTGCGCGCAGAAGCTGCTTGCAGAAAACCGCAATCATCTTTCGATTTCTCTGACACCCAAGGGGGCCGCGCTGCTTAATCATCTGGGATGGCCGGTGACATTGGATGCCAAACAGCCGGCCCGAAATAAACTGGAACGCCGGTTGCAATCGGCATGGATCGCCGCCCTTTTCTATCGCGCGGGGTTTGATGTTTTCAATAATAAGGTTTCCAATCTTGCACTGCCGGAAACATACCTTCCCGCCAATGCTTTGCGCAGAGACACCACGGCAGCTGCGACCCGGGTATTTGCTGGCGTTCGGTACATGGGAATCGCACACAGCACGGAGAAGATGCTTCTTGCGCATTATGTGGACGGCGGTCATATGTACATCACCAGCGAAATGCGTATGTTCAATACAATGACGATGGCAGTATCCAGTGCCTGCATTCCGGCAGTCGTCTATTGCGGACTTTGCTATGACAATCTGGCAAAGCTGCTCACAGGTGCCAGTGCATTCACACCTACAAAAAGACGCGGCAGCGATGCGGTGACTTACCGCGTCGGTGCGGAAAGGACGCAATATCCACTTTTTCTTGTTGAGACGACCAACACAGGCGCATTCCAGCTTGCCTTGATCACCCGTGTGCGGGATTACCGGCAGCGTGTTGCGGAGTATGCCCTGCAAGGCGATTTTCTTCCACCGCCAGATGACGCGCCTGCACTGGATGCAATGTTAGGGCTTACCCCTTTTTTGACCTGTGTGGATATGGATATCACACGAATACGGCAGGCGGTGCGATACGCAAAAGCGTGCGGATTTCCTACGATCGCTGTAGTCGCACTTCCGTGTCAGCTCAATGCGCTGGCACTATGGTTCGCAGATCTATACCCCATTGAATTATATGCAATTGAGCAAAGTGAGCTGGAGCGTCTGTTTCCTGAAGTAATCATACGGGATATCTCCATCTCACCATATACGATGGGAGAGGGGGAGCACTATGTCGTGGCTGAATAGGCTGTGGGACATCCTGAGGCGGAAATTGCCGAGCCGGGAAAAGCTGATTGAGGCCGTTCCGCTGATTTTGGTGATTTTGTATCTGTATGGCGTTATGATCCATACGGTGCAGGCAGGAATCAGCCATACTTTCTCGGCAGAACCACCCAGCGGACCTGTTTTAGACTGGAGTGCCGCTACAGCTCTCGGCACGGTGTTTTCGCCGTTCGGTTTTCTTTTTACGCTGATAATGGCAGGATTGGTCTTCCTGTTTACGGATAAATTCCGCCAATGGCTGAGTGGAGAAAAGCTGGAGCGTGACAAGCGCGGTTTTGAAATTTTGCATGACGGCCTGCACGGGACCAGCGGATGGATGGGAAAAGACGAGCAACGGGAAATCCTGCAGATCGGACCTGTCAATGAACTTGCTGATTTCCCGATTGGAAAGCTGGATGAAGGGTCGCAGAAATTTGCGGCGCTCAAGAATTCCGCATATATGTCCGGCCACACCATTGTATATGGCGCATCCGGTTCGGGAAAAACCCGAGGCTGTACGCTCCCGTTGCTGATGAAAAAAATCGCCGAAGGAAAAGAGAGCTTGATCATTGTGGATCCCAAAGGAGATTTGTTCGAACGCACATACAAATTTGCGGTTGAAAACGGATATACCGTCCGGGCGCTGAATCTTCTGGACCTTGACCACAGCGACGGCTTCAACTGCTTTGACGATGTGGAACGGGATTCATCCCTTGTCAGTATCATCGCCGAAGCAATCATGGCGACAACCTCCAATAAGCTGGAACGAGAGGATTTCTGGGGCAAAGCTGAAAAAAACCTGTTGATGGCGTTGATTTTGTATGTTGCGACTTTACGGGATCAAACGACTGGAGAACTGCTGCCAATCCATGAACGGGGTTTGGGAGAGATCTATCGGATTCTATCCACCGAATCGTTCACAGATATCGACGATCGGTTCGCGCAGCTTCCGACAACACATCCGGCACAATCTCCCTATGGCATCTTCAAATTGGCGAACCGGCAGATATGGGGCAACATCGCCGTCGGCCTCGGCAACCGCCTGTCGACCTTTCAAAATTCGTTGGTGGACAAAATCACGCGATATAACGATATCGACCTCACACTGCCCGGTAAACGGCCGTGTGTTTATTACTGTATCATTTCGGATCATGACAATAGCATGGAGTTTCTGTCCAGCATGTTTTTTTCACTGATGTTCACACGGCTCATGGCAACGGCCCGGCGTGAAGGCATCGAGGGCAGGCTGCCCATCCGTGTCAATATGGTCTTGGAAGAATTCTGCAACATCTATATTGCCAATGCCTCAAGGCTTCTTTCTGTAGTCCGGTCGCGGAACATTGCCTGTATCCTTTTGACGCAGGGAATCGCGCAGCTTTCCGATCGGTATCCGCAAAAAGAATGGGAGGAGATCATCTCAAACTGCTCCGTACAGCTCGTTCTTGGCGTGAATGACTTGATGACTGCGGAATACTGCTCCAAAAAGTGCGGTGTCATTACCGTGCGTACCAATACGCAGATGTCTCCGCAAAATCCAATGTTCTCTTTTATCTATGGTGCGGGCGGAAACCGGTACAGTCAGACCCGTTCCAAAGGGCAGCGCTCCCTTATGCTCGCGGATGAGATCACCCGTTTGGATACACAGAAGTGTATCGCACTGATTGGCGGGCACAAGCCGCTCCTGCTCTGCAAAGTGAAACCGGAGGAGATCCCCGGATTCACGGAACTCCAGCCTACAAGGATCATGGATTATGTGCCCATGTGGTATACACTGGACCAGCAGCGGGCCGAGCGCGCTAAAACCCGGCCGGTGTCTACGGCATTTTCCTCAGAGGCAGCGGTGCCGCTGTCTCCTGTCGTACCCGAACGGTTTCGGGAGCGGCAGCCAGTACAGCAGATGTTGACGCTGGAAGAGCCAGCCGGGGAATTACAACGTTATGATTTTACCCATGCCCACAGCCCAAAGGCTGTGGCGCCTGAAGAACGCATCGGAAATATGCGGCGCTACACCGGAACACCGGCCGCACGAAAGGTGATGGAACAAGCCGCCAAAAGCAATGACGCAATCAATCAAACAAAGCACGGAGAATAGCAGAAACCGCTTTTTCCAGTGCGAAAGGGATGTACATTATGAAAGCCGCCACATTACCCGACAGGCCAGACTTCTCACTGATGAAGCTCAACGACGTAATATCCTACTATCATTTGCAAATGCCGCGTTGGCTTTTTGCAGACGGCCGGTATAAGCCGCTTGCCCTGGAAAGCAAAGTCGCATATACGTTTCTTTTGAACAGGTTTCAGCTATCCAGGATGAACGGCTGGATCAATGACGCCGGGGAGGTCTTTATTATTTTTACCCGGCAGGAACTCGCTGACGAAATGCAGATCAGCTTTCGCAAGGCCATTGAATGCTTTCAGGAACTCGTTTCTGCAAAATTGATTTGGGAGAGGAGAATGGGACGGGGATATCCCAACCAGATATACCTTGCGACTGTCCAGCTTTCGCAAGAGGATGCGCAGACACATACAAGCGCACCCTTTGGCAAAAAAACAAGACATGCGGATTCCGCACATCTGGAGTCCTGCCAGACATGCGGAAACGGCACATCAAGAGATGCGGAACTGGCACATCTGGATATGCCAAAACCGCAGGCAAGTAATACTGAGAGAATTCAAATAAGAGAAGATAGTCCGTCTTTATCTCAGACGGACGAGGACGAGCTCAGAGAAATCCTCGGTTCCTGCGAGCTGCATTTATTCCAGCGCCAGACTGCCGGAGTCTTTCAGCATGCTGTTACGCGGCTTTTCTATGCGGAGCAATGGCGGCTTGACCATTCACAGCTGCCGCGTTCCGTAATCCGGCAAACGCTCCACAGCCTGGATGGCAGTATCCTGCAGGCTGTGGAGCGTAAACTTCAGGAAAATACTCAGCAGCAGATCCAAAATACCATGGCATATACCATGACGGTGATCCTCAACGAAGTGTGGGAGTGCGAAGCGGACCTGCTGCTGGATCCGGAGCTTAACCGCACAATGGAATTTTCGGCGAATATGAAGGAGGGATTTCCTTGAACGGCCTGCTATCAGAACCCCAGGAATTTGTATTAGAAACGTTGCGCCAATTCAACGCGCTCCGTCTTGACCAAATCAAGTGGCTGCTGCAGACAAAATACAAAAGCCGATACGGCACGATCAACATACGGTCTGTGATGCGGCAGCTTGCGTACATGGGAAAAGTCCAGGCACAAGAGAACCTGTGGTGTGCGCTTTGGCGCAAACCGGTGCCTACGCTAATCGATGCATTTGACATCATGATGCTCATGTGTGATGATACGGTTCCGCAGTTTCGTGTGGAACACGACCAGTGCCAGTTGACCTTTTATCTGCCCGGTGGGGCGGGGGAACTTCCCAATAGTTTCAAAGTGTACTATGTCATTGGCGGACAGGAAATGGATGCCTGCGAAACAGCCTGTACGCGGCGGGATCCGCTTGGACACACGGTCCTGTACATCGTTTCTTCTCTTGCTCAGATCGAACGGCTTTACTGCAACAAATCCTTTTTTGCCGCACTGAAAGGGGGTGATGGCCGCTTCGAGTTTTTCCAGGGAAATATCCAATGAATGAAAACGAAAGGAATGAGCTGATATGCCGAGAAAAAAAGCTGCTGCGAAATCCGAAGCAGAAGAAACGACCGAAGTGCTGGATACAAAAGAACCGGAAAGGCCGATGTCTCCCAATGAAGGCCCGGCAGAAATCGGACAGGCCGGGGATGAAGCGTCTTGCGCTGGTGTACTGGAACCGGCCGAAGAAGAGGAGATGGACACGGAAGCCGCCACATCGCAGCAGGATATTTCAGTGGCGGATATGCTGCTGCCCGAAGAAAATACAGACAGCAATACGATGCCGCTGGAATCGGATATGCTGGCGGAAGAACTTCTCACAGAAGAAATACTGGCCGGAACTTTACCGGAGAGCGGTGAAGACACTTTTCGCACTCAAGGGATGGAGACCGAGAGCACGGACGATGAACCGATGTCGGGATGGGAGGATGCCGCGTCTGCAGAAGAGCCGGAACATTTTGAATCGGAGGAATCCAAAGCGTTCTTGGAAGGCGGAAGTAGCGGCGAGATACCAAAAGAGCCGGCACTGGACACCAGAGCCGCCCGTACGAAAGCCCGTGAGGAATTTTTCGGGCTGGATATCAAAACGCTGGACCGGGCTCTCTCTCCGCTTCAGAAAAAGGAATGGACGGACATCTATTCGTCCTTCCGCGCGGGCACACCAATCGCAGGGACGGTATCCGGAAAGGAAGAAATCGAACTGACCGTCCTCAACAAGGAGACCGGACGGCCGGAACGGATCAGCGTTTTGTGTTTCACCGTCATCAACTACCGCGTAAAGGTACTGATTCCCGAGACAGCACTCTGGAACAATGGGAAAGTACTCAAGCGGCATGTGGCCTCCCATATGGTCGGCGCCAATATTCAATATGTTATCACCAGCATCGACCGGGAAGGCGAATGCGCCCTTGCTTCGCGCAGCCTTGCCATGGAACAGCGGCGCCGGGCATTTGCACGCGCCCGTTCGGGCAACACGCCGGGAGAAATCGTACCGTGCAACGTTCTTGTGGTTGGCCCGAAGCAGGTGCTACTTGAATGTGGCGGTTACGACCTTGTACTGCGCCCCACTGATTTGAGTTACTCCTCGATTCTGGATCTGCGGGACGAATATCGGTCCGGGCAGGTATTGGAAGCGGTGATCAAGGAATTTGACCCGGAAGCTGAAAAGCTGGAAGTATCCGTCAAAGAAGTCAATCCCAATCCGTTCGACGGCGCTGATACGCGGCATCCTGTGGGAAGCGACCGGCAGGCGATCGTCACCAACCGATATCGTGGCGGCGTCTTTTGCCGCTTGGCGGACACAACGACTTGTATGTGTCTGTTTGGCCGGGGCTATACCGAATACGACTGCAACCCCGGCGACCGGGTCATCGTACATATCACCCGATATGACTACACGAAGAAGCACATCTACGGCCGTATCGTAGCGCGCTGGTAAAGCTGCAAAAATACCGGGGCGTGTTCTGATCGTGTTTGCAGGTATATTTTGGGCCCCATCCATTTTTAGACGCAGAGGCTGACGGCTTGATCTGTCTGCCTCTGTGCCCTTCGGCTGCCTGACCAATATCCTTACAAGTACGTCGATATCCGGTGAGGGGGGGACCCGATACGTTGTGCAGATCTTTGCCACAAAATTAAGTGGTGAATTCAAAAAGGACAATAGCCGCAATTCATCAAGACGATGACTTGCGGCTATTTTATTTGTCTCGTACCAGCGTTATACCCATGGGTTATAATTGTATCCATGTAAAGCAACCATCCGAGCTCCGGTATTTTCTATGGAGCGGATAGCCGCTCACGGATACCAAATTTGAAAGAAAGGATTTTAAGGTGTCGAAGAGAAGACTGAATTTCCTGCAAAGAAAAATGAAGTGGTTGGAGCATGATTTCCAGAAGATGCCGGCTTTCCTGCAGGCACACAGCATAATGGTGGCAAACTATGCCCAATGCCTGTTCCTTTTGGCGCAGGACGTCCCTGACCGGCGAATGCCCCATGCTGTACAAGGGTTTACCCCAGAGGAGGTCGCACAGATGGCGCTGTATCACGATGTTGGAAAAGTGGAAATCGCGCAGCAGATATGGACCATGCCATGCCGTCTGGCACCAGAGGAATATGCACTGATGACCGCACACACGTTTTTTGGCGCCCGAATCCTGCTCAACACGGTCTTGCTGCCTGCAGCCAGAACACAAAGCGGCCTCGAGTTCCGGGCTGCAATGGCGGACTGCTGCCTGTGCCATCATGAACGATGGGATGGTACAGGATATCCCTTGGGGCTGGCCGGTGAAAGCATTCCCTATCTCGCACGCCTCGTTGCCATTGCGGATGCCTATGAGGCTATGACCGCAGGCAGGCCGTATCAGAAGGCGATTTCCCGCCAGCAGGCGTTGCAGACAATTTCTGAAGGGGCGGGCAATCAGTTCGACCCGATTTTGGCAGGGCTGTTCTGCGGTGCTCAGAGAAACGCGTAAGACTTCATAGCGGCGCCCCTGCCCAATATGCCAACATCACATCGAGCGATTGGCAGCATCACTTCCTATCGTTCGGTCGTCTGTTACAGCCGTAAAGGATTTATGAACCCTAAAGTAGTCAAGCTCCGTGAGAAGCGTGAGAAAAATGTGGTGAAAATCGCTTCGCTGCAGGCAAGAAACAAAAAGATTGACGGAATGGATATTTGTACGGCCGTCCCATTGTTTCCAGAAACGCCGTCCATTCCCCGAAACTGCCCGTGACCTGCTTTGTGGTGTGGTCTGCCATTTGAGCGTAAAAATCTAATTTACTCGACAATCATCAATCCTTCTTTTTCGATTTGAGCATAAGAAAAGCACCTCCGCGGAGATGCTTTTCATTCATAGTTGTTTTACTGAATCAGTTCCTCAAGCAGCCGATGGGTACTACATATACGCCATCCTGCCGACGGTAGGCATAATCCCCGGTGCCCGTCAAAACCATAAGGAAAGACGGAGTGTTCATCTTATCGGTGTCAATTTTAGCTTCCATTGATTTGAGACTTTTGGCTCCCTCCTCAATGAGTCGATCACCTCCGAGTTTGATTTCAATAAGACCGTAGTTGCCATTTCTTAAATGGACGACCGCATCACATTCCTGTCCGTCCTTATCACGGTAATGGTAGACCTCACCGTTCAGAGCGTCTGCAAAAACACGAAGGTCTCTGATGCAGAGGGTTTCGAACAGAAAACCGAAAGTATTCAAGTCGTTTATTAAGTCATTCGGACCGATACCCAATGCAGCAGCAGCGATAGAGGGATCGATATAATAACGTGTGTCAGAGGAACGAATCGCAGTTTTAGAGCGAAGGTTTGGGTTCCATGCAGGCATATCCTCTACGACAAAGATTTTTCGCAGAGCACTTACATAAGATGCAACCGTTTCTTCGCTGATCGGCGTTTCATCGTTTGCGGCAATATCCTGTGCAAGTACGGTATTCGGAACTTGACCACCCTGATTTCTGGCATAGGAACGCATGAGCCGTTTTACTCTTTCGGGATTCTTCTGCACATTGTCAGCCCGGTTAATGTCGGAGTGAACAACAGCGTCATAATAGTCCATCGCTTGGTCTAAAGCAATTTCATCCCGCATATCCACCGCCTGCGGCCATCCTCCCCGGCACACGAGGAACGCCAGGCGGTCGATACTTAAGTTGGAAGCCCCATCAATCTCCGCCGCACCGGAAAACAAATCTTTCAAACGGACTTCACCTGTCGAATCTCCAGATTCATATAAGCTCATCGGTCTCATTGTCAGCCAGGTGAAGCGTCCTGTACCGGAATGGGTAATTTCCCCGGTGTCAGCGGGAACAGCAGAGCCGGTGAGAACGAACTGTCCAAGCTCGCCACGATGGTCAACCTCAAACCGGATTGCGTCCCAAAGCTTTGGAGCAAGCTGCCATTCGTCGATAAGCCTCGGTGTCGCTCCTTTTAACAGTCGTTTGGGATTCAGCTCAGACATCGCGATGTTCTGTTCTTTCTTTTCCGGGTCATCCATATACAAAATGCTGGCGGCAAGCTGCTCGGCAGTTGTCGTTTTCCCACACCATTTTGGGCCTTCAATCAGCACCGCACCTTTGCCCTCCAATTTCCGTATCAGAATATCGTCGGCAATTCTTTTCCTGTATCTTTTCATTCGGAACACCTCGTTTCCTTTCACGGTGCTTATATTATACTTCGCAACGATGAATTTCACAACGGTTTTCCGATGATTGGCAAGATGTTTTTCCGACTATTGGCGAAGAAAAACTACGACGGTTGGCTGGAATTGAATCCGGCGATTGGAAAATCAATCTGTTACATCATCAAAATCGGGATACAGCTCCAGTTTTTATAGTCCTTGTCGGACATAGCGAAGAGTTTGTTCAGCGTAGAGTCCGTCAGCTCGCAAAGCTCTGCTTCATCCGTGCTCAGTTCCTTTCGCATTCCAGAAAGGGAGTTTATCCGTCCCGTTCTGATTCCGATAGGCTATCTGATTTTTGTTGTAAATAGGTCCTACTGGATAACCGCCAAATCCGGAAAAAACCTCAGAACAGCGAAGCAGCCGGAACATCCGCGCAAAAAAAGTGCGCAAAAGTGTTCTCAGGCAGTGGGCGGGGTTCATGGCCAGCACAACCAGAGCCGCCTCGGTTTTTGCTGTGCAACTCAGGTATGTCAGTATTCTGTCTAAACCGTAGCGCCGCTTGGCAATGCCGTTGCGGCTCTCCACAATGTTGCGGTCACAGCTGTCGCGATACGCAATCTCCCGGTCAGCCTCCAACTCGTCAGCCTTGGGCCGCCCCAGTCTCGGCCCCGAGAGCCGGATCCCGTGCTCTTTGCAGAAGCGCCGGTTTTCCCGGTTTCGGTAGATCGTATCTGCCAGAATTCGCTCCGGATAGTGCCCGAAACGCGCTTTGTATTTCTCCGCACTTGCGATCAATGTGACGCCCTCGTTGAAGTTGTCAAAGCTCTGCGCGTCAATGAAGGTGTAGCCGTCTACCACAGAAAACCCGAGCTTTTGCCCAAACTCCACCGGATGCCCGGCTTTGCCCCGGACGATTGGACGCACATGGGGCTGGCGCAGGTTGACGATCCTGTCGGGAATGGAGGCTTGGGGATTCTCCAGATGCGTTCGCTGCTGCTCGGCCACACTGCGGAGCGTAGCCAGTCGCTCCCACTGGCGATGTTTCAACGTGTCCTTCGGCAGGGCTGCAAGCAAATTGTCCAGATCGGAGAGTCCGCGCTCCACGTAATCCAACTGCTCTGAAACCGCTTGTTTGACCGCTTTCCGCTTCGCCTTGCGCAACTTCGCGATCTTCAGGTAGCGCTTGCGGGCCTTCCTGCGGTTATACGAGGTCTTGTGTCCGCGTTTTTCGGTCTTATCCCAGACCGTGTCAATGAGTTCCTCCACATTCTCCCGGCACTCGTTCAGCAGCGACAGATCCGTCGGGTAGCGCACATCAGCCGGGGCAACCGTTGCGTCCAGCACCAATGTTCCACCATTCCCTCCGCCCTGCGGCGGCTCGTCCTTGGGCGGATGCACCCGCCGGTACAACTCCTCGTTGATGGCGGCGACGTCATCGGCTGTGAAGCGCTTGCGGAAATACGTCATCATGGATGTGTCGAACAACGGTTTCGTCTGAAACTCATGTAGCCCGAGAAAGTACTGCAAATACGGGTTCTCACTGATGTTCTCCACGACCTTCTCATCCGTGAAGCACTCCGACGCCTGTATATGAAGTGAGCCGAACGCGATGCGGGCCGGAATGGCGGGCCTGCCGTCCCGGCGTTTGTTCTTGAAGCTGCGGGCGTAAACGTCCTCAATCATATCCCAAGGCATCAGTGCCGCGAGTTTCACCCATCGGTTACCGGCGTCCAATTTCCCGCCGAAGGGCAGTATGAAGTCCTCCAGCGTCATTTGCACCCGTTCAGATTCCTTTTGATACATCATCTCTACCCCAAAACCCGTCTTTTTTTGCTCTTCATCGCCATTATGATACCATAACAGTGCGCTAATGTATTGTGTTTTCAATGGGTTTGGGGTTGTTCAGTAGACTCTATTTAATGTCCCCGTCTTTCTTTGAAAGTATTGCGGACGGGAAGCCTTCTTGCTAAATAGTGTCTACACAAGATCAGGTCAAAACAGTACAC
>OGYI01002429.1_pt1 | contig 14135 bp, 18 predicted proteins | sample 1576521 | NCBI WGS metagenome assembly OGYI01 (sample SAMEA3541484, study PRJEB24748) | human gut metagenome | biome: human gut; feature: human-associated habitat; material: faeces | place: China | collected 2012
GTCAACAAGTCAGACAGATTGAATAGTAGAAAGTTGTTGACATTTCTGGAAGTATGTGGTAAGATAAGAGTGTAGTAAAGATAACATATCAAAAGGAGGTCGAGATATTACATGCGTAAAGTTTGGTATAAATTCAAAGGACAGTTGAACTATATAAAGTAGAGGAATCAGAGGTAACAGAGATAGTATTAGAATCAGAGTTAACAGAGGTAGTATTAGAATTATCAGAATATTCACTAAAAATATTAATCACACAAGGAGAAAAGTAATGACAAAGAAGGAGCTTAAATCAATCGAAACACTTGAAAGAAGAGCATCAGAAAAGCTTGACGAAAGCGAAAGAATATTCGGAAAAATGAATACGGTGACAATCAGCGACAGAGCATATTTGATAGGCATAAGAGCCGTATTAGAAACATTAAAGGAGGGCAAATCATGATTTTAACAGTAACAACTAACACAGTTTTGACAGTAATTGTAATCGGATTTCTTGCAGGAATCTTAATCGGATATGCACTTGGGAGGACATCCAGATGCGAAAAGTAGTTACACGTTCAATATCATTTAATAAAGACACGCTAGCATACATCGACGCGCTGGCAGAAGAGAAGGAAATCAACAGGTCAAAGGCAATAGACCTTATAGTAAAAGAGAGGATGGAAAGACATGAGACTGAGCCAGTTACACATTCTTAAAGAGAAAGAAATAGCCATCAATGATTCAAAGAACTTCATACAGTTTCTATTATGCAAACGCGATGACGATTTATCCAACGACGAACAGATTGTTCTAGGCGAAATCTATGACAACTTAGAGATAGCAGGATACACACTAAGCATTCTAATCGAGAAGGGAGTAAAGGAAAATGGCGAAGCAAAAGCAAGCGAAGCTGGAATGGGACTTGATGTCATACATGCCAGCCTTTTCAACCGCTAAACCGGAATCAGAGTTAAGAAAAGAATATTCAAGACTTAGAAAAATCGCTCAGAAAAGACTCGCCCGGTTCGTTGGAACCGAGTGGGAAAAGAGCGAAGTGTTCAAAAGAAATTATGGTAAATATCCAGTTCTGGCCGATATCAAATCGCCAACCCAACTTCGTTACGAACTTGCCGCTCTGGCGCGATTTATAAATGCGGAAACATCCTCTGTATCTGGTCTTAAACAACAGAGAGCAAAGACAATAGAAACACTTAAAGATAAAGGTTACAACTTCGTAAACAGAAAGAATTTTTTCAAATTTACGGATTTCATGGATTCATTCAGAAATATGCAACTCAACAGAATTTATGACAGCGAAGCGGCATTAGCAGTATTCGAAGCTGGGGAACGGTTTAAGATTCCAGAAGAAGAGCTTAAGAGCAACTTTGATGAATATCTATCCAAAGCAGATGAGATAGAAAATATGGAAATTCCTAGAAACCCAAAAGCGCGAAACTCGGAATATATCAGGAGAAAATTGGGGATTAAATGATAGTAAATTGCGAAGAGTTTGATTTTGACTGGTACGAGTCAATACAACGGGAAAAACGTAAAAGAGGTAATCAAGGAGGAAGCTCCAAAAAGGATTACAAATCTATAATAACAGCCTTTGATATTGAAACGTCCAGAATCAAATCAATCGAGCAATCTATTATGTACATCTGGCAATGGCAATTTGACGAGGAATACACGGTTATAGGGCGCACATGGGAACAGTTTAACGATTTCGTTCAGAAGCTTAAAGACCGAATGAAACCGAGAGAAAACCTTGTCGTATATGTTCACAATCTATCCTATGAATTTCAATTTCTTAGGGGCATATACAATTTCACTTCTGATGAAGTTTTTGCATTAAAGAAACGTAAAGTTTTAAAATGTACTATGCATGGATTCTTAGAGTTCCGATGTAGTTACATTCATAGCAATATGTCACTCGCAGAATACACACGCAAGATGGAGGTGAAGCATCAAAAGCTGGACGGGGAAGACTTCGACTACAACGAAGAAAGATACCCTTGGACAGTTTTAACAAATAGACAATTAGAATACTGTGTCAACGACGTTTTAGGTCTAGTTGAAGCAATCAAAAAGGAAATGCAAATTGATGGGGACAACCTTTACACAATCCCTCTTACATCAACGGGTTACGTTCGCCGAGAAGCGAAACAGGCAATGCGATTAGTCCGCTATGGATATGTGTCCAGCATGCTACCAGACCTTGAGACATATAAAGCCTTAAGAGAAGCTTTCAGAGGTGGAAATACACATGCCAATCGTTTCTATTCAGACATGAAGCTGGAAGATGTGCATTCCTTCGACCGTTCAAGTAGTTACCCGGATGTAATATGCAATTGTGAATATCCAATCAGCGCATTCTATCATGCGGGAGCTTGCACTGTAGAACAACTTCTAGACCTGATTAACAGACGACACAAAGCAGTTTTAATGAGAATAGGAATCGTCAATCCAAAGCTAAAGGTAGGACAAGGATGCCCGTACATAAGCAAGGATAAAAGCCGCATGATAAAGAATGGGTTATACGACAATGGACGAGTCCTAGAAGCAGAATATTTAGAGACAACAATCACAGATATAGACCTTAAGATAATCATGATAGAATACGACTTTGATGACCTTATTCCGCTGGACGTATACCATGCCAGATATGGCAAACTTCCGAAGCCTTTTATCGACCTTAACATATCGTACTACCGAAGCAAGACAAGGCTTAAAGACGTTGACGGGGAAGAAATATTCTACATGAAGTCAAAGAACAAACTGAACGCAATTTACGGTATGACGGCACAGGACCCGGTGAGACAGGAGATAGAGTTCATGGCTTCACAGGGATTTACTGAGAGAACGGACGACATAGGAGAGCTTCTAGCCAATTCAAACAAGAGAGCTTTCCTACCCTACCAATGGGGAGTCTGGACAACGGCACACGCCAGATGGAGACTTGAAGAAGGCATCCAGATAGCAGGAGAAGGTTTCGTATACTGTGATACAGATAGCGTAAAATACATCGGACAAGCCGACTGGACAGCCTACAATGAGCTTCGTATTGCCGATAGCTTAGAGTCTGGCGCATACGCAGAAGACCCGCATGGAAACGTTCACTACATGGGCGTGTACGAATCAGAAGGCACCTATGACTACTTTAAAACACTGGGGGCAAAGAAATACGCCTATGTAAAGAACGGGCGCTTAACGGTCACAATAGCAGGAGTAAACAAGAAAAAAGGTTCCATCGAATTAGGAACCATAGATAAGTTCAAGGAAGGATTCATATTCTGCGACGCTGGCGGAACAGAGTCAGTCTACAACGACGAACCAGAAATAACATCCTATGAGATTGACGGAAAGATAATCTCCATCACCTCAAATGTTGTACTGAAAGATTCCACCTACACGCTGGGAGTGACAGCCGATTATCGACGGCTTTTGGACGAGTCAAGAATCGCATAAATTTTAATAAAGTGCTTGACAAATAGATACATATCATTTATAATAATAGTGTACTGGTAATATAGTTGATGCAAAGAAAGAGAGGGCAAAATGAACAGAGCAATTATAGTAGGAAGGTTAACACGCGACCCGGAAATCAGATATAGTGCAGGTAGTGACGCAATGGCAATTGCCAATTTCACACTGGCTGTTCCACGATGGAACGATGAAGAAGCAGATTTCATTCGCTGTGTAGCATTCGGAAAAAAAGGAGAGTTTGCCGAAAGTTATCTGTTCAAGGGAACAAAAGTTATCCTTGAAGGCCATATTGTTACAGGTAAGTATGAACACAAAGACGGATACACCGTATTCACAACAGACGTTGTGGCAGATTCCATTGAGTTTGCAGAAAGCAAGAAAGACAAAGATTCAGAAACAAGTAAACAAAAACCATATCAGAAAAGGAGATAATCATTATGACAAAGAAAGAACAGGCAGTATTTGACAAGGTACAGAACAAATTAAATCAGGCAGTTGTTGCAAAAATGCTTGCAGGAGAAACAGTTGACGAGAAGTTAAAAGGAGCCGCAGAAATTATTAATGCACTCTCAGCAGAACTTGAAGCGGCAAGAGCGGACAAGCAGGAAGAAGCATAATAAAGATTAAGAGCCGCAAGGCTCTTTTTCTTTTATAGAAAAGGAGGAAACATGAATCTATATCTTGACAACGGATATGTAAATATAAGAGGAATCGTTGAGCTAGGACTCCCATTCAATTTTATTGTCGGAGGAAGAGGAACAGGAAAAACGTATGGTGCATTACAGGTAATGGAAGAGGATAGATATAAGTTCGTGTTCATGCGTCGAACACAGATGCAAGCCGATATGATTAGCACTCCTGAATACAATCCATACAAGAAATTAAACTCTGACAAAGGCTGGAATATTGGATGCGCAAAGATAAATAAAATGACCAGCGGATTCTATGAAATGCAAAACATCAATGGTAAAATGAAACCAGAAGGAGAGCCAAAAGCAATCATTTTAGCCTTATCAACCATTGCAAATATGAGAGGCTTTGACGCGAGTGATTATGAAATTCTTCTATACGATGAGTTCATTCCAGAGAGTCATGAACGGCCAATAAAGGAAGAGGGAAAAGCCTTTAAGAATGCTTATGAAACAATCAACAGAAACAGAGAATTGGACGGATATAAACCTGTGCAATGCATCTGTTTAGCAAACTCTAACACCATGACAAATGCCATATTTCTTGAACTAGGTTTAGTCAAGAAAGCAGAAGAAATGCGAAGACGGAAACAAGAGTATTCTATCATGAAAGAACGCGGAATAGGACTCTTTGTTTTACGTGATAGCGATATCTCAGAGAAGAAAGCTGACACAGCTTTATACAAGCTTGGAGGAAGTGACGAGTTCAATCGAATGGCGTTGTCGAATGAGTTTGTGTCAGATGAAATCGGCAGAATAAAAAGTAGAAATCTTCTTGAATACAGAGCCATAGTAACGGTAGGAGAGATAACCATTTACAAGCACAAAAGCAAGTCTCTTTTATATGTTTCTACCCACCTTTCAGGAACCTGTCCACAGTTCGGCTCGGGAGACATAGACAGGTCAAGATTCAAGAAAAAGTTCTTCTGGTTATGGTCTTCCTACATGAAGAATAATATCGAATTTGAAGAATATTTATGTGAAATTCTGTTTAACAAATATTTCGAATAAAATTTTCTGAAATATTACTTGACAAATTTTCCAGAAAATGGTATATTTATATAGAGGACTAGTGGTCAGACGCAAGCCCCGGAAGGGTTGACACATCGCGGCGGCGATAGGAAAGCTAGTCCTCACTTCTAAATTGGGGCAGAAAGCGAGGGTATATGACATTAACCGAAATGACACAATTGCTTGCGAACGGAGGAACACTGGCAGTGCTAATGTACTTCATGTTTGTTAAGTCTGAAGCGCAGACACAGGCAATTGGAAAGCTCACAACGGCAGTTGAGAGGCTAAACATTCTCTTGCAGAATAAGGAGGAAGAATGATGAAAATCATGTTCGAAGACGTTGTCGAAATGCCAGAAATAAGAGTTAACGGCAAACTTTACGCTCCTATGGAAGAGGACAAGCCTGCAAAGAAAGTCACACTGTATGATATTATTGCAGGTAAACACGGAGCAAAAGAATGGGACGATGTAGTCGGAATGATACAGACATGGTATTACGGCTCTTACGTCAAAGCTTCATGGTGTGCAACTACAGTTTCATGGGCGGCCGCGAGCATGGGGATTTTAGACCAGATAGGCGGTAAAAATGAAAATGTATATCACATGATGAATGCATGTTCAAAAAGTGGAAAAGGTAAATTTTTCAGTAAGAAAGCAGGAAATATCCCGACAAAAATTGAACAGGGAGACATCCTGTTTTATCTGTGGGAAGGTGACATAATGAAGGTTGATTCTTCAAAGCATGTCAGCGTGGCCGCAGAGACAACAAGCAGTAATCAGATATTGTCAGAAGGTGGAAACCAGAAGGACAAGATTTGCAGACTTTACTATGAAAAAGCAAAATTGTACGCCGTATTCAGGCCAGATTATTAAAGGAGGTAAACATGGATATTAAAGACATTATTGCTCTTGCAAACGCAGGATTCACGGCTCAGCAGATTGCCACTATGGCAACCCCGCCAGTGCCAACGCCAGTGCCAGCGCCAGTGCCAGCGCCAGTGCCAGCGCCAGTGCCAGCGCCAGTGCCAACGCCAGTGCCAGCGCCAGCGCCAGTGCCAGCGCCAGTGCCAGTTGACCCTATCATGGAACAGTTAAAGGCTCTTACCGCGGCAGTTCAGACGAATGCTATTATCAACAGTCAGTTGCCGATTACTCAGCCAGAAACGCCGGAGGATATACTGGCAAGTATTATTAATCCACCAACAATTGTAAACAATAAATAAGGAGGTAAACATGGCCGCAAACGATTTAAGTTTTAACCAGTTGTCAACCGTGTTAAACAGCATTGTTTCACAGGCAACAGGAAAGACTCCATTAGCAATTACTAACACTTCTGAGTTTATTTCGGTAGCTCAGACGGCACTTAAAACTGGCTATGACCCTGTGATGCAGTCCATATCACAAATGATGTCCAGAAGCATTTTTTCTACCAGGCCATACTACAGAAAGTTTGGTGGTATTCAGGTAAATAACCAGAAATGGGGAAACATCACAAGAAAGCTTAATATTTCCGACAAGGATTGGGAAAATGATGTGCGATTTGAGCTTGTTGAAGGCGAATCAGTTGACATGTACAAGGTTAACAAACCTAACATTTTACAGACAAACTTTTACGGCGCAAACGTGTATGAAAGAAGCTACACAATCTTCAAAGACCAGCTCGACTGTGCATTCTCCGGACCTGATGAGTTCGCCAGATTCTTAAGCATGGTGACAGGAAACTGCACCGACATGATTGAACAGGCCCATGAGAATCTTGCAAGAGCTACCGTGGCAAACTACATCGGAGGTAAAGTTAAAGGTGACGCAGACAGTTGTATCCATCTTCTGACAGAGTATAACGCGCTTACAGGGCTTGCTCTTACGAAGGAAACTGTATATCAGCCGGCTAATTACAAGCCATTCATTGACTGGGTTTATAGCCGTATCGCTACCCTGACAGAGCTTATGACGGAGAGGAGCCAGCTCTTCCATACAAATATCACTGGCAAGACGATTAACCGTCACACGCCATTACAGAAACAGAGAGTTTATTTATATGCTCCTGCAAGATTCAACATTGAGTCAATGTCGCTGGCAAATACATACAACTACAATTTCCTTAAGATGGCATACAACGAAACTGTGAACTATTGGCAGTCCATACAGAGTCCATCTAAGATTAATGTGAAGCCGTCTTATTTACAGGCTGATGGAACAATTACAACGCCAGAAGTTGCGCTGGAACAGGATGACATCTTCGGTGTAATCTTCGATGAAGAAGCACTCGGATACACGGTAATGAACCAATGGTCAGCTACTACACCATTCAACGCAAAGGGTGGATATTCTAACGTATTCTTCCACTTTACAGACCGTTTCTGGAATGACTTTACAGAAAACGGATTAGTACTTTTACTCGATTAAGGAGGTATTTAAATGGGCATATCAGTGAATATGTATACGTTTAGCAAATATGCTAACTCAACGGAACAGCCAGCAGGAGCCGGGACAAGCTTTGATTGTGTACTGAAAGATACAAGCGGAGTAATTAATCCTACTATCGCTCTGAAACTTGATATGTCCTTTAATGTCTCCGCCTATAACTATGCCTATATACCCGACTTTGAAAGATATTATTTCGTTCGGGAATGGACATGGGAACGCGGCTTATGGGTTGCCAGTTTGGACGTAGATGTTCTTGCCACATACAAGGCGCAGATTGGCGTTTCTACACAGTATGTTTTGCGCAGTTCTCTTGCTTCAAACGGCAAAATACTTGATACTATTTATCCTACCACAAGTGACATCACACATCAGCGTGTAGCAGTGGAACTTCCGTGGAAAGTTCATTTAGAGGATGGTTACTATGTGGTAGGTATAATAGGTGATGCGAATAACACGTTGGGAGCAGTAAATTATTATGCGTTTACCCAGTCAGAAATGAATGATTTTAATAAGGCTCTGATGGCAAGCGCAGACTGGTTAAATGTTCCAACGGAGGAAATATCAACAGAGCTTTTAAAAGCCCTTTATAACCCCTATCAGTACGTCGTAAGCGCGTTGTGGTTTCCTATAGTAATACCTCTGACAGAAGCTCCGGCAGTTGCAAGTATTAACTTCGGTTGGTGGAGCATCACCGTTAAATGCAGGAAACTTAAAGCAACGGCTACATCGTTCAGCGGTTCAATTAATATTCCGAAACATCCGCAAGCCGCAACCAGAGGAGAATATCTTAATCTTTCTCCGTACAGCAGATATACATTAAACTTCACTCCGTTTGGCTCTTTTCCACTAGATACTACAAAGCTTTCGGGGACAAGCATTTTGAATTATACGGTTCTGATTGACTATATTAGTGGAACAGGTAGACTCAACATTGCACCACAGTTTCCTGATGGAAACAGTCCTATTATTGAATCAGTTGAGGGAATGTGTTCCGTACCAATTCAACTTGCGCAGATTGCCAGAGACTACATAGGTACTACTGCCACTGCAATTGCTTCTGCCGGGGATGTGGTGCAGAGCGCTGTGACTGGAAACATTGGAGGTGCAATATCCAACTTTGCTTCTGGAATTGACAGTACTTTGAAAGCCGCCGCACCACAGTTAAGAACATCGGGAGGAAATGGTAACACCTCCAACTTTATCACGGCTCCGCAGTTATATTGCCAGTTCTTTAATCTGGTACAGGAGTACAACGAGAAGTTGGGTAGACCTCTTTGTGAAGCTAGGGTTATAAATACAATACCCGGATATATTATGTGCATGGATGCGGATGTTAAAACTGCTTCTACACAGACGGAGAATGAAAGAATCAAGGAGTATCTGGAAGGAGGATTTTATTACGGCTAGTTGGCACGCTAAGAAGACAGGAGGATATTCAAGAACCTCCATCGAAGCAATCGATAACGCGAACATGATTTACGCAGTTTTATACAATGAAGGCTGGACACTTAACGCAATATGCGGAGTACTGGGTAACATGGGAGCGGAAAGTGGGTATAATCCGTGGAGATGGCAGAGCGATAAGATAGGAGTCTCTACAGGCTCTCCATGGACAAACAAAGGATACGGACTGGTCCAGTTCACTCCGGGAGGGAAATACATAAACGATTCTAGGGCAAAAGCAATGCCGGGATATGGACCTAACTTCTCTGACAAAGTGGGAAATATTGCAGACGGAAACGCGCAGATATTGTTTGTAGATTCCTATGCGGACTATTATCCAACCGGAGCTTATCCGATGAGCTTTGCTGAGTTTAAAGCAAGCACGAGCGACCCCGGAACACTGGCTAAAGCATGGTTGTATAATTATGAAAGGCCAGCAGACCCGGGAGATACGGAATCGGCAAGAGCTGAAAATGGAAGGTATTGGTTTCAAGTGTTAAGTGGAGAAATTCCTCCCGACCCTCCCGACCCTCCGGGGCCATATGGACATCTTGAAATATGGATGTATTTTAAATTGAAAGAAAGGAGGTAAACAGATGCAAGCACCTATGTTTTATGACCACATAAATGCAAAAGAATCGATGGCAAGCCCCGGCACTATGAAGGTTCACAATACCGGGCTTTACAGGCAGTTCCAGAGATATCTCTTGCAAGAAGCGATGTCTCCTTTCAAGTTCACTTTCCCCGAAACATGGGCGAAAGATTATGTGTTATATGTATTATATTTGTGGGGTTATTTTGCCATATTTAATACGGACAAGTTCGGAGTGATTCCTCAGCAGTGCGGGCTTTATGGATACGATGTTTTCTACAGGCCGACACATTGTATAATTACTAATCCGTTGTTCAGGGAAACTTATTATCCTAAGATTGGAAAGGACTGCACGCTGATTAAATTACAGCCTGACTATGGCGGCATTATGGACATCGTTTCATACTATGCGGAAATGATGGCTCTATGCTCTGAAAGTGTCGCTGTTAACCTTGTAAACTCTAAGCTTTCTTATGTGTTCTTTACTCAAGGGGCTAAAGAAGCAGAAGAGGTCAAGAAGATTTATGACCAGGTGGGGAGCGGCGAGCCTTGTGTCGTTGCTGATAAGAAATTTAGGGGAGAAGACGGAACTCTTGCATGGGAAATGTTTGACCGGAATGTGAAGAATAATTATATTGCCAGTGATATACTGAGTGATATGAAAAAGATTAAAGCAATGTACGACACGGAGATTGGTATTCCTAATACGAATACTGATAAGAAAGAGAGAATGATTACCAGTGAAGTACTGAGCAACAATGTTGAGACTCTGAGCAAATGTGAGCTTTGGCTAGAAGAGTTACAGGCAAGATTTGAAGAAGCTAGGAACATGTTTGGTTTCACTAAAGAAGAGCTGAATGTGGAGTGGAGATTCGACTTAACGAAAGGAGGTAATATGGATGAGAGCGACGCTATCAATATTGGGGCTGTACCAAAGGGAACCAACTCTATTTGATGAGTTGGAGTTGCCGGGGAGTATGAATAAAGATGTGCTAATAGATAATATTTTATATGAAGCGGCTCCGCTTGAAGCCTATTACCCTGACCCGAATTTCATGAAATTTATGATTGGGCGTTGGTCGTTCATGAATCAGAGTGTGTGGCAGAAACTTTATGATACGACGGTTCTTGAGTATAATCCTATTTTTAACTATGACAGAACAGAAGAATGGTCTGAGAATGAACAGATGCTTGATAAGCGAACGCTGACCGGGACAGAAATGGAAACATCAACAGATAATAGTAGTGGAGAGATTAGGTCAAGTGGAACTGTTCAATCTGAATTGAATGTATCCGGGTACAACGAATCTAGCTATGTTCCTAGAGAGCAAACAATTGAAACGCCTGATACTTTAACGTCAAACACTTCCGAAACTGACAGAATAGTATCAATAGATAAAAACGATACGGAAAATATGGATAGAAAAAGAGATAATATTAGAACTGGAAGAGCTTTTGGAAACATTGGTGTAACTACCACTCAGCAAATGATACAGCAGGAAAGAGAGACGGCTTTGTTCAATATGTACAAGGTTATTACGGACTCTTTCATTGAACGATTCTGCTTAATGATTTACACATAAGGAGGCATATAATGGGTTTATGGGAACAATTTCCTTATCCAGATTATCATAATCTTAATCTGGATTGGATATTACAAAAAATAAAAGAATTTGGTGTTACTATAGATGGTTTAGATGAATACATCGAGCAAAAAATTAAAGAGGGTTTAGACGCTCTAGGACTAGAACAGATTGTTATTGATATTCTATCAAAATATGCTTACGCAATTAACGTTAAGACTCCGCCCAATGGACTTCTTCCGGCATCGGGAAACGGAACGACTAATGATTATGCTACTATTCAAGGCTGTATTGATTATGCTTCTTCTATCGGAGGAGGAGTTGTATTCTTCCCCTACGGAAAGTATCTAACCAATAGTCTTTCAATGCGAAGTAATGTCAGTATATTAGGTTTTGACCGGTATAGCACCGAGTTAATTTTATCAGGGGGAGCTAATAAACCTTTGTTAAGTGGCACTATTGATAATGTTAGCATTTCCGGTCTTACTCTTAACGCAAAACAAAGTTCACAGGTTAATAATATTGATGCTATTGAATTATTAGGACATCACATCAATCTTGAAAATGTTATTGCTGAAGATTGTTATACTTCCATTAATATAGAGAAAAATGGAACATCAATTGTTATTAAAAATGTGATTTGTAATATCGCTTCGGACGCGTGTTTAAGAGTTAGCGGAACGGATGGTGGGTTGCTGGTTGATGGGCTTGAAATGACAGGGCTTTCCACAAACTTGGGCGCGGCCTATATTGTAAGCGATAGCAATGATGATGTGTATAAAAATATCAATATCCACGGAAGCGGCGCTGTTGGAATTGATGTGGCTGGAAGTCGGAACTATTTTGACGGAAAGATTAGTGGGGTTGCTAAGGATTATAAAGATATAGGCGGTGACAATACTTTTGAGCTGTTTGGTAAGTCTAGTGTAAAGAATTATACTAATGCGTATACGGTGAATGCTAAGGATGTTGTGCTTAATCCTACGAATCCATTAACGTACAAGACCCCCACGCCTCACGTTTCCGGGCTTAGCTATGTAGAATTTAAAGACACAGTATCGGCTTATAAGGTTGTGGTTTCCAATAACATGGATAGTATTGTTGTTAATCCTAACAATACAGTTAGGCTTTATGCTGGTATAGGTGGACTTGATATTACATCAGTATTGGAAAATTTAACCGATGATACCACTTTGATTCTTACTAAAGGAACATACTATACAGCTAAAAATAATATAACTGTTTCTGCTAATAATATAGTAATTCAAGGCGACGATGGTGTATTGATTAGGCACGATTTTTTGGGCAATCTTATAAAATTCACAGGAAATAATATCGCTATTAAAAATGTTACATTTGATGCAACAAATAAAACACCTGATAAAAGTAATATAGATAACTATGGTTATTTAATGTTTACAGGCTTAAATTTATACTTTGATAAGATAATATTTAAGTATTTTCACAAAATTGGGATATATGTTGAAAGACTAGGAAATGGGTTGAATATGTTTAACAGCAATCTTAAATCAGGGTGGACTTTAGCTGAATTATCTAGCACGGTTATTCCCGATGAATTGCCATTCGGAATTTATTGCAAACATGATAACACAAACGAATTTTTAGGATGTAACGTTTTCGATTCATTCTTTGAGGATTGCTCTTCTGGTATCTATATCGGAAGTTACAATACACCATTAGATAAGCAAGGTTCTTATGTGTCAGGGTGTCATTTTAAAAATATTATTGACCATGGCATATATTTTAACTCAACTGGACCAAACATGTGTGTCGGTAACTACTTCTATCAGTGCCATGATAGTGCGGCATTCGAAGGTGGATATCATGTATATGTTGGAAACCAAAACTTTGGTAATCCCCCTTTCACTAGTAAAAATATTGGCGTTTCTATGCGGGATGCTTACGGATGCATTGTATCTAACAACGTTTTTGCTGGATTTCTTGAATATGATGACATATGCATTGATATAGTGAAACTATTAGACTTTATGCCTAATCGACTCGATGATAACTTAATAAGCAATAACATATTGCATCTTAACAAAAAAGCTCTAGGTATTGCACTTTACAGAAATATAACCACAAATGATGTTTCATTCAATAATAATAGAATTGAAGGAAACACTATTATCACTAATGGTGGAAATAATGTATTAAGACTTACTAAGGGTGAAGGAAATATAATAAGAAACAATAATATTGTAATTGATGCTACTCTAGAACCTAAAAACTTATTGGCTATAACATCTTGCAATAATACCATTATTGAAAACAACGTATTTAGGGTTAAATCTAATCTTACGGAGCAAGGATATATTCCATGTATAGCTTTAATTAGTTGTGAAACAGTATTCGTTAATAACAACATGGCATACTCCCCAGCCGGATTTGGTAATAACTGTGTAGTGGCACTTGTTTCGCAAAGTGAAAGCACAGATATTAAAATGACATTTAATAAAATTTTAAAAAGCACTGCAACTGGGTTTGTGGCAAGAATGGCATTGAATTATTCCCCTGATTATGCTAAAAGTAACTGTGAAAATAGCTTATCGCCTAGAGCTGTTTTAACAACATCCACAGGTACTTTAACATATACTGTGACAGCTAATGGGTGCGTCGGCGAAAATAATATGGTAATTGTACAGCCAATGAATCCTGCCGCTTATGTGGCTTGTACTACAGGCATGACAATTACACCTATAGAAGACGCTATTACTATAACATTTGCTAATGACCCGGGAGTTGCAAACTTTGTAGTTGAGTGGTAAATAAGGATGATATGACGAGGGTGAGCGAGAAATCGCTTGCCCTTTCTACTATTCAATCTGTCTGACTTGTTGACGCGATTGTGGGGGGAAGGGGTGAATTGTTTGAATTGTGTGGGAATTGTATTAGGTAATCAC
>OGYI01002433.1_pt1 | contig 14127 bp, 16 predicted proteins | sample 1576521 | NCBI WGS metagenome assembly OGYI01 (sample SAMEA3541484, study PRJEB24748) | human gut metagenome | biome: human gut; feature: human-associated habitat; material: faeces | place: China | collected 2012
AATTCGTAGATGAGCTTCACTGGATCGAAGAGAAAGAAATGCTGGATTTGGTTGCGATCGTATTCACTGGGTCAGACCCTATTAAGGGTACAGTGCGGAAAAGGGTATGTGGAGATGTGAAAGTCTTGCATACTTTTTTCTTGTGCGTTGAACATATATGATTTATTCTAAATAATAGTTAAGCAAATTTCAGTTTTTGAAACTGAGACATCGGGACTTTACAGGGAGGTTATTACATGAAGAAATTAGTATCAGTATCAATAAAAACGATTATCTTTTTTGTTGGTTGGGCAATATGTGTATCAGTTATACCTATACCGAATACAGCTAGTGCGGTAATCTGGAGATTTTGGGCAGAATTAATACCGCTTGTATCTATTATTGCGCTAACGCTTATCTTTTGGCTGATAGATAAAAGAAAGACACGCTTACATTTGACTGGAAAACTGGTTAATAATATCATATTAGGATGTGTAACAGGAGCAGTTTGGTTAGGCGTATCTGTTGGAATATTAGCTATAATAGGAGTTGTACATATAGATGGTAGAAATCAAATCTCTATGCTATGGTTGTGGATGATATCGGCTTTTCTCAATACTGTTATGCAAGAAATGTTGGTTCGTGGTTATTTATATCAGATGTTAAAAAGCAACTGCAATATAGGTATTGCTGTTATTGTATCTACTGGCTTATTTACATTTGCACATGGTGGTGCTTTTGAGGCGGGAATTCTTCCAGTGCTTAACGTCATAACAATGAGTCTTTTTGTGACGGCAGTTTTGGAATATACAGATTCCTTAATTGCTCCGATTGTAATTCATTTTTTATGGAATGGTCTTGGTGCAATTATTTTGGGAGGAGTATCTTTGGCAGAAGATTATCCACATTTATTTAACATGGTAATTAGTGGTAATTCAATTCTGTCTGGTGGTAGTTGTAAAATTGAAGGTAGCATAATTGTACTTCTTATGAATTTGATTTTTATGGTTGGATTTATAATGGCAAATAAGAAAAAGGGTAAAATATATAAATCCTAATTTACTTTGGAGAAGAGAATGAATAAAGGAAGTTGTAAGCAGGAAACAAGTCTGACACAACTTTGTGATAAAATTATTATCATATGTAAAAGATAAGAAAACGATAAGGAGAAAGAAAATAAATGATCTCTGTATTGGTTATAGAAGATGATACCCAGATTAGCCGTCTGATCGAGTCAACGCTGACCGCAGAAGGCTATCACTGTGAATGTGCACTTGATGGGCAGATCGGAGCTGACTGTATTGAGGAAAAAGTATATGATTTGATTCTTTTGGATTTGATGCTGCCCCAAATTAGCGGCTACGAACTGCTGGAATATATCGTAACTGTCGGAACACCGGTCATCATTATTTCTGCTATGGGACAGGTCAAAGACCGCATCCGGGGACTTCGTATGGGTGCGGATGATTATTTAAGTAAGCCGTTTCAGATTGGAGAGCTTTTGGCACGTGTAGAGACGGTACTTCGCCGTACAAAGCGGATACAGGATAAGATTACGATAGATGATGTGACGCTTGATCCGGTATCCCGCCAGGTATTTAAAGATGGGCATCAGATCAATCTGACTGTGAAAGAATTTGATCTTCTGATGGAGTTGGTTGGGAACAAAAATGTGGCTTTGAGCCGTGCCAGACTGTACGAAGCAGTCTGGGAGGAAGAATACAGTGGTGAGACCAGAACGCTGGATTCTCATATCCAGCGTCTGCGTAAAAAACTGGATTGGAATGACCGGATTGTGACAGTATTTCGCATCGGATACCGGCTGGAGGTTCATCAGTGAAATTTTTCTATAAGATATTTTTAAGCATGCTGCTGGTGCTGACGGTATCTTTGGCAACCATAGAGTACCTGACGGTATCGTACAGTCTGGAGCATGCATTGCAGCGGGAAGAAAATACCGCACTCTCCCAACATCAGATGGCCAAATATTCGATCCAGACAGTGCTACTTGGCATTATGGACGATTACACAACGTCCAATATGGAAAATATCGCAAAATCGGCAGAAACGCCTCTTGGTGCTCAAAGTGGTTTGTTTTTTGCCAGTCAGAACAGCCAGTCAGGGAGAGATGAGACAGTGTATTATAATTCCTGTAAGATCAATCCTTCGGACAGAATACCGGCGACGGGAATACTGGAATACGAGATACGGGAAACAGAAAAAGACAGATATCTGCAGGTTAGAAGCAGTTTTACACTCGATACCAACAGCTTTGTGCTGGTTACAGAGAAAAATGTAAAAGAACTGTTTCAGGATGCGGATACACTGCGCAGGCGCTGTGAATTCTTTTACTGGTGCATTCTTGCTACCGGTTCATTTTTGGTGCTTGTGATTACCTTTACCTTAACAAAGCCATTGCACAGACTGCAAGGCACAACCCGGAGATTTGCTAAAGGAGAGTATGATGTACGAGCAGAGATCAGTAGCCGGGACGAAATAGGGGATCTGTCAAAAACATTTAATTATATGGCAAAGACGATAGAAAGCAAGATGGAAGAGCTGAAGGATGCGGTCAGAAGACAGGAGGAGTTTACAGCAAACTTTGCCCATGAGCTGAAAACACCGATGACGTCAATCATAGGATATGCCGATACGTTGTATCAGAAGACTCTGTCGCCGGAGGAAGTACATCAACTGGCCGGAATCATTATGAATGAAGGTATGCGTCTGGAGGCGCTTTCCTTTAAGCTGATGGAGCTTGTTACGCTGTCGCAATCTAATTTTCAGCTGGAAGAAGCCAGGATTGATGAGGTTATTGCAGATGCTGTGGAAACGATCCAACCGACAGCAGAAAAAAGAAATGTTCGGGTGCAGCTTCAGACAGAATCAGCCTGGGTACGTCTGGAATATGATCTCTTTAAGACACTTTTATTGAATCTGATGGATAATGCCTTAAAATCGGGTACGGACCGGATAAATATACAGGGAAGCTGTGAAAAAGAACAGTATATGATTTCCATTCGTGATTACGGACGGGGAATCCCGAAAGAAGATCTGCAAAAGATCACTGAGGCTTTTTATATGGTGGACAAATCACGCTCGCGGAAGGAACACGGCGCAGGTCTTGGCCTTGCACTGGCAGTAAAAATCGCAAAGCTGCATCAGACAGAGCTTGTTTATGAGAGTGTGGCCGGACAGGGAACCTGTGTATCGTTTATGTTAGCAAAGGAGGCGGATGATGAAGAAGAGGAGGATTAAAGTACGGTATATCCTTCTTACCGTGACACTGGCGTTTTTGATTGCACTGACGGGAATGTTCGTCCCCAAGCTTCTTCTGAATACAAAGGCAAAGAAACTGGCAACTGCCACAGGGAGAATGGATAATGGAGATGTATCGCCATATACCTATACGATGGATACAAAGACCCGGATTGCCAGAGTAGAAAAGCTGGTAGAGCAGATATTTATAAGTGGTGTAGATATGTATATAAACGTACGTGATCCTCTTGACACGGAGCTTTCCTGCGAACAGGCTCAGAGGACGATAAAGAAATTTCTGATAGCATATGCGGATATGCTGGAAGAATACGGACTTTTGAGTACGGTGGAGCGTAATGATACGGACGCGCCGGTGTTCGGTTCAGGAAATGATGGGAATCTGCAGTATCAGGACAGGCTGACAGAAAGTGGGGACGCACAGTTGGAGAGAGACTGTACCTATATTCAGATGGAGCCACCGGATTTTATGGTGTCGCCGGAGGATCAGCAATTGTCTGTATGGGTGGACTCAGGTTATATCTATGATCAGTTTGTGGAGATCACCATTGATGCTGTGACTGGGCTGCCGGTTACCGTACAGTTTGGCATAGCAGGTATAGAGCCTGATGAGACCTGGTGTGAAGCCACAGCAGCAGTGCTTGAAAAAGTATATGGAATAGATTTGAAGTTTGGCGCACCCGAGATGTTGTATGAGCCTTATGCCGGAGACATGATGCGTCAGGCAGGAAAGATGGACTTTGAATATGCGTATGGTTTTTCTTGTGTAACGCAGGACAATGCGCTGCATATGGAGTATCAGTACTATAGCGAAGATACCGGGTATGCGAAAAGTAAAACCTCCCGAGATGTATATGGTGAAATATATATATGCTTTTACGGGGAATAGAGCTGTACATTTTATGGAGTCTGGTACGGCTCCACTGCGATTTGACAACTCAGACACAACTTTGCGACAGGATGGAGATAACCTCCTGCTATACTGTGGATATACGGTATAGCAGGAGGCATTTTTTATGAAAGAACCAATGACAGATGCAAGGAGAAAACAACTTTACAGGATAAAAAAACGAAAAAGAAGAAAACAATGTATAAGAGTCGCTCTTCGCATGGCAGTACTGTGTTTTCTGGTTCTGTTTTCTGTGCAGAAAACAGCAGATCTGCTTCGGGTGGATGACAGTGACAGGATGGAGGATGCAGAACAGTCATACAGTGGACAGGGAGGAAAGACACGGACAAATACGGAAAAAACGTGGGGAGTATTCGGAAAAGCAGATGTGCTGACACAGGAAGACAAGCTGCATAGTATAGAAGAAAGTGATGAGTATCCTGACCAGCTTAAGGAATTGGCAGAAAAAAATAGTGAGACAATAGATTTTGTCTATGATTATCCGGAAATGAAGGATAAAAAGCAAACGATTGATCTGTCACAAGAAGCCCAAAACGATACAGTACCGCTTCTATTGCAGTGGGATGAACGCTGGGGGTATATGCCGTACAGTGGAGGTCTCCTCGGCTACACCGGCTGCGGACCGACGAATCTGGCAATGGTCGTTTTGTATCTGACCGGAGATAAAACGGTTACACCAGCATCTGTAGCAGAATACGCAGAGAGTGCCGGATACAGTGTGCCGGGATCAGGTAGCAGCTGGACACTGATTAGTGAAGGTTGTGAACATTATGGGATTCATGCTGAGGAAGTGCCGATGGATGAGGACAGAATAAAGGCAAAACTGGATGAGGGATGTCTGATCATCATCAATGTAGGACCCGGAGATTTTACAGATTCCGGCCATTTTATAACGATAATCGGATATGACAGGGACGGTTTTATCATCAATGACAGCAACAGTCGCACAAACAGTAAAAAAAGATGGTCATATGAGCAGTTGAGCAGACAGATGCGGAATCTATGGGCCATGTATAACTGAAGGGAAAAGCCAGATGTTGAACAGCTTTTGAACAGTGATACTACCATATTTTTCATATAGCAGCGATTGAAACACAAGGATTTTAGAATTTAGATATTTTTCTAAATAGTTGTTGACAATTCTGTTTCGTCAGAATATATTATATTTAGAAATATTTCTAAATACTTTTGAAAGAAGTGATGCTATGGCTTTTGCAGATACTTTTAAGGCCTTGTCCGATCCTGCACGCCGAGAAATCTTACAGTTATTAAAGAATGGCCGAATGTCCGCCGGAGAAATTGGTAGTCATTTTCATATGACCGGTGCTACTGTTTCCTATCATCTAAAGATTTTGAAAAAGGCTGATCTGATATGGGAAACAAAAGAAAAGAATTTTATTTACTATGATTTGAATACTTCCGTTGTAGAAGAATTACTTCTATGGTTAAAAGACTTGAAAGGAGACGAATCTCATGATGAAAAAATATAAATGGTCTTTGTTACTTGGCAGCCTTCTTTCTTTAAGCCCAATCTTGATCGGATTGCTTTTGTGGAATCAGCTTCCGGCAAAGCTCCCTACCCATTTTTCCACTGGAAATACTCCAGATGGCTGGAGCAGCAAGGCAATTACCGTTTTCGGACTTCCGCTTTTTATGTTTGCAATGATGTGGTTTTGCTTTCTTTTCACCCATGTTGATCCAAAACGCCAGAACATCAGTCCGAAGCTGATCCGGGCACTTGTGTGGTTCATGGCTGCACTTTCCCCGATTGTTGTGTGCTCTAGCTATGCTATTGCTCTTGGAATAAATGTGAATATTACTCTGCTCACTTATCTGATCATTGGACTCATGCTTTTGGTAATTGGCAATTATCTGGCAAAAACAAAACAGAACTATAGTGCTGGCATTCGGATTCCATGGACACTGTCCAGTGAAGAAAACTGGAATCGCACACACCGTTTCAGCTCCAGACTGTTTATCTTTTGTGGCCTGGCTATGATCGCCAATGGATTTCTGGACTCTAAGATACTGTTATTTTTCATCATGGCAGTGTTGATCGTTATCCCATATGCATATTCTTTTTTCTTATTTAAAAAAGGAATATGATGTACACTTTTGGAACATGCCTTTGTAGCTGCAATAAGGGCATATTATAGTATCAATTTAACGAAAGATATTGTACCGGGAAATATGTATCAGGTGATTAATGATCAGGAATATAGCCTGAATGAACAATTTCATAAGTACTGGACGAAATCTGCACTTTTTCATCCGATAGGACGAAGGCAACGTATAAATTCAGATGTTCTGATACAGGGCGTGGTATGAGTAAAGATTTTATTTCCCATGTATTTGAACCATTTGCACAAGAGGATTCCTGTGCAAGAACCAGCTATATGGGTACGGGACTCGGAATGGCGATTGCTAAACAGTTTACAGAAATGATGGAAGGCAATATTGCTGTAGAAAGTGAGTTAGATGTCGGAACAACATTTACAGTTACAATTCCATTTGAACTTGATTCTAATTATAAAGAAGCATATGCTCTGGAAAATGTTGATTTCTCAAAAAGCCTTTCCGGTCTGAAAGTGCTTTTGGTAGAAGATAATGAACTGAATATGGAAATAGCAAAATTTATTCTTGAAAATGCAGAGTTAGAATCAATAACAATGAGAAAGGAAGTACGAGATTAGACATCTATAACAAAGATACCAATATAGTGTACGATTACAAATTTGTAAAGAATCCCGGTAAGGGTCTTTCAAAAAGGCAGATTGAAAAAATAAAGAAAGAAGGCCCATTAGGATTAGGTAACGAGGATATTATAGAGATTAATCCAAATTAAATAATTTATTTAAGCTATTGCAACCAATATGTTGCAATAGCTTAGAAAAGAGGTAAATATGGGACGACCAAAAATAAATAAAACTAAAATAACAAATGATTGGCAGAAGTATTGTCCTGAATTAAGAAAATTGCGTATGCTTGATATAGATAATAGAGTAGGACCGTTAGTAATCGGCTTCTATTTACAAGTAATAGGAGACGGGACGATTTATATGCCGTTATATAAAGTGGAAAATCTATATAGCCATTATAGTGTATTACCTTCTAGTTTGGAAATAGAAGGTCGAACAATGGATATGCAGACACACGAAGCTTATAGCGAGCAAGTTGCGCAGCAATTGATTGAAAAAGCTTATATTCCGTTACAAGGTGAAGTGACATTTGAGAATATAAAAAATGGGTATGAAAGATATTTTAAAAATCCAAATAAGGGAACAATTGTGGAATATGAGGACTATGTGTATATCAGTAGTTGGACAAGAAATAAGTTATTTTTTGAGACCGCATTAAATACGGTTTATAATGAACTAAAAGCATGGCCTGAAGAAAGATATTTTGTACAGGCTGGAGGATTTCAAAATTGGATATTAGAACTGGAAAAAAGGCGAGCAATCATGAAATATTAGAAGACAATTATAGAAAAAAAATTGCAAAATATAAAATTGAGAAATTGCCAGAAAGACCATTTTATTTTTAAATGAAATACAGAGAAAATGACAATGAATTTAAAAGAAATAGAAAAACAATTATATACCGATAAATATTTAGATGAAAAAAGTATTATATTTATGCATCAATTATTAACGAAATAGGCGGTTTCATCGGAAGTGTCAAAGGATTAGTATTACTGAGTATATATGAAAATAGATTATATATCCATAAAGCTAATATTGATAATTCTTATGGCGAACAACTGGCAAAGATTCATATTCCCGATATGAAAAATATCCGAGGAAAGGCTGGAATGTTTGGTGGAAAGTTTTCTTTTAATTATGACGGGAAAGAATATAAATTTAAACTGCCAGCAAAAGCTGAAAAATTTGTGGATTTTTTTGTAAAGTAAAAGTGCGAGGATGACAGGATGAAGAGATTACAAAAATATATAGTGATTTTCGGAACAGCAATGTTATGCGTTGGTTTTAGTGCTTGCTCCAAGCAATCCGATTTCGATGTCCAATCCGATGTCCAATCTTCTCTTGATGCAGAGTATCATAGAGAGTATACAGATTATGCGAATCTGATGGAAATCTCAGAAGCGGATGTGAAGAAACAGGTCGAAGAAGATTTCAATGAAAGCATCCGTCAGCAATTTGCTTCTTCCGATAACATCACAGAAGAAGAGATAGCAGCTTACACAGAGAAGATGGCAGAGGTTAAAAAACTGGCGAAGTACAAGGTGCAGGATGAGAAAAAGGATGAGAATGGAAATTACACGGTCAGTGTAAAAGTTGAACCGTCCGATGTGTTTCAGACATTGCAGCAGAGCTCCGCAGAAGTCAGCAAGGAAAAGATTGCACAGGGAATGAAAGAAACAGATTCGGGTGTATTTGCATCTGTTTTAACGGAAAGCGTGCAGAAGAGCATTGACAAGAACAGCTATGGAGCTCCGGTGACAGTAACTGTAAAAGTGGAAAAGAATCATTCCGGGACGTATGAGCTGTCTGAAACCGAAAGAAGTAAGCTGGAGACAGTGATGTTTCCAACAACAGAATAATTGAATATGGAAAAAGCGGACTGCCGGGGGTAAAATCCCGGCAGTTTTTATATCAAACTTTTACCAATGCACAAAATAAAACAACGGATTATACTTACGATCTGGAAGGCAACCTGACATCCATTAAAGATCCGGCAGGAAGAACTCCTTGCAGAGTATGGAGCAGACGAGAAAGTACGTCAGGCTTATACTTATGGAGAAAGTGGAATCGGAGAACGGGTAAGCGTTGATAAATCGGAAGAAAGCAGTTATTATTTATATGACGGAAGAAACAGCGTAACCGGAATCTTGACAGAAAATGCTAACCTGACGAACAGTTATCAGTATGATCCATACGGTAACCTTACATCAGGAACAGCAGACGGTGTCAATTACTACGCTTATAATGGAGAGTCCACAAATGTAAAAACAGGACTTCAGTATCTGCGGGCAAGATACTATAACGCAGAGAACGGAACCTTTACAACTGAAGATAGTGACCTTGGAACGACAGAAAATCCACTGACCAGAAATCGCTACGATTATGCGACCAATAATCCGTTGAATTACAGTGATCCGACAGGACATTCATTATGGAGCAGGATTAAGAGTACAGCTAAAAAAGCAGCGAAAGCAGTCAAGAGTGTCGGCAAGAAAATCGTTAATACTGCGAAAAAGGTAGTTAAAACAGTAGTAAATACGATAAAAACAGTAACACGTACCGTAAAGAATGCGGTGAAAGGTACTGCACAGAAAGTTAAAAATATAGTTACACATCCAAAACAAACATATGAATCTGCTAAAAAAAATATCACTAGAACATATGGAAATGTTGTGTCTAGAGGAAGTAGTTTCATACGTTCTGCAAGTAAAAATGTTAAGAAAACAGGAAAGAAATATTATTCATCTTTCAAATCTTATGTGTCAGATAGAACAAAGGAGATTCGAAAGAATGTTAAACGTGAATTATGCACGACTACAAATAGAATATCTACATCTTTAGAAAAGGTGGATTGGGATACCGTAGCGAAAGTAGGGATTAGTGTAGGAATCATCGGAGGTTTAGGTCTTGCAACGATTCTTACTGGAGGCTCGATTATCGCTGTATCTGGATTAATGGGGGCAAGTATTGGGGGGATTTCCGGAGGAATTCAGACTTCATTAATGGGAGGAAAATTTGTAGATGGTGCAACTAGCGGAGTAATAAATGGTGCTGTTACAAGTATAGGAGTGTCTCTTGGAGTACCTCCGGTTTTTGCGAACGCAACTGGCGGAGCAATAGGTAGCGTTTCTGGCTCGATTATGGAGGGAAAAAATCAACAAGATATGGTGAAGTTAGGAATAGCTGTGGGGATTTCGCAAGGAGTAGTTGGAGGAGGACTTAGCATAGTCGGTAATTCGGCATTTGGCAGTAATGTGGATAATACGGTTTCGACAAAAGTGGCAAAAGGTATATATAATTATATGGGAGAAGTATTTGGAATGGGAGCTGGATTATCAACAGAAATGGTTAGCGATATTTATAAATTAAGTAAAAAAAGATAAAATCTACAAAATGAGCGGAAATGTTTAACATTTTCGCTCTGAGAAAGGAGAAAATATGCAAAAGGGGATGGTTTATTACTTTGTAATTATAACAATGTTAAGTATATTGTTAAAAGAAATGTATAAGGAATTAAGAAAAGTTTATTTATATCCTAAAGATTTAATGAAAACATTAATTTATAAACCGTTTGTAAGAGGATTGTATATATTTGTATGTAGTTTATTTATTTTGGGAGGTACAATATATATTAATTATTTGCCCCGAATTTTAACGGCGGATTTTAAAGAAATACATGGGAAGATATATGAAAAAGAGATAATTGCTCAAAATGGGTATATATTATGCGATATGACATTTGAATCGGGAGAAAATATAGTAGCTTATATGGATAAGGAAAATGTTAATGATATAAAAGGTAAGAAAGTGGAGATATGTGACGTTGATTTTGATTATATAGGAAATTTTGTAAAAAAAATAGACGGAAAATATACGGATTTTTATTTAAAATATTATAAGCATAATATTTTGAATAAAATAATGTTATGTATTTATCTTATAGCAAATTATTTAATACAGACGTGGAAGGTAAATGGAATAGAAGAAAAGAAAAAAAGATTAAGTATGGAATTAGGTGTATATAGTATACTTCTGCTGTGGCTGGGAATATCCGGGAAAGGGAATGCCGTACTTAATACGATTGTGACTATGCTTTTCATCTTATATAATCTAGAAAATATGTTTTATATTATGCCAAGTAAAATAGAAATGATGCAGGCAAAAACAGCAGAAGATGGAAAGATTATCAAAACTCAGGAACTGAAACCGTTAAAAAAAATGGATGCTGAAGAATATAAAAAAGAATATTTGAAAAAAATCAGGAAAAGCAATTCTTCATATCTTTTGATATATACAGGTATTGTATATGTAGTAGTATTATTAATATTAATAATCGTACCGAAAGAGCGATTTATAGCAGGAATGCTATTTTATATCTTGTGTTATTTTATTGGTCTTTTTGCGTTAATGTTTAATAATAAGCATAAAATGAAAAAGATAAAGGAAAAGAATTTTGAAAATGTTAATTATGGTGAAGGAAGGATAATAAATTCAAAAGAAATAGAATATCTGGATAATCAGGGTGAAAATAAAATAATAAATTATCCGGATGGAATGAACAAAAAGAAAACTGCCGGAGACAATGTGAACATTATTGTTGCGGATGGCAGGATTATGGAAATAAAATAATAAAAAGTTACGAGTTCTTTTGTAGGAAAGCGGGTAAAAAGATGTTAAATAAAAAAATATCAATAATGATAGCAATGTGTGCCGTTATATTATCAGCTTGCTCCAAACAACCAGACTTCGATGCCAAATCTTACGTCCAAAGTTCTCTTGATGCATACTATCATGGAGAATATAAGAACTATGCGAATCTGTTAGAAATCTCGGAAAAAGATGCCAAGAAAGAAATCGAAGAGGATTTTAATGAGAGTATCCAACAGCAATTTGATGATTCCGATAACATTACGGACAAAGGAATTGCTGATTATGCGAAAAAACTGGTAGAAGTAAAGAAACTGGCAAAATATAAAGTGCAGGATGAGAAAAAGGATGAGGATGGAGTCTATACAGTAAGTGTACAAGTTGAACCATCCAATGTATTTCAGACATTGCAACAAAGCTTTACAGAAAAATGGAAAAATTAGTAAAGAAAAAAGTAGAAATATATGTATATATGATAATGGTTACTGTTACATGCGTTTTTCTCTCCTATAGTGAATGGATGTATAAATATATTTATACATTGAAAGCTGTGAAACTATTAAAGGGATGTTTAAATTCTTTTTTGATATTATCGATAATAGTGTGTTCATTACGAGTTTGTTGGGAGAGGTGTGATCAGAGAATAATAGAAAAAATTTTTAATTTTATTTGGAAGGCAATTTTGATAATTATATTGTGGAAAATAATGTTATTATATTTTTGTGTATATTGTATATATAATGGATTAGAAAATAGAAATCTAGTAAAACCATATAAGAATTTGATAATATATACTGTAGTGAATGGTGTAGAATTAACTGTTTTTTGGATAACAATATTTTTTCTTTGCCGGAGAGAGAGTATAAAAAAAGCAAAAGAAAGTCAGAAACGAGTTCGTGGATATTTAATCTCAAATCTTTGGAAGGAAATAATGCTTGTAGGTTTAGTGTTAGTTTTTTCAAAAGAGCAGAATTTAGAAATGATAGCATCAGAAATAGATGTAAGAAATGATTTTTTATTAATTCCATTTTTAATTGGTTATTGGGTATATATATTAAAAAAAATTATTGCTATATGCATTTGGAATTATGATTGGGAAAAAACATATGCAAATGAATTGAAGGAAAATGGAATCGCACCCAATATTGAAACAGTACCATTCCCAAATTAATAAGGAGGAGCGAGAAAATGAAAAAGAAATACAAATGTTTAATCCTTATAATAGGTTTAGTTCTTGTGACTGTTGTTGGTTATTGGGGAGTTGGAGAATATCAATTTCAAAAAGAAAAAAAATTAATTCTTGAAATTCAAAGGGTAGCTGATTTGAGCGTGAAAAAACAAGAAAAAAACCAGGATTTAAAATGTAAGGGAGCGTATGCAGAAGTTGAAAAATCGGTAAAGAAGTACACAATTGATTATACAAAAAAAAGGAATAGAATCGATAAGATTATAAATAATACAGATTTTTCCAAATTTGTCAGTGTAGAAAATATAGAAAGTGATGCACCGCAATTTACGAATCTTCAAAAAGAAATAACTGATACACAAGAGAATCTTGATAAAGCATATAATGATTGGCAGAAATTTACGACAGAAAAGAATATGTTGACTTATTATAAGGTGGATTCGGATGATCTTTATTATGAAGAACTATATTTGGATATATTAAAAGAAGAATATGGATTAGATGTCTCTTATGAGAGGAAAGATTATAAAGATACAATAGAATTTTATGATAGTGTTATGAAGATTCAAAAAGAAGCGTTAGAATTATTAAAGAATACTTGCGGAACATGGGAAATTAAGGAAGGAAACATATATTTTCAAAACAAAGCAGATGAGATGGAATATCAAAAATTAATAGAAAAACTGCAAAAATTAGCTTGATGAAAGTGAAGGATATATTCACTGAAGTGGTCAGACCCTATTAAGAAAAAAGTACATAATAGCTATATGTAAATCAGGAGAGAAGGTGAAAATAATTAATATTGCTTAACAATAAATGTTTAGGCGTTTATATTTGAAACAATAAAAGAAAGGAGATGGAATATGGGAAAAAAATACATTTACATTGTATTGTTTATTTCTACAGGAATTTACGCAATTGCAGATTATTATTGTATTTGCAATTTTACATTTACCCTTCTATTTACGATATTTTTAATTTTTAATTTAGTAAATAGTGTAATATGTTTTGCAAAAAATGGCTGTGAATTTTCTATAATTGCATCTATTATTTATGTTTTTATGATAGTGCATAATCTTTTCGTTCTCGCTTTTAACTATTCCATTAGTTCAGGAGGATTTCATAGCATTTGAGGAGACCAGCTATGAAGAAAATTATATCTGGAATATTAACGCTGAGTTTGGCAATCATATTATTTGCAAATATGGAACAAAGATGTCAAAGCCGAAATCGAACGTCGTGTAAACGACTCAAATCAATAATCAATCATATGTGAATTGTCAAGGTACTCCGGCCGCAAAAATGCAGCCGGGGATTTTTATATCCATGTCTAAAATTTAAGTGCTTACAATATTTACGATACAGGGCAGCTTTTTTTTCATATTTTTCGGGATATTTTTTATCTATATGCGTCTAATCTATGTAAG
>OGYI01002437.1_pt1 | contig 14101 bp, 9 predicted proteins | sample 1576521 | NCBI WGS metagenome assembly OGYI01 (sample SAMEA3541484, study PRJEB24748) | human gut metagenome | biome: human gut; feature: human-associated habitat; material: faeces | place: China | collected 2012
TGCGGGTGCGGGTGTCTTCGTTCAGGTCCTTGTGCAGGGCCGGCAGCGGCTGCAGTGCCTTGGCTGCAATGGCCCATTCGGTGGCGAACACGGACAGTTCGCCGGTCTTGGAGGCAATCACACGACCCTTGATGAACAGGTGATCACCCAAGTCAACCAGCTGCTTGAACTGCTTCAAGGAATCGGCGCCAATCTCCTTCTTGGAAATCATGCCCTGGATCTTGGTGCCATCGCCAGCGGAAAGCTGCACGAAGCACAAGCCACCGGCGTTACGCAGGAAGAGCACGCGACCGGCGATGCCGACCACGTCTTCGGTTTCATCTCCGGCTTCAAGCTTGCCGTCATACTTGGCGCGAACCTCTTCGATGGTGGCGGTGACGTCCAAGGTCACCGGGTACGGCTGAATGCCGTCCTTAAGCATCATGGCGCGCTTGGCCACACGCATCTGCACCTGTTCCGGATGCGCCAGCGGGCCGAATTCCTTATTGCCTGGATCGACGGCCTCATCCAGGGTGGCGCCGTCATTGATCTTGGCGTAGATAGCCGCATCCTGCTGCAGCAGCATTTCGGCGCGTTCCACTGTGGTCATAGCGGGAACGGCAGCCTCTTCATTCTGATTTTCTTGCGATTCGATGGTCTCACTCATAAGCCCACAGTGTACCGAGAAGCCACTACACCACATGCGACACGCCGTATTTGCATTACCTAAGCAATCGTGTAATATTTCCAACTGTTGCAAAACGGGCTGTAGCGCAGCTTGGTAGCGCGCTTCGTTCGGGACGAAGAGGCCGCGGGTTCAAATCCCGCCAGCCCGACAACTTAAGGCGGAACTTCGGTTCCGCCTTTTTTATTTCCAGCGCATCAGCGGTGCAAAACAGCATATGCGAGACGCAACCACCTGAAAAATCAAAAAACACGTAATACACAAGCGCGTAAACAATCGCGCACACCAACACGCTTCACATTCATGGAGGAGAGACTGTGAAAAGAAGCATTCTGGCTTTGGCTTCCGGCGCCTTTATTCTTGGTGCCGCCGAATTCGTGATGATGGGCATTTTGCCTCAGACAGCCGCCGCCATGCAGGTCAGCATTCCTGCGGCAGGCCATTATATTTCCGCATATGCGATCGGCGTGTGCGTGGGCACGCTGATTCTGGTGTTCGGCCGTAAGGTACCGCCGAAGAATCTCATTATTCTGTTCATGATCATCGCGCTGGTCGGCAATACGTTGAGCGCGGTTTCGTTCAATTCCCCCATGTTGTTGGCCGCTCGTTTCATTTCGGGCTTGCCGCATGGCGCGTTTTTCGGCACGGCCACGCTGATCGCCAAGACTTTGGCCGATAAGGGCAAGGAAGCGCAGTCCGTGTCGATGATGGTGACGGGTCAGACGGTTGCCAATATGTTGGGTGTGCCTGCGGGCACATTGCTTTCGGAAATGCTGTCGTGGCGTTTGGCGTTTGCGATTCTTGCCGCTTGGGCATTGATGACGATGGTGTTGGTGATTGCGTGGGTGCCGTTCGTCGCGCCGATCAAGGACGCTGGTATTAAAGGGCAGTTCCGTTTCCTCACTCACGCCGGTCCGTGGTTTATTCTCATGGCGGTGTTCTGCGGTAATTCCGGTATTTTCTGCTGGTGGAGCTACGTTTCACCGTGGCTGCAGAAGGTCGGTGGATGGGATTCTTCGCTGGTTCCCCTGTTAATGGTGCTTGCCGGTTTCGGCATGGTGATCGGTGGTATTGCGGGCGGCCGTTTGACTGATTTGTGGAAGCCTGGTGCCACCGCCGGACTTTCGCAGGCCATTGCCACGCTTGGCTTGTTGCTGGTGTTCTTTGTTCCTGGCAATCATGTGACCACCGCTCTGCTGACATTCCTGATTGGTTTCGCACTGTTCTTCAACTCGTCTCCACAGCAGCTGCTGATGGTGCAGGCCGGTGAGGGCGGCGGCGAGCTGATTGCGGGCGCGGCCGTGCAGATCGCGTTCAATTTTGGCAATGCGGTTGGTTCGATCGTTGGTGGTGCCGCATTGACGGCAAACACCATGAACTACCATTACACCGGTTTGGCCGGTGCTCCGATCGCTTTGATCGCGGTGATTATGCTGGTCACCTATTCGCGTCGTTACGAAACGCATACGGGCGCTACGGAGCGTATGCGCGAAGTGCATGTCTGACATTCGACAGTCAGTTATTTCGATTATTTCTGTTATGTAACGGGATATCTCATCACAATTATTGTGATGAGATATCCCGTTGTTCTTTGTACGACGTATCGCATGTTCCCCATCTTTCGTTGTTTCGCCGTCTGCGATGCCGTCTGCAGTTCGGGAGATGATGGAAGTCACCGATGAAGGGATTGCGATGGCAGACAGTGATGTCAATCTGAATATGAATAATTGCGATGACGGATGCGCAACATTTGATGTACAACAATTTTTGCGTGGTCTTGATGCGATTTTCGATGCGCATAAGGCTCCTGAACAGGCTGAGCCGTATCTGCAGAAGGCGCGAACCGAAGCCGAACACAGTCATAATGATGCCGGTTTGCTGACGGTGTTGAACGAAACGATGGGGTTTTACCGTTCGCAAGGTCGCCATACCGACAATCTGCCGATTATCCGCGAATCGTTAAGTATTGCGGATCATTTGCATCTTCAGGAAATCGACCCGCAGGCGTGGGCTACGACGCTGATCAACGCGGCCACGGGCATGCGAGCCGCAGTCCAGTACGAGGAGGCCGAACAGCTGTACCGTCAGGCGCTTGACGCGGCCGCGTCCGCCTTCTCCCCCACCGACCGACGCCTGGCCGCGCTGCATAACAATATGTCCATGTTGTACAGCGAAACCGGTCGTCTCAATCAGGCGAAGCGCGAGCTGGAACAGGCGCTGGACCTGTTGGAGCAATCTTCCCCCGATGCGAGCGCTGACATCGACGTTGCCTCCACGCACACCAATCTTGCATTGTTGCTCCTGCAGATGGACCGGTATTGGGCGAGCGATGCCATACAGCATGCCCAGAAAGCGTTGACAATCTACCGTACCGGGCATTTGGAACATAGTGCGCATTATGCTTCGGCGCTGGCCGGCTATGCGCAGGCCTGCTATATGGCCGGCTGCCTGCAGGATGCGGTTTCCGGCTATGAGCATGCGTTGAGCGTGATTGAGGAATGCTACGGACGCAACACCGACTACTATCACACGACTGCAGTCAATCTTGAAGTGGCAAAACAGGCGTTGCATAAGCACATGCCATCATCTCATAAAACGCGGGAATCGCAAGAATATCAAGAATCGCAAGAATCCTTGGAATCTCAGCATTCACCGAAATCAATCGAATCTCAGCAATCAAGTGAACCGCACTATATGACGGAATCCGGCGCATCTTCGATTCCTGCGATTTCTCACCATATTTCGGGACTTGCTTTGTCTCGCGCATTCTGGAATGATCTCGGCAAACCGTTGCTTGCCGGCGCATATTCGGCATATCAGGGGCGGATTGCCGCAGGTTTGGTCGGTTATGGTTCGGAATGTTTCGGTTTCGACGATGAGCTGTCGCGCGATCATGATTTCGCGCCGCGTTTCTGCCTGTGGCTTACCGATGAGGATTATGATGCGATTGGCGAGCAATTGCAGGCTGATTACGATGCGTTGAGTCGCGATTTCACTGTTGCCGAGCAGGGCAAGCCGCATTTTGCAGGGCATGGTTCGGCTAATTCCGACGCTCTTGCCGCATCTCAATCGCCACTTACGCCGCGTGCGCAAGGCGAGTTCCGCCGTGATGGCGTGTTTCGTATCGGCGATTTTTTCGAGCGGATCACGCTGTTTCGTGAGGCTCCGGCGCAGAACGATGTTGCATCTTGGCTAAGTTTGCAGGAAGATACGTTGGCCACTGCCACAAACGGTCAGGTGTTCGCTGATCCGTTGGGGGTGTTTTCCAAGACTCGGCAGGGGTTCAAGTTCATGCCGGAAGATGTTCGACTTTCCTTGATTTCCCGCCGTTTGGGCATGATGGCTCAGGCGGGGCAATACAATCTGCCGCGCATGCTGCAACGTGGCGATGGTGCTGCTGCGATGTTGAGCATTCATGAGTTCGTGAACGCCACGGCTTCGTTGATGTTTCTGATCAATGAGCCGGTGAGCGTTGGGTATCTGCCGTATTACAAATGGCAGTTTGCTGCCATGCGCAAGCTGAGCCGCCGTATGGCAACAAGGCTGGCCGGCGTGTGCGAACAGTTGGAAGACATATTGCGATTGAGTTCCGCCGCATGTTTCGGCGGTGCCGGTTTCGGTGAGGGCGGCAAGGGTGCGAAGCCTGCGGCGGAGCGCATTATCGCCACTGTTGAGCGCATCTGCAGTGATGTTGTGGATGAATTGCTGCGGGAGGGATTGACCGAATCCCACGAAACGTTTGTGGAATGGCAGCGGCCGTATGTTGAGAACCATATCAAGTCCGACGCGAGTTGTCTGCACAGCCTGTGACGTGCCTGCAGCCAAAAAATCCATCGCAAGCATTGCAAATCAGAGCAATAATCAGACGAAATCAAGAATCGAAATCATATGAATAGCAGCGTAATTTCAGATGTAATAGACGGTCACGATACAGCAAATCTTGTTGAATCCATTATCAAACTGGAGTGGAATCAGTTTCAGCAAACCAATAATGAGGGCGGCCGCGCGTCCTGCCAAGGCAATTGGCCGATGTTTCATCAGATGCGTGCCAGTCAGTTCATGACGTGGCCGGAGGAATTGCTGCGCAGTTACCGGTCGGACTTGCAGGAAGCCGACCGTGTTGGACGTAATTTGGTGACGGAAAAGTATGGTCGCATGATGCAATCCACATATCCACAGGAGTATTGTGCAAACATTGCGCCATATATTCCCCGGATTTCCGCGAATCGCAACGTCTTGCAGGAAGGCATCATAACAGTTCAGGTGTCGTGGGCGCGTGATTTTCGTGAGCGTTTTCCTCATCTCGGCGAGGCGATGCGTGCGCTGACCACTGTCGAAGATACGCCAGAGACCACGTCGTTCGAAACGTATCTGCGCGGCGAATTGGGCACCTATTCCGACCGTACCGTGGCGTTGTACCGCGATTTTGTGGAGCGTTTGCGGCATGAGCGGCGCAATCTCACCGAAGAGACGATTCGCAATACGGTTCGTTTGGCTGGATTTGAGGATTTGGCACAGGCTGAGGCCGCACAGTAAACACAGTGAAAACACACCGTGACAATTACTGAAAACTGCGGTAAGCCCCGTACATCACCATGAAAATGACCACCATGGTACGACCAAAATCCAACGTCAAGATGGAAAAGCAAGTGTTGGATTTGGTCATGCCATGGTGGCCACGTATTTGTTTGCGATGTCAGCCTCGATTTCGTTGGTGCGGCTGATATCAGGGGCTATTCAGCTGATTCTCACGATCGTTCCGAAACCGGCGACTTATCCGAATCAGTCGAAAAGGCCGTGGCATCCGAGCTATGGGGAGCGTCGAATGGATCGTCGCTGTCCGCATCGCCTCCATTCTTGGATCGGTTTGAACGCACCGCGCTGACTATCGCCCAGATCACGGCGACGGCGATAAGCAGCACGCCGATGCCTCCGAGCAGGAATACGAAGAACTGTTTCGGATCGCTGGCCCACCACCAGAGATTCATTGGCACATGTATGCCGCAAAGCAGCGTCACCACCCCCATGAAGCACGTGAACACGCCGAGCGCGATGGTCGAACCGCTTCTTCCGGAAGGTCTGATGATGTCGTCTCCAGTCTGCCGATTCTTGCGCCCATCATTCGCACCGGCTACCGAAGCGGTATAGGTCGGAACGCCTTGCGCTGGAGCGGATTCCACGCGCGGCTTATCATCCTGCGTTGCACGCCCACTGCGCTGCGACTGGTCATACGTGGACTGCGCATCCACGGTATGCAACGTTTCGGTAGGCATATCTCCGGCATCAGCCATGACCGGCATTTCCTGGGTCTTGTCGTCGCTCATGGTCACTCCTTTCCCGCTTTGCCCAATGTGTTGTCGGACGCATACTGCACCGCGACGCTGCCGCCGACCGTTGCCATAGTATTGATCCGCAGTCCGGTTGGCATGACCGGAGCCTTGCCATCATCGGTGAAGCACGGCCAATATTGATGATTGTCGTAGATTTCGCGGTAGGCCTTGTCCACATTCCCGTCTTTGAAGGGGGAATCGGTCCTAGTGGAATCGGCGCCGGTATCCATGCCATCTTCCGTATCGGTCTCATCATCGAAATCCTCGATGCCGGATTCGTCTCCGTATGAGCCGCAACTCCGATCGTAAGTATCGTAAGTTCCCAGCGCACGCTTTTTCACTACCGATTTCGTGGAATCGTTGCCCATAAGCGAGACATAGATATTGCCGGAATCCAACGTGAGCCCGTCCGAACTGCCGACGAAATCGGTGATGTTGTAGAAATTACCGTCAGACCCGAACGCCCACCAGCAGCCGTTCGGCAAGGTCACCACGACCTGTGCGCTTGAGGCCACCACATTCAACGTTCCTGTAGGGCAGGAAGTTGTGCCCTGTGTGCCATCCTGAAGATCCACTTTGTGCGGACCGTTGTTTTTCGCGTAATCGCTTAAGTCGATATGCAGCACGTCGGTGGCGTAATCATTGCCTTGCGCGACGATGCCCTGCTCGTATTCGCTCATTTCACTGGCGGTGGAGCCCATGGTGGTCATTCCCGACACATTGACCCTCTTGTAGGATGAGGGAATGCCCGTGTCAATCCGATAGCTGAACAGCGAATAACCCGCCAAAGCCATCACCATGACCAACGACATGAATATGGATATCCATGTCAGAGGATGCAATCCTCCCGTTCTTCTGCCCGCGAATCCGAGCGCGATAATAACGATTCCCGTCACCAGACAGATGCCACCGACGAATGCCGCGCATGCCTGCAACGTGTATTCGGTACCCTGCTGCCCGCCTTGAACGCCGTACGTCATAATGCACCATACGCATAGCGCGCATGCGATCATCGTGAGACCGAACATCATCAATACCAGCAGTGGACCTGCCGGTTTACGACGTCCCCTTCTTGGCGACGTAGGCGTCTGCGCTACCGGGGCTGCTGGAGCGGTGAATGTTGGAGGAACATTGGCCGTGGCAAAAGCGGCCGGACCATTGACCTGCTGTTGGTAGGCATGATATGGAGGCTGCTGAGGTTGAGGACGCTGAGGCTGCGACGATTGCGATTCCGGTGACGAAGCCGTGTTGGCCACCCCGTTATATGCGCCGCTCGTCTGCATCGGCTGAGTATAAGGATTCGATTGCGCCGGAGACGGCGATGCAGGAGGCACCGGCCGTCCATACGAAGGACTTCCATATTGAGGCTGACCATATTGAGTCTGACCATATTGCGGTTGACCGTACGGAGCCTGACCATACGGGGGCTGCTGCCACTGAGCTGGACGAACATTCGGCGCATAAATCTGCCTATTAAGCAGAAGCCACAGCACCAACGCGGCCAACGCGAAAGCAAACCATCCTGCACCCGGCAAACAGATGGCAACAAGGCAGCACAACAGCGCGCCAATGCAATTCCAATCCCACTTGCCGTTAATCAAATCCTCAGCAAGAATCTGATTGTCGCGCTCATCCGGCAGCACAAACCACGCCAGGCCATAGAACGCGGCACCCGCGCCGAAAAACAGTGTGGCAACCACCATAAGCGCACGAACCAACGTGGTATTCCATCCAAGACGACGTGCTATGCCATCGCACACGCCGCCAATCCAACGGTCATGTCCACGCTTGACCTGGCTGGAACGAATCCACGCGAAGAAACGGCCGCCGCGGGAAGGTTGCGGCGAACCGTACGCAGGCTGCCGATGATACGGCTGTCCAGCAGAAGGCTGCGGCCCTGCGTTGCCGCGATCGCCCAGCGGACCATTGTTTGCATTGCTCATGGTTCCATTACAGCAACTCGCGCATGCCACATGTATCGGGGAACACCCTGAATCTGCCCTGAACACTATATGAATGCCCTGAAACGGCGTCCCTTACAAGGCACAATAGAAGTATGAAATCCTTAGGAAAACCGTGGTATACGCAAAGCCAATACGACCAGGCAAGCGCCGTATATATGCGCTACCGCTGCGATCAAGCCCTGCATGAGGGACGTCCGCTGCCGACGCAGCCGGCCAAACTGCCGTTGATGCGTCCTCCATACGGACGCATGGGAGCCGGCGTATGCAAGGCGATCAGCATGCATTTGGGCATTGCCGTGCTATGGGTGCGCCTGTTTTTCCTCGCCACCACATGTCTGTTCGGTTCAGGGCTCATCGCTTACATTTTCCTGTGGATGGCACTTCCCGTGGGAGACCCCATACAGCAGACGTACATTATCGCAGGCAAGCGTTCGCCATGGCAGGCACCGCTTTCCCGGGGCAACATGCCGTACGGGACATATCCCGTTTCCCCGGAATATCAATCTTTTACAGCTCCGCAAGATGGTCCGCACCCGCAACCACCATCTTTTGAAGATACGACTGCATGCAACGACGGAACGCATGGCGATACGCAATCTTCCAGCGAAAGTCTTGAGCAGACACTGAAGAAAGCACCAAAACCCGCTTTGCTTGCATTAGCTGGTCTGATGCTGCTTTCCATCTGTTTCGTCATGTTCGCAGGCGGTGTTGAACGCACTCTGATTGTGCCCCTGCTGCTTGGTCTGGTCGGTATCGGCGTCTCTTGGTTGCGTTTCAACGCCGAAGAAGGTCAACTATGGACGATGCTTGGCGGCATTGCGATTATTTTCGCCGCATACGCTTTGTACGTCAGTTCCTGCATGCATTTTGACGCGTTTTCCATGATTCGCATACTGTGCGCCGGTTTGGCACTGCTGATTGGCGTATTGCTTGCGATTGTGCCATGGATCATGGCGCTGATTCGCGATTTGGGTACGGAACGCGCATCGAAGGAACGCGAAGAGGAACGTGCCGACATGACCGCGCATCTGCATGATGGCGTACTGCAAACGTTGGCGCTGATTCAGTTGCATGCCGACGATCAGCAGACGGTGTTTTCGCTGGCGCGTTCGCAGGAACGCGAATTGCGTGAATGGCTGTATCAGGAACGCACCACGTCTGACCGTTCCGTGAACGCCGGCTTGAAAGAAATCGCCGCACATGTGGAAGACACGCATGGCAAGCCGATCGAAGTGGTGACGGTGGGCGACGCACGTCCAAGCGCGCAAACCGATGCGTTGCTTGACGCCACGCAACAGGCGCTTATCAATGCGGTAGCGCATGGAGGAGAGCCGATTTCCGTCTACTGCGAGGCAAGCAGCAAACTGGTGGAAGTGTTCGTGCGCGACCATGGCAACGGATTTGACGTGAATGCCATCCCCGCGAATCGCCTTGGCATTCGTGAATCGATTATCGGACGAATCAAGCGTCGTGGCGGTACAGTGGAGATAGTATCGAGACCGCAATGGGGCACGGAGGTGCGCATGCATATGCCAATCGCAGACATGCCCGCATCCGCAACCACAGCCGCCGACACGAATGCGCAGCAATCGCACGAGCCGCAAAGCAACTCACAACAAACCGATTTTCCCAATCACCATAACCGTCAATCCAACAATCAACGTACCAATCATTTTGAGGAGCAGCAATGAACGAGCAGGAACAGCAGATCCGCATCGCCATCGTTGACGATCATGAAATGTTCCGTGCGGGCGTTATCGCAACGCTGCAGCCGCATTTCGACATCGTCGGGCAAGCGGCCGATGTCGAGGGATCGGTGGCGATGATCGCGCAGACGAAGCCGGATGTGGTGCTGCTTGATGTGCATGTTCCCGGTGGCGAGGGTGGCGGCGGAGCTGAAATTCTCGTGAAATCGCGCGCATACTCCCCTAATACCGTGTTTCTGGCGCTGTCGGTGTCTGATTCGCCGCAGGATGTCGGTTCGGTGATTCGTGCCGGAGCGCAAGGCTATGTGACAAAGACGATTTCCGGCGATGATTTGATTTCTTCCATCAAGCAAGTGCATGAGGGCTATGCCGTGTTTTCGCCGAAATTGGCGGGATTCGTGCTGTCCGCTTTCCAAAATGGCTCACCGGCTGGCATGGGCGGCTCTGCAAGCGGACCGATCCACGATGACGAGCTGGACCGCTTGTCGAACCGTGAGCAGGAAGTCATGCGCTTGATCGCGCGCGGCTACACGTACAAGGAAGTGGCTGCGGAACTGTTTATTTCCATCAAAACCGTGGAAACGCACGTCAGCTCCGTACTACGCAAACTGCAGCTGTCAAACCGCACCGAACTCACCCGCTGGGCCGCCGACCGCCGCATCGTATAACCGAAGAATCTTCCGGCTTATTTCGTCATATTCTGCGTAGACGTTGCGGACAGGCGTACATAGCCGGAATGATGCATGGTGAATCGCATGCGATCAGCGATATACACGTCAGTGGCACGCTCGAACGGGCATCCATCCGACGCATAGGCGATCCGGTGAATGCGCATCAGCGGAGTTCCCGCCTCGATCTGCAGCAGCTCGTTCTCCTGCTCGTCGCCGACCACCGATTCCAATGTTTCGTCGACATTGCACGGATACACGCCATAATCACGTTCGAACATGGTGTAGAACGGGGTCGTCAAATCGCGTGTAAGGAACAGAGGAAACAGATATGCCGGCAAATGCGACCGTTCCAACGAAAGCGGCCGATTTTCGATATACCGCAATCGCGTAATGTCGTAGATCATCGGATGCTCGCCCGGCAATCGCAGCAAACGCACGTCGGAAACGGAAGCCGGGGCAATCACCGCCTGCAATACTTTCGACGAAACGCGCATGCCTTGTCTTCGCGCGATCGTCGGCAATGATTCCACCGTGTTGATATTGCGTTCCAAACGTCCGTCCGATATGACGATGCCTCCGGCACGCCCGATTTTGCGGATGATTTCATGATCGGATTCCAACACGGTCAACGCATTGCGCAAATCGGAACGGCTGACGCCAAGACTGTCGGCGAGCGCCCGTTCCGATCCGAGTTTCTCTCCGGGAAGAAGCTCCTGTTCACGAATGCGAGCGCGGATACGGTAGACCAGTTCGCTCGTAGCGCTTCGCGTGCGCCTGATGCCGGTATGATCTTCCATATCCGCGCCCTTTCTTTATGGTTATCTGTCGTTTTACAGCTTCAATGTTTCCAGAGTCTTCATGAATCCATCCATGAACCAATCCACATCGGATTCGCTGAACACCAGCGGCGGGCGCAGCTTGAGGATATTGCCGTAACGGCCGCATACGGAGGTGAGGATGTGGTTGTCACGCAGGGTTTCGAGGATATCGAGCGCTGCCTGCTGGTCGGGATCCTTGGTGCCCGGCTTGACGATTTCGCAGCCGATGTACAGGCCCGCGCCACGCACGTCGCCGATGCAGGGGTGTGCCGGCATAAGCGACGCGACGGCATCCTTGAATATTGCGCCGACCTTCTTGGCGTTGCTCATGGTGTCTTCGTCACGCATCACGTCAAGCACCGCCTGGGCCGCGGCCATGCATACCGGGTTGCCGCCGAAAGTGTTGAAGTAAGGAATGGAGCCTGCGAACGGTTCAAGTACTTCGTGGCGGGCGGCCATCATCGACGTGGGCAGACCGTTGGCCATGGGCTTGCCGGATGTGACCAGATCGGGAACAATGCCTTGGCGTCCGAATCCCCAGAATGCGTCGCCGGTGCGAGTGAAGCCCGGCTGCACTTCGTCGGCGATCCATACGCCACCCAGTTCATGAACGGCGTCGATCACCGGCTTCAGATAGCCGACCGGATCGGGGTACACGCCGTCGGAGGAGAAGATGGAGTCGGCAAGCAATGCCGCAAACTTGATGCCATGACGTTCCATATCGGCAACGGCCTTGCGCACTTCGCCAGCCATCCAGTTGCCGAATTCCTCGGCGGCGCATTCCGCGGCAGGCTTGCCGTCAATGACCAAGCGGTAAGTGTCCGGCGTGGGAATCATGCGCATGGTCAAGCCAAGCGTTTGCGCGGTGCCGAGCGCTGGGGAAAGCTTGGAGGTGAGTGCCGAATTGCCATGGTAGGCCTCGCTGGTCACGATCACGCCTTCGCCGCCAGTGTAGGTCTGTGCTACGCGAATGGCCAGATCGTTGGCTTCGGAACCAGTGCACTGGAACATGATGCGGTCAAGTTCGTCAGGCATGGTGGAGAGGATATCTTCCGCATAATGCAGGATGTTCTCATGCAGGTAGCGCGTGTGGGTGTTGAGCATCGAAGCCTGCTGGGTAAGTGCATCCACCACGCGCGGGTGACAGTGGCCGACGGATGCGACATTGTTGTACACGTCCAAGTATTCCTCGCCGTCGGCATCCCAAAGATGCGAGCCACGGCCCTTCACCAGATGCACTGGATTGCGGTAGAACAAACGGTAGGCCGGACCAAGCACGTCACGCTCTTCGGTTAGTTTGCGTGTTTCTGGGTCGAGCGCGGCCGCCATTTCCGGACGGAAGCTATTGGTGTCCATGATGGTTGATCGAGTTGCCATGATTCCTTCTTTCGTTGGCTTCCTGTGGCGTTACCCACACGGTAACGCAGTAATGTTGAGTGGCTGATACAGCGCAGAAACAAACCATTTCCGCTGTTTTCCACCTATTTGGTTGACCTTTTTACATATTTCCGATGATTGAAAAAGGCCGCATCCCAGATGAACACGGCCTTGGCGATATCGTTTGATTTCAAGAAAACGAAACGATAATCACAGAAAATCAGTCAGTCTTATATGCGACCTTTCCGCCGGAAGCGGCGAACTCTTCTTCCGGAGAAAGCACCAGGTGCTTACGTCCGTAAACCGCGAAGAAGATGGTCGCGAGAACGTAGATGACCACCATGGCGTAGACGGCCAGTCGATAATCCGGGTTCAGCAGCACGGCAACGAAAATGCAGAATGCAAGCAAACCTGCGATTACCGCGCCCGGCACGCCGAACGGGCTGGTGAACGGACGCTTGATATCAGGCATCTTCTTCCTGAGGATCACATAGGAAACCATCTGCAGCAGATATGCCAGCACCGCACCCCACACAGCGATGTTCAACACCACCGAACCGGCGCCATCACCGCCGTACGCGATGATGAACAGGGCTGCGAAACCGATGATCGCGCCGACGACCAGACCCCAGTACGGCGTCTTCTTCTTACCGGTCAGCGACAGGAACGCCGGATAATAGCCTGCACGGGACAGTGAATACAGGTTGCGGCCATACGCGAACATAATGCCTTGGATGGAAGCGAGCAGACCGATCAACGCGAATGCGGACAGCACCGCGGCGAGATTGCCCGGCAGAATCGCACGATAGCCATCCAGCAACGGCTCATCGGAACCAGCGAGCACTTCGGAACCGACCACAGCCGGGTTCAGGAACACGATGATCAGCGCGGACAATCCCAGCGTGAAAATGCACAGGCGGGACGACTTCGGAATGTTCTTTTCCGGCTCACGCACTTCCTCTGCAGCCAGAGGCAGCTGCTCAATACCAAGGAACAACCACATGGCGAACGGCATGGCGTAGAAGATGGCACCTGGGCCGAACGGCAGGAACGCGGAGTTGCCTTCGGTAGGCGTGATATTGAGCAGCGTGGAGAAATCGGCCTTACCAGTGGCGAAAGCGCCGATACCGAACAGTGCGACGATGGCGAGCGCGGCGATCGACACGACTTCGGCGAAACGGAACGACGTTTCGGCGCCCAGCCAATTGACCACTACGAAAATCGCATACAAGGCAAGCCACCAAACCCAAGCCAAGCCATGATCGTCAAGCGAATATCCGGTCAGGTTCGACAGGATCGCATCAGCGTATGCCGACGAGAAGTAGACGATGGTGGCTGCGGTCATCACATACTCGATGGTTTCCGCAAGGCCGGTGAAGAAGCCGCCCCACGGACCCATGGCGGCACGCGCGAAGGAATACGCGCCACCCGTGTGCGGCATGGCCGACGCCATTTCGCTGATGGAGTTGAGCATAAGCACGTACATGAGGTACACCACGATGGCGGCCACCAGCATGCCACCCCATCCGGCTTGGGCGATGCCTCCGTTCCAGCCGGAGAAGTCGCCGGAG
>OGYI01002445.1_pt1 | contig 14031 bp, 13 predicted proteins | sample 1576521 | NCBI WGS metagenome assembly OGYI01 (sample SAMEA3541484, study PRJEB24748) | human gut metagenome | biome: human gut; feature: human-associated habitat; material: faeces | place: China | collected 2012
TCTGGCCGGCGGGGTATTCACCGCGGACGGGGCCCGGGCGCTGCGGGTCATCAAGGAGATCCGGGCGGGGATCACCTGGGTCAACTGCTACAACCCCACCTTCAATGAGGCCCCGTGGGGGGGCTATAAGATGTCCGGCATCGGACGGGAGCTGGGTGTCCACGGCCTGGAGGAGTACCAGGAGGTCAAGCAAATCAACATCAATCTCAACCCCGGCCCGGTGGGCTGGTATGAACACTGACCGGATGGGCCGCTGCCCTGCCGGGGAAAAAGCCCCGAACCCAAGTGGGTTCGGGGCTTTTCTGTCAGAAACGGGACAAGGGCGCCGGAATTACTCCGCGGTGTACCGCATGAGAATGGTGGCGACCTGTGCCCGGGTGGCGGTTGCCTTGGGGGAGAGGGTGGTCTCGGTGGTGCCGGAGATCAGGCCCTCGCCAATGGCCCACTTCATGGCGTCGGTGGCATAGGAGGCCACCTGGCCCGCGTCGGTGAAGCCGGTCAGATCGCCGGTGATCTCGATGGGATCGGGATTCTCAAAGTCGGCGAACCGATAGAAGAAGGTGGCCAGCTGCTCCCGGGTCAGGGAATTGGTGGGGGAGAAGGTGGTCTCGGAGGTGCCGGCGGTGATGCCGTTCTCGGAAGCCCAGATCACTGCGTCGGTGTACCAAGTGTCCGCCGGCACATCGGTGAAGGGATTCTCCGCGGTGACTTCGGGGGAGCCGGCCATCCGATAGAGGACGGTGACCATCATGCCCCGGTTAATGGCCAGGTTGGGGGAGAAGCCGTCCCCGGTGCCGTTCATGAGACCGGTGAGGGTCACATAGTTCACGGCATTGGCATACCAGTCGCCGGCCTTCACATCGTTGTAGGAGATGGTGTGGATGCGGTTATCGGTCTCGCCGTACTGCGCCTTGGAGACCACGCCCTTGAGCTCGGAGGTGATGTAGTCCATGACCACTTCGTCCAGGGGCACGCCGGAGTCATAGCCGCTGGAGGCAGCCTTGAAGGCGTAGTAGGTGTCGCCGCCGGCGCCCATAAAGTCGTTGGTGACAATGGTGTAGGTCTCTTCGGGGTTGAATGCCTCGCCGCCCACGGTCTGGATCATGACCCGGTTGATGGAGGCGGGCTTGCCATAGGTGGAGCCGGGATAGAGCTCCTTGGTGTCAAACTGGGCGCCGGTGTTCACGGTGAACTCAATGCCGGCCACCTGGGGGAAGCCGCCAATGGCCTCGGGGGTGCAGTAGGTGGAGGCCTCCAGAGCTTCCAGCAGCTCTGCGCCGGTCACCTTTACCACGTACAGGGTGTTGCCGAAGGGGAGGACGGTGTTGATGTCCTTCTTGGTGATGTCCCCGGCGGCGATGCTGGCGCGGATGCCGCCGCCGTTGGTGACGGCCGCGTCCACCCCTTCATCCAGGAGGCCGGCCTGCCACAGCATGGCGTCGGCGATCAGGTCGCCCAGATTGGTCTCGCCGGTGCGGACGTTGGCTTTCTCGCCGTCCAGAGCAACCTCGGTCTTGGCAAAGACCGTGCCGTAGTCGGCGTCGATTTCCTTCTGGATTTCCTCGGCCCGGGCGGCGACCTTGGCGTCGGGGGTGACGGTCAGCTCGCTGGTGGCCAGGCTGGAGGTGGAGATGGTGCCGTCGGGGGAAATATCCACCATGCCCACGTTGGCCAGCTTGGTACCGGTGGAGGTGAGCACGGTGTCACCCACCTTGCCAGTGCCGTTGGTGGCTTCCTTGATCTCTTCCAGGGTGGAGTGGGAGTGGCCGTCGATGAAGACGTCAATGCCGGTGACCTTCTCCAGCAGGTCGATGGAGCGGTTGCCGGTGGACTCAGCGTCAATGCCCAGGTGGCCCAGGCAGATGATGTAGTCGCAGCCGTCGGCCTTCAGGGCGTCCACCTGGGCCTGGGCGCAGTCGAACATCTCCTGGGCGGCCAGGAAGGAGACCCCCTTGATCTTGTCCGGGTGGGCCTTGGTGGCGGTCTCAGGGGTGTCCAGGCCGAAAATGCCGATCTTTTTGCCGTCGGTGGTGGTGAAGGTGGTCTGATCCCCCAGGGCGGCGGCGTTGTCATACCGTACGTTGGCGGCCAGGATGGGGAAGTCCGCTTCCCCGGCCAGGGTCTTCAGATTGGGGTAGCCGTAGTCAAACTCGTGGTTGCCGGGGGCGGCCACGTCGTAGCCGGCCAGGTTCATAAGCTCAATGGCGGTCTTTCCCTGGGAGGCGCTCACGGTGGGGTCTCCCTGGATAAAGTCGCCGGCATCCGCCAGCAGCACATAGGCGCCGGCCGCTTGGTAGGCCTGCTTCAAGGCGGCGACTTTGGCATACTCGCCGATGGCCCCGTGGACATCGTTGGTGTGCAGAATAACGATGTGACCGGTCAGGTCCTGTTCCGTCTCTGTGGCTCCGGCGGGAATGGCCAGGGCCAGCACCATGACCAGTGCCAGGAAGAGCGCGGAAAACTTCTTCCATAGTTTCATGTTGGACAATCCTCCATATCTTCAAATTTCCCGGGGACGAGAGAGGGACCTCTCACCCGCGGTGGTAGGGATAGTATAGCGTATTTTTGCGTACATTGCCACCATTTCCAACGAAAATTTTGGGAAAAATATGCAGGAAACGGAAACCCGTCTCCCCCGTTGCCGGGCGGGGGAGACGGGCTGTCACTGGGCGGCGGGGTTGCTGAAGAAGCCGCCGGTTTTGTCGTATTGGTATTCCAATGCCTCGGTGATCCGCTCCACCAGATAGAGGAACCGGGCAAACTTTTTCCGGGGGTCCAGACTGATTTGGTGGACATAGTAGGTGGCCAGCGGCAGATGCCAGGTGCCGTCGGGGCGGGGCTTCTGACCGGCCAGGAGGGCGTCGGTGGGGAGGAAATAGAGGGCCTTCATAAAGGAGGTTCCCTCCGGGGTCACGCCGTAGCCCAGAATGGCGGCGTAGTCAAAGTTCACCTGGGTGAAGTCGTTGGCGTCGGATTCCTCCCAGGGACTTTTGGCCATGGGGAGAAAGAAGGGACGGATCACCAGGGTCTGGTCCTTCAGATGGGCCAGCTTTTGGTCAATGGGGTTGGCGCTTTGGGCCAGGGGCTGGCCGTCGGTCCGTTCCAGCCGGGCGGTGAGCCAGCCGTTCTCCGCAGTCTGAAAGGTGACCCGGCGCTCGGCGGCGTAAGGGGTGTAGCGGTTGAGAATTTCCGCGGCTTCCCGGACCAGACCGGCCCGGTGGGTGAGTTTGTTTTCTTCCATAGAGAAATACCTCCTTTGTAAGATTGAGAATGCGTGGGGGAGAACTGCGGTCTACCGACGGTAGAGCAGGTTCCGCTCCACGGCGGTGTACTGTTCCAGTATGGCCAGGTCCTCCTGGGACGGGGAATAGGTGCCCTTCCCGTCCTGGTCCACAAAGAGGGTGCGGCGGGAGAGGAGCATGTGGGAGGCCACCTCCCGGTCCAGCCAGGAGAAATACTGGTTCAGAGGAATGCCCGCCCGCTGTAAGGTGTGCAGCCCCAGGAAGGTACAGCTCTCCATCCGGTCCGGGGCGGCCTGGGCCTCGTAATTGGTCCAGATCAGGTAGTCGGTGGACAGGATGTTCTCCAGGGTCTCCGGGTCCCAGTCCGCAGCCTCTTCCGTGGGAGAGTACCCCAGGTGGGTGTAGAGGGAGACCCCGTCGGACAGGTTCAAGGAGGGGAGATGGTCCCCCACAAAGACCAGCATCACCGGACGGTCCACCTGGGAGAAGTAGTCGGTGAGCAGCCCCAGGGAGGCATCCGCGTGGTGCAGCCCCATGACCAGCGCGTCCAGAATGGCCAAGTCCTCCTGGGACAGCTTGTCGCACTGGGCGGGAAAGCCCGAGGGCTGGCCGTACTTTTCCGGGGTGTAGGTCTGGTGGTTCTCCATGGACATGCCGTACAGAAAGACCGGCTGGCTGGGGTCCCGGGCTTCATACCGGGCGATGAGTTCCCGGGCGAAGGAGTCGTCGGAGGCGTACTTGCCTGCGATCTCCACGGGGGTGAGGAAGTCGTCCAGAAAGGCCACCGTGTCAAAGCCGATGGCGGGATAGATGGTCTCCCGGTTGTACAGCTCACTGGTGTGGGCGTGGAGGGCGGTGGTGGCGTATCCCGCCTTTTGCAGCAGCCGGACGGTGGTGGGCAGGTCCTGATAGACCGCGGTGTGAAGGGTATTTAGGGTATCCCCCTCCTTGAGCAGAGAGGAGGTCAGGCCGGTGAACATCTCCATCTCCACATGTCCGGTCCCGCCGCCATAGGTGTTGGAGAGAAAGGGGCCGTTGGTGCAGGTCTCCGACAGACGGTGGAAATTGGGCAGGGGGTCCTGGGAAAAGGTGAGACCCGGCAGACGGGTTACGTCAAAAAAGCTCTCGGAGGTGACAAAGATAATGTCCGGGGCGGCGGCAGGCGCGGGGGTGCCTGGCCCCATGGCGTCCGCCCGCAGCTGGTCCACCAGACGGGTGGTCTCCGGGTCGGCGGTGCCGGTCTCCACCTGGAGACGCTGGGCCCAGGCGGTGTAGAGGCCCAGCACCACCCCCATCCGTTCGTTGCGGGTCTCCTGGTCCGGGCTGTTCTGGTCCAGGCGAAGGGCGGCGGACTGAAGGGCACCGGGGTACAGCGCCGAGAGGAACAGCGTCAGGCACAGGCTGCCCAGGACGAAGCCCTGGGTGAGGGAGGGACGCCAGGTCTCCTTGCGGCGGAGGGTTTCCGTGAGAACGGCCGCCACGCCGATGGCCAGCAGGGTAGTCAAGGTGGGAATGAGCTGAGAGGCGGCATACCCGGTGATGTCGCCCAGGTTGCCCACGAAGGCAAAATCACTTAACTGGAGAGGTGCGCCGTTGATGTCCAGCTTATACCGGCTGGTGACGGCCACCCCCATAAAGACGGCCACTTCCGGCAGATAGGCGGGAAACAGCCGGCGGAAAAAGCCGTAGAGGGTGAGGCTCAGACTGGAGAAGAGCACCCAAAACAGCACGGTTGCACCGCCATGCGAGGCCATCCAGGGCAGGGGCGCCCACAGGCTCTGGAGCCACACGGCTTGGGTGGCATACAGGGTGACAAGGGGAGCCAGCAGCAGGCTGCCCAGCAGGAAAACCAGCTGCCGGCGGGTGGGAGATGCAGTCATAAAAAGGAGTTCCTTTCCATCTTTCCCAAACAGTTTGGGAGGAAATCCCTTTTATTATACAGGAAAACACCCTGGGACGCAATGGAAAGGGAAGGAGAACCCGCCTGCTTCACCTTGCGTCCGGGCAGAAAATATGGTACAGTCATGGAAGAACCCCCGTGGTTCCCCGCCGGTCCCCGGCGGGGCCCGGGAGAAGGAAAGGAGCCTGCCGATGGGAATCCGATTGGGATTGTGCCAGATGCGTGTGACACCGGACAAACAGGAGAACCTCCGCCGGGCGGAGAGCTGCCTCCGTCAGGCCGCCGCCCAGGGCGCCAATTTGGCCCTGCTGCCGGAGATGTTCAACTGTCCCTATGAGAATGCCTGCTTTCCGGTCTACGGGGAGCCCGCCGGAGGAGAGACCTGGCAATTTCTTTCCGGCATGGCCCGGGAGCTGGGGATTTACCTGGCGGGAGGGTCGGTACCGGAGATCGAGGGGGAGGCCATTTACAACACCTGTTATCTCTTCTCTCCCCAGGGGGAGGAGCTGGCCCGCCACCGCAAGGTTCACCTCTTTGACATTGATGTGCCGGGGGGCCAGCGGTTTATGGAGTCGGACACCCTCACCGCCGGCAGCCAGATCACGGTGGTGGACACAGCGCTGGGAAAACTGGGGCTGGCCATCTGCTTTGATATCCGCTTTGCCGAGTTTTTCCGGGTCATGGGGGACCTGGGGGCCCAGCTGATCCTGGTGCCCGCCGCCTTCAACATGACCACGGGCCCCCTGCATTGGGACCTGGCCTTCCGGATGCGGGCGTTGGATCAGCAGTGCTTTGTGGCCGGCTGTTCCCCGGCCCGGGACAGGTCGGCCTCCTATGTGGCCTATGGCCACTCCCTGGTGTGCAATCCCTGGGGGGAGATCCTCACGGACTGTGGCGAGGGGGAGGCGGTCCGGGTGGTGGACCTTGACTTGGGGGACCTGGCCCGCTACCGGGCCCAGATTCCCATTCTCTCTGGCCGCCGGACCGATCTGTACCGCACGAAGCAACAAACATAACGGCCCCGTTGGAGCCCCACAGACAAAGAAAGGGATGCTGCCATGTATTATTACGGTTATCAAAATTATGCCGCCGGTGTCATTGGAATCCTGGTGCTGGCGGTGGCGCTGACCGCCCTGCTGGTGGTGCTGGTGCTGCCCAAGGAGAAGGACGGCCATCTGCCGTCGGTGTTTCAGATGCTCTATGATCTCTTCAGCCCCAAGACCCTGGTGATGGAGAAGCTGCTGCAAATTCTCTACGTGTTTCTCACCTGCCTGGCGGTGCTGTACGGGATTGTGGTCTTTTTCAGCGGGTTCTTCTCAGGGTTTCAGAACCTGGCCCTGGGCCTGGTGATCCTGGCGGTGGGGCCCATCCTGCTGCGGGTGGGGTATGAGCTGATCCTGCTGCTGGTGATGCAGGTGAAGACCACCCGGGAAATCCACCAGAAGCTGACCCAGATGACAGAGGAGAGGGGACCGGCCGCTGCCCCTGGACGTCAGCAGCCTGCCCCGGAGACCGCCGCCCCGGCGGCGGAAAAGTCTGCGGTACCCTGCCGGGAGAACCAGGCCATGTCCCACTGTCCTGCCTGCGGAACCTGGTACCGGGCCTCCTCGGACCGCTGCCCCGTCTGCGGCAGACGGCCGGAAGGAAAAGAATAACCGTCTCCAACGCGCGGCGTAGGCCGCGCGTTTTTTTGTTCGGGCAGGGACGAAGCCTGTACCGGTCGAACCATGGCGCGGTGAATTTGACAGCGCCGGATTGCAAGAGGGGAAGTGGCACGGAAGCCATCGTGATTTAAGAAAAAATTTCGCAAACCTTAACGCTTTTTTCAGAGATCCATGGTAGATTGGATGGGTAAGTGGAAGGGGGAGCGGAAAGAATGCTTTTGATGCTGATGATCCCAATTCTTTTGACCATAGTGCCGGGTATGCTCTATCAGAGCATGAGGCTGCTGGCACGAAAAAAGTCTACACTGACCCACTATGTGTGGACATACACGATGATGCTTTATATATGGCTTGTTTTTTCTGTGACGGGAATCGGCTCTATATGGGATGTCATTGCCAAAGGCGGATGGGCTGCCACGGTTCAGCAGGCAAACATAAGCTGGGTCCCCTTTCAATCGGAGGGGATATTCACCTATTGCATGAATGTGATCATGCTGATGCCGTTGGGATTTTTGCTCCCCTATATATGGAAGAACTTTAGAAATCCCTTCAAAGTGGCATTCACAGGTTTCTTGCTGTCTGTCTTTATTGAGTTTGCCCAAGTACCGACGAATCGGCTGGTGGATGTGGATGATGTAATGATGAATACGTTGGGGACCATGTTAGGATATCTGGTGTGGAAGACGGTGGGAAAGCATTTTTTCGGGGGGAAGGAGGCACAACGGACGGTTTCACTGGGCAGCTGTGAACCGGTAATCTATTTGACACTGGCCTGTGCCTGCAATTTTTTGTTATATAATTGGACCTGGTTTCTATAAAATGCAAAGATAGTCACGCTTTGAAAAGGGGTTAAGCTCTATGAAAAAATAAGTTCTCCAATGCCTACTGCATTGGAGAACTTATTTGACATTAGGACTTTGTCTCAAACCGAGAGGCGCAGGACCGGCAGGTGATCTCCACCTTGCCCAGTCCCCGGGGCAGGCGCATGGACTGACCGCAGGTGGGACACTTGAAATAGTAATACTCTTTGTCGGTCTGGAGCACCTTCCGCCCCCGGAACCACCGGAAGATGGACCGGAACAGGGCGATAAAACGGGCATTTTCCACCTGCCGCTTCTGCTGATTTTTGGAGAACAGCCGGATGAGGAGGTAGACCAGAACCACGGCGGCTGGGAGGAACAGGGGGAGATAAAACCGCCCCAGCGCCGCCAGGATCAGAAAGAGAACCAGCCAGAACAGGCTGTAAACGTCAAAGCCAGGGTGCCGCTGCCAAAATGTTTTTGTGGGCTCCGCCAAGGAATCATCCCCCTTTGCAGATAGTAAAGAATATTATACCCCAGGGGGAGGGACAGTCAAGGGAAGAATCGTAAAAAATGTGTGAACTCAACCATGAGCCGGCCGGACCCGAACCTCCCCAGAGGATAGGGTATGGATGGTGCCGTCGGTTTCCCGGACCCGGAGGGAGAAATCCCGTTCCAGGTCCAGGGCAAAGGCGGTGCGGGTCTGCCCGCCTTCTAAGACGGTGATCTCCTGGCCCAGAACCAGGGAGCGGCGCCGGTAATCCGCAAAGAAGGGTTTATCTTTTAGGTGGGGATAGAAAGAGAAGAAGTGGTTGAGAATGGACCCTGCCAGCTGGCTGCGCCCCTCCAGCCCCTGAGGACGGGTGGGGAAAACCGCGCCGGCCTCCGGCAGCTCCGGAGGGAAGCCCCCCTTCGGGGGGAAGAGGTTCACCCCAATGCCCACAATGGCATACTGCAGGCCGCCGGTTTCTAAATCCAAGGCGGCCTCAGTGAGAATGCCGCAGACCTTTTTCCCATGACAAAACACATCGTTGACCCACTTGATCTTGGCGTCCACTCCGGCGCACTCCTCAATGGCCAGGGCCACCGAGGCGGCGGCGCAGGTGGTCAAAGAGAGGGCATCCCGGGCGGAGAGATCGGGGCGGAGAAGAAAGCTCAGGTAAAGGCCGGAATCTAGGGGGGAGAAGAAACTGTGATCCCGCCGGCCCCGACCGGCGGTCTGGGTAACAGCCACCAGAGCCAGTCCCTCATGGGCCCCCTCCTCCGCTCGCTGGCGTAAAACCTGATTCGTGGAGGTGACCACGGGCTGGACCTCCACCTGCAGGCCGGGAACGGTGAGGAAGGGGGCGATGCTCTGGGGGGAGAGCATGGCGCTGTCCGGGGCCAGAGAGTACCCCCGGTTGGAGACTGCGTGGATGGGATACCCCTGGTCCCGAAGCTGACGGATAGCCTTCCAGACGGCGTTCCGGCTGACCTGGAGCTCTTTGGCCAGGGCTTCGCCAGAGAAATAGGTTCCCCGGTGGCCCTCCAGGGCTTCCAGGACACGGTCTTTGACTTGCATCGGGAAATCAACTCCTTGGAAAACAGAGGTTATAGGGCCAGGTGTTTTTTCACCCGGGAGACCAGCACCAGGGCGAGGAAAATCTTCCCCAGGTCAGGCAGAACATAGGGGAACACACACAGGGTCAGGGCGCCCAGCAGGGTCTCCCCGCTGCCGCCGGTGTAGACGGTGAGAAACCAGAAGGTGCCGAAGGCATAGCAGAGCACCAGCCCCAGCACCATGGCCGAGGCCATCACCGGAAGGGTTTGCCCCAGCTTGGCGGTGAGGCCCCAGAAGAGGAGCGCGGCGGCCAGATAGCCCAGCAGATATCCGCCCGTGGCGCCGAACAGTACCCCCGCCCCGGCGGAAAAGCCGGAGAAGACAGGCAGGCCCACGATGCCCAGCAATAGATAGATCAGAAAGGCCAAGGTTCCCCGCCGGCCCCCCAGCAGCCCCAGAGCGCGGCCATCAGGGCAATATACGCCAGGTCCAGGGCTTTGGTGTGGGTAGGTACAGACATCAGCATTCGCCTCATTTCGGAAGGGATGCGTCAGTATACCACGAAAAAGAGATATTTGTCAACTTAATCTTTTGGACTGGTTGACGATTCTGCGGTGTGCTTCAGCTTGTCTAAATGATTCAGCACCGCCTGGGTGCATTGGCCGGTGAAGAAACCGGTGACAATCCCCGCCAGCAGAAGAACCGGTGCGTAAAAGGCCAGGGCGGGGGTGCCGGAGACCCAGACAGCCACAGCCAGCTGGCCGGCATTGTGGCCCAAGGCGCCGAAGACGCTCATCACCCAGATCTGCTTCCGGCCCACGTGGGGCTTGAGCAGGCACATGACGAGCCAGCACAGCACCCCGCCGGCCAGACTGTACAGCATGCCCATGACATTGCCGATGATGAGATTGCCCAGGACGATCCGCACCATGAGAATGGCGCCAGCCTCCCGGCGGCCCAGGGTCCAGATGGCAAAGAGGGTAATCACGTTGGCGATGCCCAGCTTCACGCCGGGGATGGCGATGGGGAGGGGGATCTGGGCCTCAATGAGAAAGACGATCATGGAGATGGCCGTGAGCATGGCCATGGTGGTGAGTTTTCTGATATTCATTACGACACTCCGTCCAGCTGGGACGACGTCCCATTGTCAATGACCTGGATGACCAGGCGGTTGGGAAGGCAGGCGATGGGGGAAGCAGTTTGGTCTGTGGGACCGGTGCGGACACAGACCTGGTCCGGGCAGCTGGCCTCGGAGACCCGCACCTTGCCGTCTGCAATGACCACGATATTGTACCCGCCGTCCTGACTCTCATAGCGCAGGGTGCGGGGCTGCTGCAGGGAATAGGTTCCCACCACCTGGCCGTCCTGGGTGATCTGCACCATGGCGCCGGACTGGCGGTGGAGGGAAAGGGTGACCAGACCGGCCACACACGCCAGGGCGATGAGGCCGATGAGCAGAAGCCAGAAACGAAGGGGTTTGCCTGAGGAAGCTTGGGGCATGTGCCCACCTCCAAACGAGGGGATAAGATACAAATATCTTACTGCATTCGGGGAAGAATAGCAAGAGTTTTTGCGGGAGGCGGGCCTGGAGGGGAGGGCCCCTTTTCCGGGGAAAGACCGGGGATTCCTCTTGACAAACCCTGCAAAATAGGATATGATGCCCCGTAGAAAAAGGGAGTAGCTGGCACAAGGGATTGTGGAGCCGCGGCGTCAATGCACGGGCCAAAGGGCCCCGCTTCGGTTTGAAATGGCGAGACTTTTGAATCCATACGCGAAGGTGTGGGGGCAAAAGGGCTCGTCTTTTTTGCGTGCCCAGGCTGTCGCGGAACAGAAAGGAAGAAGAAGGCATGAAAACACCCGATCAGATCTGGCAGCGGTCCGGCAAGGACCTGCTGGACACCCTGGAAAGCGGCCCTGGCGGCCTGACCAGCCACGAGGCCGCCCGGCGGCTGGAGCGGTACGGCCCCAATGAGCTGCGGGAAGGGGGAAAAAAATCCACATTTCGGATTTTTTTGGAGCAGTTCGCGGACTTTTTGGTGATCATTCTGATCCTGGCCGCAGTGGTCTCCGCCGTGCTGGGAGATGTGGAGAGTACGGTGGTCATCCTGGCGGTGATCACCATGAACGCGGTTCTGGGCACGGTCCAGACGGTGAAGGCGGAGGCCTCCCTGGACAGCCTGAAACAGATGTCGGCCCCCACGGCGAAGGTTCTGCGGGATGGTACAGTGGTCCAAATTCCCGGCCGGGAGGTTGTCCCGGGGGATATCGTGGTGCTGGAGGCAGGCGACGCCGTCTGTGCCGACGGCCGCCTGCTGGAATGTGCCAGCCTGAAGACCGCCGAGAGCGCCCTGACCGGGGAGAGCCTGCCGGTGGAGAAGGCCGCGGAGGTCATTGACGGGGAGGTTCCCCTGGGAGACCGGAAGAATATGGTGTTCTCTGGCACCTTTGTCACCTATGGCCGGGGCCGGTTTTTGGTCACCGGCACAGGGATGGACACCGAGATGGGCAAGATTGCGGCCCTGCTGAAGTCCACCTCGGAGAAGAAGACCCCCCTCCAGGTGAGCCTGGATCAGTTTGGCAAAAAACTCTCCATCGGCATTTTGATCCTGTGCGGCCTTTTGTTTGCCGTGAGTGTTCTGCTCCGCGGGGAAAATGTGATGAGCGCTTTCCTCTTCGCCGTGGCCCTGGCGGTGGCGGCCATCCCTGAGGCGCTGAGCTCCATTGTCACCATTGTCCTCTCCTTCGGCACCCGGAAGATGGCCAAGGAGCACGCGGTGATCCGAAAGCTCCAGGCGGTGGAAGGGTTGGGGAGTGTGTCGGTGATCTGCTCGGATAAGACTGGCACCCTGACCCAGAACAAGATGACCGTCCGGCAGCTCTATGTGGGCGGGCGGATCATACCCGCTCAGGAGGCCAACTTCAAGGACCCTGTGCAGGAGCCCCTTCTCCGGGCGGCTCTGCTGTGCAGCGACGCCACGGTGAATGAGAAAGGGGAGATCGGGGACCCCACGGAGACCGCCCTGGTCCGCCTGGGGGAGGACTTTGGCTTTGATGAGCTGGATGTCCGGGACCAGTGGCCCCGGCTGGGGGAACTGCCCTTTGACTCGGACCGGAAGCTCATGTCCACGGTCCATCGGTTTGCCGGCGGCTATATGTTGGTGACCAAGGGCGCGGTGGACGTGATGCTGGACCGGACGGTGCTGGGGCCCGGGGAACGGGAGGAGATCGAGCGGGTCAACCAGACCTTTTCTAACCAGGGCCTTCGGGTACTGGCCTTTGCCTGCCGGCGGCTGGAGTCCACGGAGGTCTCCCTGGAGGAGGAGAACAACATGCTCTTCCTGGGCCTGATCGCCATGATGGACCCTCCCAGAGCAGAGTCCAAAGAGGCGGTGGCCCACTGCATCGCCGCAGGGATCCGTCCCATTATGATTACAGGGGACCATGTGGTAACCGCCTCGGCCATTGCCCGGGAAATCGGGATTCTGACCCCGGGCACCCAGGCGGTGGAGGGCGCGGTCATCGAGTCCATGACCGACCAGGAACTCCAGGACTTTGTGCCCCAGGTGTCGGTCTATGCCCGGGTGTCGCCGGAACATAAGATTCGGATTGTCCGGGCCTGGCAGGAGCGGGGGGCCCTGGTGGCCATGACCGGAGACGGGGTCAACGACGCCCCCGCCCTGAAGCAGGCGGACATCGGTGTGGCCATGGGCATCACCGGCACCGAGGTGGCCAAGGACGCCGCCGGCATGGTGCTCACCGACGACAACTTCGCCACCATTGTGCAGGCGGTGAAGAACGGCCGGAACGTCTATGCCAACATCCGCCGGTCCATTCAGTTTTTGCTGTCGGGGAACATGGCGGGGATTCTCACGGTGCTGTATGCCTCCCTGCTGGCTCTGCCGGTGCCCTTCGCGGCGGTCCATCTGCTGTTTATCAATCTGCTCACCGATTCCCTGCCCGCCATCGCCCTGGGGCTGGAGCCCCACACCGAGCAGGTGATGCACGAGAAACCCCGGCCCCGGAAGGAGGGAATTCTCACCAAGCCCTTCCTGGCCAGCGTGGGTCTGGAGGGGCTGGTCATCGCGGTGGGGACCATTGTGGCCTTCCATTTGGGCCTGCGCTACGGCGGAGAGGCGGCGGGGGCCACCATGGCCTTTGCGACCCTATGTCTGTCCCGGCTGTTCCACGGCTTCAACTGCAAGGCCGCGGAGCCCGTTCTCTTCACCCGGCGGTTCTGGAACAACAAGCCCCTGTTGGGGGCCTTCCTGGTGGGGGCGCTCCTGCTGTCGGCGGTGCTGGTGATCCCCCCCCTGGAGGAGCTGATGCAGGCTGTGGCCCTGCCCTGGCAGCTGGGGCTGGCCATCCCGGCGCTGGCTGTGGGGAGCATGGTGGTGATCCAGCTGCTCAAGGCCATTCGGGTTCGTTTGCGGAAAGCCTCCTGACCCATGTACCGTGGAAAACCGGTGCTCGGATCTTCCGAGCACCGGTTTTTTGGGCCCTTGGGGATGGTTATCTGCGGTGGATGCAGGTGGCAGAGATCTGGGGCGGGAGGCTGTTGGTCATGGCGCCGTTGTAGTGGATGCACAGACAATCCCCCACGCGGTAGCAGCAGGCGTCGTCGGTGTTCACCTGGACCTGCTGGCAGGTGTCGCAGTCGCAGACCAGCAGGGAGCAGCACTGGACCTCCAGGACCCGCGCGGTCATGGTGGTGGGGCGGAAGCTGGTACCGCCGCAGCCGCAGCCACAGCCGCTGTTCCAAGAAGACATATTACACATGGTCAAAATTCTCCTCTCGAATTTTTGGGACCCATGGCAATCTATGTCGAAGGGGCGGTAGATTTTGAGACGCTTGGAGTAGAGCAGATAAAAGAAGTATATGATCATT
>OGYI01002447.1_pt1 | contig 14022 bp, 11 predicted proteins | sample 1576521 | NCBI WGS metagenome assembly OGYI01 (sample SAMEA3541484, study PRJEB24748) | human gut metagenome | biome: human gut; feature: human-associated habitat; material: faeces | place: China | collected 2012
GCCTCCAGCTCCTGGCCGTTCACCTGGTACGCCAGAAGCGCGTTCTTCTCCAGCGCGTAGCGCAAGGGCAGCGGCTGGCCGAAGCCGTCGGCGCCGTAGGCGGTGATGGTGTTCACGCCGTCTTCCAGGTCGGCCATCTCCACCACGGCCGACAGCGGCACGCCCATGACGGCCGCCTGGCCGAAGGGCGATCCGGTGGCGCACGAGCACGCCATCATCGTCTCCTGGTTGGCATCTTCGGCCAGGTCGCGCACGTCGATGGTGAAGTTCTTCTTGATGTTGCCGCCCACGTTCACGTAGAAGTTGGCCACGCCGCCCTCCACGTCGACGAGCTCGGTGGCAGGCTTCGAGCACATGCTGGTCAGCGCTGTTCCGAACACGTTGAACAGCTCGTCGTTGGGGGTGACGCCTTCCTGGTTGAAGGTGAACGCTCCCTGGGCGTTGGCCACGGAGACGTAGGACACGTCGTCCTCGTTGAACCATTGTGCGGTCACGACGTTGTCTCCCACGGCATGCGTCGTGGCGATCGGGTCCGCGTCGGCGGTCTGCGGTAGTCCGGCCGTAGCGCCGATACCGCCCACTGCTCCGAACATCAGCAGCGCGCCGCCGGCCACGCCGCCCGCGATCTTCTTGGGGTTGTAAGCCATGGCGTCCTCCTACTCGCTCTTCTCGTCAGATGCCGCCGCGACCTTCGGAGGGATCAGCGATGCGCTTTCCAGCACGGTCGTGTCCTCGGGGTTGGGCATCTTGTCCTTCGCGTTGAACATGACGGTCTGGGTCTCGAAGCTCGTCATGCCGCTTTCGGTGGTGGCGCGAACGGTCAGGCAGTACGCGCCTTCCAGTTCGGGCTTGTAGGTGAAGCTCCACCACACCATCTTGTTGCGATCCATGTCGCCGATATCGTACTTCGTCCACGTTTCTCCGCGGTCAAGGGAGAACTCGACGCTTGCGATCTTCTCGTCGTAGCCGTCCACGTAGCCGGTGAATTCGTAGGGCTGGCCGTTCTGCACGAGCAGGCCGTCGGGCACGCCGAGGATGGTGGCGTTGGGCTTGTTCATGGGAACGTCGTCCTCGTTCTGCCATCCGTTCGGGTTGCCGGCCCACTTGTCGGTGTAGTCGATGTCCTCGTCGGTGACGTGGTAGGTGTCGATCTGCTTCGAGTTGATCTGCGCGTCCACGCCTTCCACCCAGTTCGTGCACGGATAGCCGCGCGTCGCGTCGAGGTACTCGCCGCCGATCTTGTACACCAGCAGCGCCTCGTCGGAGTCGACCTTGTCCACGGGGAAGGCGCGTTTGGAGCTGCCGTCGGCGCGCAGCGCCTTCACGCCCGTCGTGCCGTCCTTGTAGCCGCCCGCCTTTTCGACGAGCCAGCTCACGGGAATGCCGGTTATCTCGGTGTTCGTGACTCCGCCGCCTCCCACCGGGTTCCAGTTGCACACCATCTTCGAGGTCTTCGTGATCACGGCGCCGTCGGCCTCGGCTTCTTTGATGAGCTCGGGCAGCGTGGCCGTGTACTCGGCGTTCACGTTGCCGTCAACGGTGATGGTCCATTCGTCGAACAGGCTTTGCGGCATCTCCAGGTCGAGGCCGTTCACGCCCGCGCCGTGGCGCATGTTGTCGTAGTAGGCGTGCATCCAGTCGTACGAGAACACGCCGCTCTGGCCCTGCGTCCTCTCTTGATCGATCTTGAAATCGCCCTGCACGTTCTCGACGTCGTTGATTCCCCACAGGCGATCGTATTTCGTGAGATCCCACAGCTCCAGGCCCGCACCGTTCTCGGTGGCGTTGTGGCAGGACATGCAGTCGCCCTGATACTGGTTGACGAAGTCGCTCTTCGTGCGCGATCCGTAGTGAACGGCGTGCATGAGCGTGCCGAACTCGTACTGCTTCGCGATGTAGCCCGGAGCGTAGGAGTGGCAGAACAGGCACTGCTGCAGCGTGGTCTTGTTGTCCAACTCGTCGTTCCAGGCAACCGGGTGCTCGTAGGGCAGGTGCTTCAGCAGCGAGTTCATGTCGGCATGGCACGATTCGCAGCCGCGGTTGTCGGCGTCCAGCCAGTAGGTGTTGTACGAGTTGGAACCGGCTTGGATCTGCCAAGCGTCGGGGTTCACCTCGTACTCGGTGGGCGTGCGCTGCACCATCTGCCCGTTCGGCAGGGTGCGCACTTCGGGAGCGTATTCGGTCGCAACCTGGTCCCAGCGGTCCCATAGGTTGTCGAGGTATTCCTTGCCGGGATAGTAGTTCTCGTCGATGTCCTCGTTCGTGGTGCCTTCGGCGCCGTCGATGACGGCCTGCTGCTCGGGCGTGAGCTTCTGCTCCTGCGGGACGGCGCCTCCGTCCCCGGACGGAGCGGCGGCGCCTGCGTTCTCCGACTGTTGCGGCGCGCATCCTGCCGCCAGGCCGAGCGTGCAGGCCGCGCAGGTTGCCACGATGATGGCCTTCTTGTTGAGCCTCATGCATCCCCCTTTCCTTGTCTTGGTTCCCGTCGTCCGCCATGCGCGCTCGCGCTTCGCCGTTTGCGTCCCTCCCTTCTTCCTCTTGCGTCGTCGATGCGCGCGGACCGTCCCATCGTAGGATGCGGGCTGCCGTGCGCGCCATCGCCCAAGTATCCGATTCGCGGGTCGTCCGATGATTTCCGCATCGGACACTTTGGCCGATGCCCGTGCAGAGCGGGGTGATTCTGCCGGTTCGGGCCGAACGCGCCGTTTTTTGAGGGTGCGGGCGTGCGAAGGGCGTGCGATAATGAGAGGCGGTCGCCGAGCGGTGGCCTGATGTTGGGGAGGCTTGGGGAATCACCGATCATGGGCAACCGCGGTCTGCAAATCAATCCGGTGGGCGTGCTCGCTTCGTGCGGGCTGGGGCTCAATCTGGTCTGGTGCACGTTGATGGGCCACACGCTGGGCTTCATGTCGTCAACAGCCGGCATGGATGCGTGGGCGAATCCGCGCCTGTTCTTCCTTGCCGGCATCCTTCTATGCACGGCGGCGTTCGCGACGGCTCCGCGTGCGCTCAAGCGCGCCGACGGCATGCTGCGCTTCGTGCTGCCGCTGTTGTCGGCCTTCGGCACGGCGTGCTTCGGCATGTCGTTCCACCAGACCTTCTTCGATCCCGGGGCGCTGGCCGTGGGCGGCCTGTTCGTGGCCGGCGTGGGCTACTTCTGGCTGGCGGCGCGCTATATGCTGCTGCTCGCGCGCACGCAGGGCTACGTGTGCGCCGTCGCCAGCATAGCGGGCAGTCTGGTGCTCAAGCTTCCCGTCTTGCTCGTGCTCAGCGCGTTCGCAAGCCCCGCAGTGCAGGTGATCGTCGCCATCGCCATGCCTGTGGCCACGGCGCTTCTGTTCGAAACGGCATGCACTCTTGCGCGCGATCGTGCCGATCTCGCGGCAGGGGAGGGCGTTTCGGATGCCGTTGCGCCTTCGAGGGCGGCTTCCGCCTCGGAGGGCTCTCGCGCTCGTACGGTGTTCGGCGTGCCGGCCGTCCCGCGCACGCGCGAGCGCACGTCAGCTGCCGAACGCCGCACCATGCTCGTGCTGTTGGCTATTGCGGCGGTGGTGCTGGCTGTTATCCGCTCGGTGAGCTACCTGGGGATGTGGGGCGATACGAACGCGAACATCTCCACGGCGCTGCCGTGGCTCACCGCCATGATCGTTCCGGCCGTCTGCGTCGTGGTGTTCGCCTACGCCGCGCTCGCGCGCCTGGCCGATGCCGCGTTGCCGATCCGATTCCAGCCTGCGCTGCTGCTCATCTTGGTGGGTTTGTTCGTCGTAGCCATCCAGGCGAACCCCACGGGAGCGTCGCTCGGGTTCCTCACCGTGGTCATACAGATCGACGAGCTGTTCGCGCACCTCTTGTTCTGGACCGTCGTGGTAACGGCGCTCGACGTGCTCGACGTGCCGTCGTACCGCGTCATGGGGGTGGCCGGCGTGGTCTATGCGGGAGCGTCCATCGCCTGGGTGCTGTTGTTGGGACGCGCGGCCATCGTGGACACGTTGCTCGTGATGCTGGCAACCTACGCTTTCGTGGTCGTTGCGCTGTGCGCCGTTTGGTTCGTGCCGAGTCGAAAGGATGCCGCTTCGGGCGAGGTCGCTGCTCCGCTCGTGCAGACGGTGTCGGACACGTGTCTCGAGCTGGCGGGACGTTATGCGCTGTCGCCGCGCGAGACCGAGGTGTTCGTGCTTCTGGCCCAGGGCCGCACGCGCGCCTTCATCCAGGACGAGCTGGTGCTGTCAGGCAGCACCGTGAAGACCCACGTCTCCCATATCTACGCCAAGATGGGCGTCCACGACCGCCAGGAGATGATGGACCTCATCTGGGGCTGACGCGTAGAATTCGATGGCGACCGCTCTCTCGTGGTATGATACCCATCCGGTTTTGCCCCTCCGACGCGAAAGGCCCTCCACATGCATGTAGATATATACACCGACGGTGCGGCGCGGGGGAATCCGGGGCCGGGGGGCTACGGCACGGTGCTGCGCTTCGTCGATTCGAAGGGCGCCGTCCACGAGAAGGAGCTGTCGCAGGGCTACGAGCGCACCACGAACAACCGCATGGAGCTCATGGCCGTGGTGGCGGGTCTCGAAGTGCTCAAGCGCCCGTGCTCCATCACGTTGTACTCCGACTCGCAGTACGTGGTGAACGCCTTCAACCAGCATTGGGTTGACGGCTGGCTCAAGCGCGGGTGGAAGAACGCGCAGAAGCAGCCCGTGAAGAACGACGATCTGTGGAAGCGCCTGCTGGCCGCCAAGAAGCCCCACGACGTGACGTTCGTGTGGGTGAAGGGGCATGCGGGCCATCCCGAGAACGAGCGCTGTGACGAGCTGGCCACGACTGCGGCCGACGGGGCGGGGCGCATTCGCGACGAAGGGTTCAACGGCTAGTTGAGGGGTGGAAGCGACCGTGCTGCCCACCTGCGGTTCGTATGATGTTCCTGTTTGATTTCCAACCTGTTTCATAGGCGAACCGCACGATCTGGTACACTGGCTCGCAGTGTATACAAGCATCTAAGCGCAGGTGGAGGTTCCCACATGCAACAGCAAGCAACGCGCGCCCGCAAGGGCGTGTTCGCGGGAGTGGTGGCTGCGGCCCTCGCGGCATCCCTCATGATCCCCTCGATGGCGTACGCCGATCCGACGGCCGGCGAGAAGCAGGCGGAAGCCCAGGCCGCGCTCGCGTCGCTCAACAGCATGCAGAGCACGCTCGACCAGGCCGCCGTCGTCTACGACGAGGCGCTGGCCGCGCAGCAGGACGCCGAAGCCAAGCGCGACGAGGCGCAGGCGCGCATCGACGAGGCCAACGGCCAGATCGCCGATTTGCAGGATCGCCTGGGCTCCCGCGCGCGCAGCATGTACCGCACGGGCGGCAGTTCGTTCCTCGATTTGCTGCTGGGCGCCACCACGTTCCAGGAGTTCTCGACGGGTTGGGACATGCTCAACACCCTGAACGAGAACGACGCCGACCTCGTGCAGCAGACGAAGGACCTGCGCGCCGAGGTGCAGGAGCAGGAAGCCACCTACGCCGAGCAGCAGCGCGTCGCCACCGAGAAGGCCGACGAGGCCTTGCGCTCCAAGCAGGAGGCGGCGTCCACAATGTCCGCCATGCAGGCTACCTACGACAGCCTGAGTGCCGAAGCGGCCGAGCTGCTGGAGCAGGAGCGCGCTGCGCAGGCAGCCGCCGATGCAGCTCAGGCCCAAGCCGTGGTGGAAGCGTCTGCGCGTCAGGCCCAAGAGAACGCGAACGCTTCGGGCAATGTTGCTCCGGGCAACGATCCCTCGCCTTCTCCGTCGCCTTCGCCCTCTCCGTCGCCCGCTCCGAGCGAGCCTTCCGGACCCTCCTACAATCCTGTGACGGGCAATGCTATCGTCGACCGGGCGTACGGTTGCATAGGATTGCCGTATTCGTGGGGTGGGGTAGGACCGAGCTCGTTCGATTGCTCCGGCCTGGTAAGCTATGCCGTGACTGGAAGCTTCTCCCGATGGGGAACCACGAACACGTTCATGGGCATGTCGCAGGTAAGCGATCCTCAACCTGGCGATATCGCCACCAGCTGGGGCCACTGCGGTATCTACATCGGCAACGGCCAGATGATCCATGCTCCAACCTTCGGCCAGACGGTGTGCATCAGCCCGGTGCAGGGTGACATGATCATCGTTCGCCCGTAGCCCCGGATTCCTCAAGCGAAAGAAAACGGCCCTTCGGGGCCGTTTTCTTTCGGGTGCATGCTGCGGCAGCGCCTACCGCACGCTGTTCTTGATGAGCGAGCGCAGTTCGTCGATGCCGATGCCCTTCTCCGACGAGCACACCACGAGCGGCACGTCGGCCCCCAGCTTCAGCTGCTTCTTCAGGGCGGCCTTCTGCTTCATCTGCTGCTGGCGGCTGAGCTTGTCGGCCTTCGTCAGCACCACGGCGAACGGCAGCTCGGCCTCCTGCAAAAAGCCGATCATGTTCACGTCGAGGTCGGACGCCTCGTGGCGGATGTCCACGAGCGACACCACGAGCGCGAGGTCGCGATCCTGGTTGAAGTAGCCCTCGATGAGCTCCGACCAGCGGCTCTTGTCCGACTTCGACACCTTCGCGTAGCCGTAGCCCGGCAGGTCGACGAAGCGCACGCCGTCGCAGGAGAAGAAGTTGATGGTGGCCGTCTTGCCCGGCGTCTGCGACACCTTCGCCAGCCCTTTGCGGTTGAACAGCTTGTTCAGCAGCGACGACTTGCCCACGTTCGAGCGTCCCGCAAACGCGATCTCGGGCATGGTCGAAGGCGTGAGCTGAGACGATACGCCGAATGATCGCTCGAATACCACGTTGTTGATGTTCATGGGACGCTCCTTGCGGCCGTGCTGTTCGTCATGCTCCTCATGGTACCCGAACCGCGCCGGGGATGCGGGCGGAACCCGGCAACCCCCTCGCATTCCCCACGGGATGCGTCAGACGCGCTTGCGTCCCGTGTACAGCGCCAGCGCCATGCAGGCGAGGCTCGCCCATGCCCAGAATCGATGCTGCTTCATGTCCGACCTCCTTCGCTTCGATGTCGACGATACTAGTTAACCATGATTGACTTTATCCGACAACCGCATTATCCTTGATAAGTTAGATTCGTGCAACTTCAAATCGAAGCGCGCGGATGGGGAACCAACGAGAGAGAGGCGAAGCGATGGGATTCAAGAAGAAGAGCGGGCTGCTGGTGGGCGCGGGCTTTCTGCTGGGCACGGTGGGCGTGAAGGCGCTGACCAGCAACACCGCCAAGAAATGCTACGTACAGGGCGTCGCGCAGGGGCTGCGCGCGAAGGCGACGTACGAGAACATCGTGGAGCAGGCGAAGGCCGAGGTCGACGACATCGTGGCCGAGGCCACCTACATCAGCGTCGCCGGCAAGGACGGGGAGCGCCCTGCCGAGCCCGCCGTCGAGGCCGACGAACAGCCTGCGAAGTAGAGCGCGATGGACTACGTCATCGCGAGCGAGGTTCCCGGCCGTTTGCGCGTGCGGCTGGTCGGTCCCGTGCCCGCCGACGATCTCGACGCGCTCTACCGCGTGCTGGGCGCGTGCCCGGCGGTGGAGCGCGCGAACGTCTACCCTCGCATCGGCAGCATCGCCGTGCGCTACCGTGCGGCGGACGGCGCGCGGCAGCGGGTGCTCGATCACCTGGACGCCATCGACGCCGAGGCCATCGCTGAAGCCCGTTCGAGCTGCGGGCTCGAACTGGCGCCACGCACCCAGTCGCTGCTCATGGACATCGCGGTGCTCGTGGGGTCGTACTTCGCGCGCCGGTGGTTCCTGCCGAAGCCCGTCGCGGCCCTCGTCACCGCCTGGCGCTACCGCGGCTTCCTGGCGGCGGCGGTCCGCTCGCTCGGGCGGGCGCGGCTCGACGTGCCCGTGCTGGACGCTGCCGCCATCGGCATGTCGTTCGTCAAGCGCGACCCGTGCACGGCGGGCGAGACGATGCTGCTGCTGAACCTGGGCGAGACGCTGGAGGAGTACACGCGCTCGCGGTCGGAGGGGGCGCTCGTGAACGCGCTGCTCGACCTCCCGGAAACCGCGCAGCTCGTCGAGGGCGACCAGGAGATCCAGGTGGCGGCGTCGGACCTCAAGCCGGGCGACTGCATCGCCGTGCGCACCGGCATGCCCGTGTGCGTCGATGGCGAGGTGGTGCGCGGCACGGCCATGGTGAACCAGGCCGCCCTCACCGGCGAGCCGCTGGCGGTCGAGCGCGGCGTGGGCGACAACGTGTTCTCGGGCACTGCGGTCGAGGACGGCGAGATCATCGTGCGCGTGACGGCGGACGCGGGCGAGACGAAGCTGCGCTCCATCGTGGCGCTTGTGGAGCAGGCGGAATCCTTCAAATCGGAAACCCAGTCGCGCATGGAGCAGCTGGCCGACCGCATCGTGCCCTGGAACTTCCTGCTGGCGGGCGCCGTGGCGCTCACCACGCGCAGCCTCGTGAAGACGTCGGCGGCGCTCATGGTGGACTACTCCTGCGCCCTCAAGCTCACCGGCTCCATCGCCGTGCTGGCGGCCATGAGCCAAAGCGCGCAGGCGGGCTTCACCGTGAAGGGCTCGAAGCACTTCGAGGCCATGGCGGCGGCCGACACCATCGTGTTCGACAAGACCGGGACGTTGACCGAGGCCACGCCCAACGTGGCCTGCGTGCTGGCGCTCGACGGGTGGAACCGTCGCGAGGTGCTGCGGCTGGCCGCTTGCCTGGAGGAGCATTTCCCGCACCCGGTGGCCCGCGCCGTGGTGCGCGCGGCCGCGGAGAAGAACCTTCGGCACCGCGAGCGCCACGCCGACGTGGAGTACCTCGTGGCGCACGGCATCGCGTCGTCGCTCGACGGCAAGCGCGTGGTCATCGGCTCGGAGCATTTCGTCGTGGAGGACGAAGGCGTGTCCCTCACCGAGGAGCAGAAGCGCCGCGTGGCCGACGAAACGGAGGGGCTGTCGCCGCTGTACCTGGCGGTGGACGGCGAGCTGATCGGCGTCATCGGCATCGAGGACCCGCTGAAGGCCGGAGTGCGCGAGGCCATAGCCGACCTGCGGATGCTCGGGTTCAAGCGCGTCGTCATGCTCACGGGCGACGGCGAGCGCACGGCGGCGCGCATCGCGGACGCCGCCGGCGTGACGGAGTACCGCGCCAACCTGCTGCCCGAGGACAAGTATGCGTTCGTTGAGCGGCTGAAGGCGGAGGGGAGCAAGGTGGTGATGGTGGGCGACGGCGTGAACGACGCTCCGGCGCTCTCGCTGGCCGACGTGGGCATCGCCATGGGGCAGGGCACTGCCGTGGCGAAAGAGGTGGCTGACATCACGCTGACGGGAGGGCGCCTGAGCGCGCTCGTGACGCTGCGGACGCTGAGCGCGGGGCTGACCGCGCGCCTGAATGCATCGTTCAAGGAGGTCGTCGCCATCAACTCGGCGCTGCTGGCGGCGGGCATCGGCGGTCTCGTCGCGCCTCAGACCTCGTCGCTGCTGCACAACGTGTCCACGGTGGCGCTCAGCGTGAGGAACGGCGGGGCGTACCGCGTCTAGCGCCAGGCCGTCGGCGGCGCTGCGAACGCCTCCTCGAAGGCGTTGCCGATTGACGCGAAGCCGTGCAGCGCGGGTTCGTCCGAGAACAGGTCGAGCAGCAGGGAGCGCTGGGCGGCCGGGAGGTCGAGGTCGTCGAACCAAGGGAGCTTCGCGCTTCCGCCGCGACGCTGAACGGCGGGGTTCGCGTACAGCAGGAACAGCAGCACGTCGGCGAGGCCTGCGCGGTCGGTCGCGGTCGCGGCCGGGCTCGCCGCGTTCCGGTCGAAGAAGCCGGCCAGTCCGAAGTCGACGAGCGACGCCGTCCCTTCATCGTCGATCAGCAAGTTCGCCGGCCGCACGTCGCCGTGCGCCACGCCGCGGCACTCCAGGTGAGCGAGCGCGTCGATGACCTGGCGGCCGATGGAGGCGATCGCCGCATCGTCGAACGATCGTCGCTGGCGGAACAGCAGATGATCGAGGGGAATCCCCGGCATAAGGCTTTGCGCTATGAAGCAGCGCCCGCGGTTGCGCGCATCCTCGCGTTCGCGCACGATGCCGAGCCAGCGGGGGATGGCGGAATGCGCGCACAGGGACAGCGCCTTCGCCTCGGTCCAAAGGACGTCGCGGTTAAGGGAGCCCTGCTCGGGCTTGATCAGCTTAAGGGCGGCGATGCGGGGCTTGCCGCTTGTGCGCGAGGCGCGAAAGCACGTGCCGAAGCGGCCTTGGCCCAGCAAGGCGTCGAGCCGCCATTCGCCGAACGTACGGCCGACGAGCCTGCGGTCGCCGGCCGCGGTGGCATAGCGCGCTAGCCGCGCGGCGTGCCGCATTCGGGGCAGAACTTCGCGCTGGGCGGCAGTGTGGCGCCGCACTGCCCGCAGAACCCGCCGCCCAACTTCTCGCCGCATTCGAGGCAGAACTTGGAGCCTGCCGGCACCTGCGCGTTGCACTTCGGGCAGGAAAGCGAGCCTGCGGAAGAGGCGGAGCGCGGCGCCTGCGTCTGGGGTGCGGCCTGCGCCTGGCCGGGGAAGGGCTGTGCGGCCTGCTGAGGATAGCCGTGGCCGTAGCGCTTGCGGTCCGAGCTGCTGAACGAGCCCATAAATCCGCCGAGCTTGCCCATGAACCCTTGCTGTTGATAATAGCCGCTGCCTTGGTTGGTGCGGCGCTTTTTGCGACCGCTCATGGAGAAGAGCCCCATCGGGTGGTCCTTTCGATCGGCTGGATAGCTGAGTCCCAGCATACCCGAAAGCATTGCGCACCCGCGCATCGCCGTTCGACTACCGGAAAAATCCAAGGGGCGAAGCAAGTGCAGCGCCGCGTCGGCCGTGCATCGGTTTCGCAACCGGAGCGTTGCGTGTTCGGAACGCGGGCGAGCCCGCTTGGACCGCGCCGCTACACTGGATGCTTCTGCCGCTTGCAAGAGCCGGAGGCGGGCGGGTTCGCGAACGAGGAAAGGCGGTCGGATGGGAAAGGCGGGCAAGCTCGGGGAAGGCACGGCCAACATGCTGCCGGTGCTGTTGGCGTGCTCCTTCACGGCTTCGTTCGGGCAGAGCATGATGAACGTCGCCCTGCCCGAGCTGGCGGAGCGATTCGGCGTCACGCTTTCCATCGCGAACTGGGTGATCGTCGGGTATATGGTGGTTGCCGCGACGGCCATCATGCTGGCGGCGTTCATGCTTCGCCGCCTCGGGCTGCGCCGCGTGTTCTTCGTCGGAGCGGGGGCGCTTGCGCTCGGAAGCGCGTTCGCGCTGGTTTCGCAGAACTTCCCCATGCTGTTCGCCGGTCGCCTCGTGCAGGCGGTGGGCACGGGCTTGTTCTTCCCGTCGGTGACGAGCGTCATCATGGCGAACTCGCCGGCGGAGGTGCGCGGCACGCGCCTTGCGCTGAACAGCGGCGTCATCGCCGTGGGGCTTGCCGTCAGCCCAACGGTCTCGGGCTTCGCGCTCACGCAGTTCGGGTGGCGCTCAATGTTCGTCGTCTCGCTCGCCATGTCCGCCGCGCTGCTGGCGGCCGGCTTCTTCCGCATCCACGGCGGTCCTTCGTCGGTCCGCATCCCCATCGACGCGCTCAGCGTGGTGCTGGGCCCGCTCGGGCTGGCCGCGTTTCTGTACGGCCTGGGCGAGATCACCCACGACGCCGGCCCCTCCGTCATCGCGCTGGCGGCGGGCGCAGTGCTGTTGGCCTTGTTCGCCTGGCGCCAGTTCTCGTTGAAGGACCCGCTGCTCGACCTGCATCCTCTTGCCCGTCCTCGGTTCGCCGTGGGCATCTTGCTGGTCATGGTGGGCATGCTCACGTCGTTCTCCATGAGCATCCTGTTGCCGCTGTACTACGAGGGCGCGCTGGGCCGCACGGCGTTCTTTGCCGGCCTGCTGCTGTTGGGGCCCGTGCTGGTGAACGCGGCGTTCACGTTCCTCGGGGGTCGGCTGTTCGACAAGCACGGCGCGTGGCCGCTCATCCCCGCAGGCCTCGTGCTGGTGCTGGCGGGGCAGGCCGCGGCGTTCTTCTCGGCCGAGGGCATGGTCGCCGTCTTGATCATACTGTCGTCGGCGGCCGTGTACGCAGGCGCCGGGTTCGTGGTGGCGCCGTCCAAGACCGCGGCGCTCGGAACGCTGCCGTCCGCGATGTACTCCGCCGGCGCCTCTATCAACTCCACGGCCGTGCAGATCGCCTCGGCCCTCGGCTCGTCGCTGTTCGTCGGCGTGCTGTCGGCCGACGTGCTGCGCGACACGGCCGCGGGCGCGGCGAAGGCGGCGGCGTACGCGTCGGCGTTCGCGCACACGCTCTCGATCGCCGTCGCCATCGCCGTGGCGGGGCTGCTGGTCGCGTTCTTCTATGCGCGCGCCATGCGCGTTCGAAAGCCTTCAAGCGGGAGAAGCCCTCGCACGCGGCGTTGACGGCGCGGCGCGATGCCGCGTGCGCGTTTCCTATGACGCGGCATCCTGGCGGTTCGGTTCATTGTGCTCGTCGGCTGGGAGCTTCGGCGACTTCGCTTCTTCGAGGGCGTCGTACTGGCGTCTGATCTCGTCGCGCAGCTCGTCTTCTGACGGCAGGTTCGGAAGGCATTGCGACACGAAGATCTGCTGCTCGCCCTCGGGCAGGGTGTACCTTACCACGGCGTCTTTCTTGTCCGCGCACATCACGAGTCCCACCGGCGGGTTGTCGCCCTCGTTCATCAGCTCGCGCGTGTAGTAGTTCACGTACATCTGCATTTGGCCGAGATCCTGATGCGTGAGCGTGCCGGTTTTGAGATCGATGAGCACGAAGCAGCGGGTGACGTAGTTGTAGAACACAAGGTCGATGTAGAAGTGGTCGCCGTCGAGCGTGATGCGCTTCTGCCGACCGACGAAGGCGAACCCGCGTCCCAGCTCCAACATGAATTCTTCCAGATGGTCGATGAGCGCCTGCTCGATCTCGCTTTCATGCCAGGTTTTGTCCTGCTTGAGGCCGAGGAACTCCAGTACGTACGGGTCGCGGATGATGTTCTCGGGCTGTTTGGGAACGGGTTCGCCGTCGGGCAAGGAGGCGAACGTGGGCTTGCCGAGAAGACGCTCGTAGGCGCGGGAGTCGATCTGCCGTTCGAGTTCGCGCGTGCTCCAGTTTCCCTGGGCGCATTCTTCCAGGTAGAATTGACGTGCATCGTTGTTGGTGATACGCATGAGCATGCGATAGTGCGTCCAGCTCAATTCGCTACGCAGTGCGTAGCCTTTTGGGAACGTGAGGAAAAACTGCCGCATATTCTTCAGGTTGGCTACGGTGAACCCTTTGCCGAAATCGGCCGTCATGCGCTTCGACAGCTGCTGGATCAGCTTCGATCCATACTCGGCGCGCTCGAGCCCCTTCTGCTTCGCTACGATGCTTTCGCCGATATGCCAGTACGCTTGCACCATGGCGAAATTCGCCGCCGAATAGGCGCGCTTGCGAGCGTTCGACATGATCTCGTGGATGTGCGTGTAAAACGCGCCGTCCACCAGGTTTCCCAGGCTTTCGTTCTCGGACGGTTTGCAGGGGGTGTTGCGGTCTTTTGCGGTGTTCATGCGATTCCTTCCCTTGAGTGGCCTGTCGATGATGGCGGCTGGGGAGGGATATGCATGGATGCGAGGGGTATGCGGAGCGCCGCCTTCTGTTTGCGAGCCCGCGGCTTTTCCGGTGTGCTGGCTTTAGTATATCGTGCTGCCGCGCTTTCACCCTCTGAAAATGCACAATGCATGCAATGTACATCGTATGTTCTAAAAAGCTTGATTGGCTGATGAGATTTGGTTGGATCGCGCCTAGGGGCACGGCTTGGCAACCCTGCGCGATTTGTCCCATCCCGCTTGCAAACGCTGGGCGGCGTGGTATAATTCTGCGGTTTCTAATTACGCATGCTTGCGCGACCCGCTCCGCTAGTGGCCAACCGAAAAAGGCTGCGGGGCTCGGGGATGACCGCAGGCAGAGGACTAACGAATGGAGAGAGTCATGACGAAAGTCAGCATCACCTCGCTGCTCGATGCGGGCAGCCACTTCGGCCATCAGACGCGCCGTTGGAACCCCAA
>OGYI01002451.1_pt1 | contig 13992 bp, 9 predicted proteins | sample 1576521 | NCBI WGS metagenome assembly OGYI01 (sample SAMEA3541484, study PRJEB24748) | human gut metagenome | biome: human gut; feature: human-associated habitat; material: faeces | place: China | collected 2012
CGGGCCTGCTTTTGGCCATGTTCGTGTCCACGCTGTCCGAGACGGTCACGGCCACCGCGCTGCCTACCATCGTGGGCGATCTGGGCGGCGTCGACCATATGCAGTGGGTGACCACGGCGTACATCCTGGCGTCCACCGTCATGATGCCAATCTACGGCAAGCTGGGCGACCTGTTCGGCCGCAAATACCTGTTCATCATCGCGCTGTCCATCTTCATCGTGGGGTCGGCCACGTGCGGGCTCGCGCCCAGCATGGACGGCCTCATCGCGGGCCGCGCCGTGGAGGGGCTCGGCGGAGGCGGCCTTATCATCCTGGCGCAAGCTACCATCGCCGACATCATCCCGCCGCGTCAGCGAGGGAAGTACATGGGCCTCATGGGCTCGGTGTTCGCGGTGTCCACGGTGGTGGGGCCGCTGTTGGGCGGCTGGTTCGTGCAGGTGACGGGGTGGCGCTGGCTGTTCGCGTTCAACATCCCGCTGGCGCTGCTGGCCATCGCGGCCGTGGCGTTCTTCCTGACGAAGCCCGTGCGGCGCGACGACCGCCCGCCTATCGACATCGGCGGCATGATGGCCATGGCCGTGTCGGTGTCGTCGCTGGTGCTGGCCACGGCGTGGGGCGGCACGCTGTTTCCGTGGATCTCGCCGCAGATATTCGCGCTGTTCGCGCTGTTCTTCGTGGCGGCGGTTGCGTTCGTACTGGTGGAACGCAAGGCGAAGGAGCCCATCATCCCCATGCTGCTGTTCAAGAACCGCAACTTCGTGGTGTGCACGGTCACCGGAATGTTCATCATGCTGGGCATGATGGGAACCATATCGTACCTGCCCACGTACTTCCAGATCGTCGAGGGGCTGGCGCCCGAGCAGGCGGGTCTCATGACGGTGCCGATGATGGCGGGCGTGCTGATCACGGCGGTGGGCACGGGCTTCCTCGCCACGAAAACGGGCCGCTACAAGTGGATGCCCATCGCGTCGTGCGCCGTGGCGGCGGTGGGCTTCGTGCTGCTGTCGCGCCTCACGCCGGATACATCGCTGCTGGTGACGGGCGTGTTCCTGTTCGTGCTGGGCTTCGGCATAGGCCTCGGGCAGCAGATCCTCGTGCTCATCGTGCAGAACGAGTTCCCGCACGCCATCGTGGGCACGGCGACGGCGGCAAACAACTTCTTCCGGCAGATCGGCTCCACGCTGGGCGCGTCGCTGGTGGGCGCGCTGTTCACGTCGCGCCTCGCCGCCGACCTGGCCGCGCAGCTGCCGAAGACGGACAACATCAGCATGAACCGCATCACGCCCCAGTTCATCGATCACCTCGGCGGCCCCGCGCGCGACATCATAACCACCGCGTACTCCGACGCGCTCGTGCCCATCTTCCTGTACGTGGTGCCCCTGCTGGTGGTGGGCTTCCTCCTCATGCTCACCCTCAAGGAGAACCCCCTGGCAAAGAGCGTGAACCACACCGGCCACCCAGGGGACGACGCGCTGTAGGGGCATGAGGGCTTTTCCGGCTTCACGACGTCGAATCAGGCCCCTCATGCCTAAAACGAGCCGTTTTGGCAATCCATAGTATATAACTATGAATATGTTCGAAGAACGCCACCTAGTGAAACGCCCTCGCTGCTCGCTGTATGAGCGTCGGAAATCCCTCCGAAGCCGTGTCGCGATTGCCAAACCGGCTCGTTTTTGGCAGAAGCGGGAAAAAACGGCGTCACTACCGGCGCAGCTCCCAGAAGGCCACGGCGCTGGCGGCGGCCACGTTCAGGGAGTCCACTCCGTGCTGCATCGGGATGCGCACCGTGTAGTCGCAGGCGGCGATGGTGGTGGGCGCCAGGCCGTCGCCCTCGGTGCCGAACACCAGCGCGAGCTTCGGCTCGGCGGCCAGGTCGGCGTCGTCCAGCGGCACCGAGTCGTCCGACAACGCCATCGCGGCCGTGGCGAATCCCAGATCGCGCAGCAGCGGGAGGCCGTCCTCCGCCCAAGCTCCCTTGCCCGCGCGCGGGTCCGCCTCCTCGCCGATGCGCGTCCACGGCACCTGGAACACGGTTCCCATCGACACGCGCACCGCACGGCGGTACAACGGGTCGTAGCACTCGGGTGTCACGAGCACGGCATCCACGCCCAGCGCCGCGGCCGAACGGAAGATGGCGCCCACGTTCGTGTGGTTCGTGATGTTCTCCAGCACGGCCACGAGCTGCGCATTGCGCACGATGTCGGCCACTCTCGGTGGCGCGGGGCGTTTGAATGCCGCAAGCGCACCGCGCGTCAGCTCGAACCCCGTGAGCTTTGCCAGCTCCTCGCGCAGTGCCACGAACACGGGCACCTCAGGGTGCTCGGCCTCGATTCGCGCGACGACTGGCTGCAGGGCGTCGAGCCACTTAGCTTCCATAAGCAGCGACAATGGTTGCATTCCCGCCTCGAGCGCCCGCTCTATCACGTTGCTCGACTCCGCGATGAACACCCCGCGCTCCGGTTCCAGCCGGCTGCGCAGCTGCACGTCGGTCAGCCGCGCATACGCATCGAGCCGCGGGTCGTCGAGCGTCGAGATCTCCACTAGGGGCATGGCGGGCACCTTCCTCGTTCCGTGTCGTTCGCAAGGACTATACCAAAAGTCGGTGCCTGGATGCCGAAGGGGTTGCGCGCGACCCTCTCTTGGCAAATCGCCCAGCCCCGGTTTCCGTGCAAAAGTCCCTAGCGCCTGTTGCAGGCAGCGCGGACTTCGGCTGCCACGTCGCGCACGTTCGCCAGGCCTTGCGTGCAGAACTCGTCGCAGGTGAGCATCTGCGCGCCGATGTGGGCCATGTCCTCTATGTTCGCCGCCTGCACGGCCGGGGTGCGCGACGAGGTGCAATCCTCGATGACGGCCACATTGTAGTCGAGCGAGAGCGCGTCGTAGCAGGTGGTGCGTATGCAGTTCGGCGTGGTGGTGCCGATGAGCACCACCGTCCCCACGCCCAGGCGACGCAGCACGTTGTCCAGGTTCGTGTTGAAGAACGCGGAGAAGCGCGGCTTCACCACCACGCGGTCGCCGGGCTGCGGCGCGAGCGGCGCCGGCTCGTCGAGCGAGTGCGGGTTCGCGCACGCCCGCGACACGGGCTTGCCGCCGCCATCCCAGGCAGCGTGGCGCACCGCCTCTACGTCCGAGCCGTCCTCGGCGTACTCACGCACGACGTGGAACACGGGCATGCCCAGCTCGCGCGCGTGGTCGAGCGCGCGCGAGCACGCGGGCACCGTGGCCGCCGCCCCTTCCACGCACAGGGCCGATGCCGGGTCGATGAACCCGTTCTGCATGTCGATGATGATGAGGGCCGCCTTGTGCGGATCGATCATAGCGCGCTCCCTTCTCCGAGCTCGAACACGTTCTTGCGGTAGTCTATGATACCCTCTTCCCTCATCCGCGACAGCTCGGCGCACATGGCGCTGCGGTCCACGGACAGGTAGTCGGCCAGTTCCTGGCGGTCGAACGGCACGGTGAAGCGGCTCGTTCCCGCTGCACGGGCCTGGTCGGAAAGGTACGACAGCAGCTTGGCGCGCGTCGTGCGCTGCGACGTGTGCTCTATCTTGCGCGTGAGCGCGTGCGCGCGGCGCGCCACGATGCCCAGCAGGTTGCGGACGAGACGCGCGTGGAACGCACACGACGCAGGGCACAGGCTGGTGACGCGCCGCACGTCCATGAGCAGGACAAGCGCGTCCTCGGCCGCCACCACGTTGAGGTCGAGGGGAAGGCCGGGTTCGCAGGCGTACACCTCGGCGAACGATTGGCCGGGGCCGAACGACGCCAGGATCGTGCGGTTGCCCCAGTAGTCCTCCTTCTCCAGCCGCACCGCCCCCTCCAGCACCAGCCCCATGCACGTGGTCACGTCGCCCACGCGCAGCACGGCCGACCCTCGTGGGTAGCGGCGCGCGCGTGCGCCCAGGCAGTGCAGCAGCGCCTCGAGGTCGTTGTGGTCGATGCCGTCGAACAGCGACGAGCGGCTGATGACGGGAAGATGGCGGTCCATAGTCTTCCTTTGTTGCATATACAACAGAAACGGGTTCATTATCATCGAGCGGGGCCTGCAAGGCAAGTGAAAGCGGGGAAGGGCGAGGAGCCGGGCGAGGCGAATGCGCCATCCCCATGCAGGCGTCGGCCATCTGGTGCGGCGAGGGAGCGCGGCCTGCGCACGCCCTCGCCCCTTTGGCCTGCAAGGCCTGCCGTACGTTCTGCGGCTATGCCTCTGCGAGCAGGCGCAGCTCGGCGAGCGCTCGCCGGTAGAACAGGGTGCCGGCAATGCGCAGGGCCTCGTCGACGTAGCGAGGAGCCCAGTGCAGGTGCTCCAGCCTGAACGCGTCCGCCAGGTTGGTGGCGCGTGCGGCCGCCCCATCGTCGCCCGCCTCACGGGCATCGGCCTCCTCCTCGTGCAAAAATGCCAGGAACCCCAGCAGCGTGGGAAGGAAGTCCTCCGGCTCGTTCGACGCTCCCTTGGGCGGCAGGAAACCCTCCCGCTCGTAAAGTTCCGCCAGCCCCACGCAGCCCGGGCCCTTCAGCAGGCGCTCGCCTCCCCGGTAGATGGACTCGTACGGCAGCGGGCTGTCCGCATTCGTTCCACAGCATAGCGCCGTGTAGTCAACGCGTATGTCTCGGAGGGCAGGCTCGCTGAAGGCGTTCTCCAGGTGTCCGGTCGTGCAACCGCTGCCCGCGAAATCGCCCGAGTGGTCGGCCTTCGCATTGCCGTCTGTGCCACTGTTCGCGCAATTGATTCCCACTTTGCCACCTTGGCGCTCGTCCGCTTCCGCCCATGCGGCCCTGCAGCGCTCGACGACCTCGGCCGTGGGTGCATCCGCAAACGCCTCGGCCATAAGCAGGCACCGGGCGGCCTCGTAGCGGCTACGCGCGGCGGCATCCATCGCACCCACCCGCTTCGCCGCATTCCGCCCCGTTGCGCCAGGCAGGGCTGTAGAGCCCCTCCATGCCCCGCCACTCCTTGCTGTGCAGCAGGTAGTGCACGCCGGGGTCGTTGCCCGCCTCGGGCTTGAGCCGGTGCGCGTAGCCCTCCCACGAGGCCAGGATGCCCGACACCAAGCTGTCCGGGTCGTCGAAGTCGCCGAAGAACCACGATCCGGTCAAGCACTCGCCCACGCATGCCGGCTCCAGGCCCGCATCCACGCGCTCGGCGCACAGGTCGCACTTCGCGATACGCCCGGTCAGCGGGTCGAGGTCGATGGCGCTGTAGGGGCACGCCCGCACGCAGGGTTTCCCCTCGCACGAGGCGCACGCGCCCGTGTCGCCCACGGCCACGATGCCGTCCGCGCGCTTCTCCAGCACGCCGTGCGCGCACGCCGGCACGCAGGACGGCCGGCCGCAGTGCTGGCACAGCAACGGTACGAAGTACGTGTTCGGGTGGGGGAAGCCCTCGTCCAGCGCCGTGCGCACGTCCACCGGGTGCGACCCTATGAACGTGCCGTGCTCGCGCTTGCATGCCGCCATGCAGCTGCGCAGGTCGTTGCAGGTTTCCAGGTTCACGATGATTCCCAGCCTAGTCATGGCAGGCCTCCTTGTCGGTCGGGGAGTCGGTCGGGGATGCGGTGCCTTCCGCGGGCATGAGCGCCTCCATCTGGGCGCGCGTGATCTCCGGGCGGTAGCGCTCGAGGTCCTCGGTGCTGCACGGGTAGATGCGGCAGAGCTGCGAGCGCAGACCGGGCGTGCCGGTCTCGGGCGTCTCGTCGTTGGTTTGCAGCAGGCAGCCGGCGTTCCATTCGAAGGCGCCGTGCAGGTCTTCGCAAGCCCCTTTCTCCGGCCGCCACCAGGCATGCTGCGAGTACGACACCACGCCGGGCGCCGTCATGAGCCTGAAGCTCGCCTTCCCCATGATGCGGTTCAGGGGCGCGCGGCCGCCGGTCGCGGGCGCTTCAACCCAGATCCAGTCGCCGTGCCCGACGCCGTTCGCACGCGCCGTCTCGGGGTTCACGAACACCTCCGGCACCGGGTTGATCTCGCGTATCCACGGAAGCTGGCGGAACTCGGAGTGGAAGAAGCCCGCCTGGCGTTTGCCCGTGGTCAGCACCAGCGGGTAGTCCCGTGCCAGGTCCGGCCGGCTGGCCGGCGACTCCATGGGCTCTTCGTACACAGGCAACGCAGGATAGCCCGCCCGGTGGTGCAGCGTGGAGAACAGGTTCACCTTCCCGGTGTCGGTGGGGAACTTGCCGGCTATGAGATGGCGGTTTCCCTCCGGCGACGCCTGGTAGCCCGGCGCGTACACCACGCGCTCGTCCAGGCATTCCTCGAAGCTCTTGCCCAGGAACTTCCGCGTCCAGATGTCGCGTTCCTCGTCCAGGGTGTCGGCCATCCAGAACCGGCCGTACTCGCCCGCCCAGAACATCGAGGTCTCCGGGTTCAGCAGGCCATGGCCGTATTTCGGGTCCAGCTTCTCCAGTTCGCGGGACAGCAGCGCGCCGAACTCGTAGTCGTGCCGCGCCTCGCACACGGGCTCGATGGCCTTGCGGTAGAACTTCTTGAAGGCGTTCACGGTGCCCAGGTTGATCTCCAGGTAGTTGCGCTCGAGGTAGGTGAGGGCGGGCAGCACGTAGTCGGCCATCTCGGCCGTGGGCGTCATGACGATGTCGGATACCACGTGCAGCGCTATCTTGCTCTCGTCCTCCAGCAGGCGCATCCATCGCGCGGTGGCGGGGTCGTGCATGAGCAAGTTCGAGCTGATGGCGATGATGCCGTGCACAGGATAGGGCTTGCCCGTCTCGGCGGCCTCCAGCACGCAGCCGATGTCCGGGAAGCACAGCATGCCGTCGGCGTTCTGCGGGCGCACGGGGTGCCACTTCGACCACTCCTCGTAGGCGTAACCGCAGCCTATGCGGTGCTCGTAGTAGCCCAGGCGCTTGCGTTTCTGCTCGAGCGGCAGGCCGTCGGCGAAGCTGATGTCGAACTCGCCGGGAAAGTACACCGGGGTCACCGGATAGAACTGCGACATGATGGTGCCGCCTGGGCGCGGGTCGTCCACCTGGCCCTTCAGTGTTTTCAAGATGGCGATGGCGTTGATGTACTGCGACAGGTTCGTGGACATGTACTGCGTGCCCTGGAAGAACTCAACCGGGTCGGCGGCGCCTATCATCTCCGCCGTGCGCTCTATCTGCGCGGCGTCGACCCCGGTGACGGCGGCGGTGTGCTCGGGCGTCCAGGCCTCCACGTTGTCTGCGAGCACTTGGAAGGCTGGCTTGCAGGTCACGTCCATGCCGCAGCTGCCCACCTTCGCGTGGTACGTGCCGAACAGGGCAGGGCGCACGCCCTCGGGCAGGATGGCGGGGGAGGGGTCCGTGCGCACCTCGCGCGCGAAGAACGCCTCCTCCAACTCCTCGTAGTGCTCCCGACCGCTAACGCCGCCCTCCCACTGCACCTCGCCGGCATCCCAGAACCTCAGCGAATCGCTCGCCTCGTCCCAGAACAGGTAGCGGTCGGCCTTGCCGCCGCGCTTCACGTCGCTCTCGCGCAGCAAGCCGCCCGTGTCCTCGCGTACCAGAAACGGTGCGTTCGTCCAGGCGCGCACGAAGTCGTCGCGGTACTGGCCGGTTCTCAGCAAGTGGCGGATGACGCACAGGCAGTACGCCAGGTCGGTGCCGGGGCGGATGGGCAGCCACTCGTCGGCCTTGAGCGCGTGCGGGCCCGCCACCGGGTCGAGCGCGATGTGCTTCATGCCGGCCGTTTTCGCCGCCGAGCCGGCGCCGGCCAGCACGGGCCAGCAGTAGTTCGTCTCGATGCCGAAGGTGACGAACAGCTCGGAGGGTGCCGTGCCCACGTTCTGCGCCAGGTAGCTGCCGAACGTGATCTGCTCGTGGAACTGGGGCAGGAAGCATACCTGGATAGCGCCGTAGTAGTTGTTCGGCGTGCCGATGGTGCGCGCGATACGGTGCGCGATCCATCCCATGTCGTGCCGACCGGTGCGGCCGGGCAGCACGAACGTCTCGGGACCGTGCTCGTTCGACAGGTCGTACACCTTGCGCGCGATTTCGGCCACGGCCTGGTCCCACGACACGCGCTCCCACTTGCCCTCGCCGCGCTTACCGGCACGCTTCAGCGGATAGCGCACGCGCGTGGGGCTGTATGCCAGCTGCGGCCCGGCGATGGCCCGCGCACACACCTTGCCGGTGCCGCCCTCCTCCGGCGGGACGGCGTCGATGCGCTCCAGCCGGCCGTTCCTGACCGTTGCGTAGGTGGCGCAGTTCAAATGGCAGGCTCGGCAATGGTTGTAGGTCCTCTTCGCCTCTTCCATCTTCGTCTCCTTGCTCTCGGGTTCGCGCGTCCGCCTGCGTGCCCGCGGCGGGCGCTGTCCTCAAAGTACGGGAACGGCCGGGGCTTGGAATCGAGGGAAACGGCGTATTTGCGCCGCCAGGGCGCGCTGGTGCTGGCCGGAATTAGGCCGTTTCTCGGGAAGAAGGGTTTATGGTGAAAAGTATGAGAGCGTGCGACCTGCGAAAACGTTCGTAAGGAATCACAGGGGCGAAGCGATGTCTCATTCCCCTCGCTTCGCGGCCTCGAGGCGTGACTCGAACAGGTCGGCGAGCTCGCTGCGGCTGCTGATGTCGAACTTCTGGTAGATGTGGTAGATGTGCGTCTTGGTGGTGTGGGCGGAGATGCACAGGATGCCGCTGATGCGCTCCGTGGTGTTCGCCTTCAACAGCAGTGCGAGGATCTCGGCCTCGCGCGGCGTGAGCGACGCCTCGTCGGCCATGGCGCGGCAGCAGCCCATCCACACGCCCGTCCGGCGTGCGGGCCGCTCGTCCGCGACGGCGTCCGGGTCGCCTGCTCTATCGCCCTCCGCGATGGCGGCGGCACTCGCCCTGCCGGCTCCCGCGACCGCCGCATCGATCGCTGTCTCCTGCGCCGTGCGGTCGGGCTCCTCGCGCACCAGCACGATCAGGAAGCACAGCACCACCACCAGTGCCAGGCTCAAGCCTGCAACCAGCTCCGCCGCCGGGTCCGCCGCCAACGCGACCATGGCGGCAACGCTACCGGTTATGAGCCCCTTCACGAACGAGCGGAACCCGATGACCAGCGGGTACAGCGGCGGCACGGCATACTTCTTCGACAGGAAGTGGTGCGTGTCGAACACGAACGCCATGAAAAGGGCGCAGGCGGCGAACGACCATACGAACGCCAGCGGCGCGAACGCCTCGCCCAAAGCGCCCCACGGCAGCAGGCCCATCACCAAAAACGGGAACGCGAAGCGCTGCGCCTTGCCGAACAGCATGTTGCCCGGGTTCCTCACCAGCAAAAACAGCGACACTGCGGCGCCTGCTACGAATCCCAAGGCCCCGGCCAGCTGCGCGAGCGCCTCCCAGCGCGGCGCGGCCACCACGAGTTCGATGCTCTTCAAGCCCACGACGATGCCGTAGAACAGCAGGAACCAACCGGTCTGCGAGTTCAGCGACATCTTGGCGAACGCCTGCGCCGTGAGCATCTTCTCGGGATTGTCGATGTCCAGCAGCCGTCGCGAGTACGCGAACGCAGCCGCGGTGCCCGCGACGGCAAGCACGGCGAAGACGGCCAGGCCGCAAAGGGGGCCGAATTCGGAGCACAGGCAGTACCCGATGATGCCCAGCACCAGGGAGGCGCACAGGCACACCACGAACGCCCCGCGCTCGAAGCCGATGGCGAAGTCCAGCGCCAGCAGCCCGGCCACGCCCACGGCATAGCCCAGCACGAGGCCGGCCGCCGCAGCGGCGTACGGGGCGGCCGCGCCGCCCGCAAGAAGGGCCCCGCCCAACGCCAGCGAGCCGGCAAGCAGCACGGTCAGGTCTGCCGCCAGCACGCGGCTTCGTTTTTGGTAGTCGTGGAATATGGGCACGCGTAGCAGGGTGGCGTAGGCTCCCAGGATGCCTGCGAGCGCGGCGACGAGCGGCAAGCCGTCGACGGGTGCCCACCCGGCCTCGGGCAAGGCGCCGGCCACGCCGAACAGCAGATAGGCGATGCCGTACCACACGAACGTCAGGTGCGTCGTGGCGTACACGGCCAGCAGCAGGTCGGCGTTGCTCTCGGCGCGGGTTTCCGCGCCCAGCTCGGCAATACGGTTGGAATCGGCTCTGTCGTCCATGGAGGCCCCCTTCCCCACGATGCCGAAGGCCGCGATCCCCTTCAAGGATGGCTCCGACACAGCCCCGTTCGGCTATCGGCGAACCGATTCTATCACAGCGCTCGGGCCGCGCACGGGGCGACGGGAGGATTCCCGCGGCGCGCAGATCTGTGGCATAAAAAACGTTTTACCAGGTCAAACGCCATCAATCAGCGACCTCATACTTTTCTTCGTACCAAAGATACCACGTTTCGCCACAGGGGAAACCGCCGCGCGCCGCCCCTATACGCCCTTTCCTGCGATTCGCCGTGCGGGCCCGCCCCGTATAGTGCGGGCGGAAGGCGGGCCCCAGGAAGGAGGAGCGGCCCGTACGGTACTATGAGACTATGGGAAAGGGGAAAGGAATGAAAGAGATAACCAAGGCGCGCGCGGCCGCATCGGCCACCGGATGCGCGCTCATCCTCACCACGGGCACGGGCCTCACCACCGTGCTCAACGCCATGATCCCGGATCTGATGAGCGGCATGGGCAATCCGCCGCTCACGCTGTTCATGCTGGGTCCCAGCCTGGCCACTATCTTCGCGTTCATCGGCAGCCTCGTGGCCACGCAGCTTCTGGAGAAGCTCACGCCGAAGTGGTCGCTTCTGCTGGGCACCCTGGTGGTCACGCTCATGCTGGTCATCTTCGCCATGACGAGCAGCGTGTATTGGTGGATATTCGCCAACGCCCTCAATGGCGTGGTGCTGTCGTTCGGCGCGCATGCCGCCGCCTCGGCGGTCACGGCCAAGTTCTGGGGAGGCCGCACGCAGTCGGTGTACGGCGTCATCTCGGGCGCGTACTCGCTGCTGGTGGCCGCCGAGGTGTTCCTCGTGGCGTTCCTCATGAGCGTGACCGACTACCGTACCGTGCTGTGGATATTCGCCGGCCTGAGCCTGGGCATCGGCGTGTTCTCCAACCTCGTGCTCATCGGCCGCGTGCCGAAGCATGCCCCCGACGAGGGCGAGGCGGCGCGCCAGGCGCAGAAGGCCGCAGTCGACGAGGTGGGCGTGTCCCTGAAGGAGGCCCTGCGCGGGCCCACGTTCTACCTGTTCGCCATCGTCATGTTCATCGGCGCCTGGGCCATGAGCGCGGTGAGCACGTTCTCCACGGTGTTCTTCACCACCTACGGCGTGCAGGAAGCCGTGGCCGCCTCGTACTTCGGCATCCACACGCTGGTGGGCGCCGTGCTCATGCTGTTCGCGGGCTTCATCACGCGCAAGTTCGGCACGCGCGTGTCGGGCGTGCTGGTGTTCGGGTTCTTCATCGTGGGCATCCTGTCGCTGTTCGTTTGGGCCAGCGTGGGCGGGTTCCCGCTCGTGTTCGCGGGCATGGCGCTCACCTCGGCCATCCTCATCGTGGCCATCCTGCCGTCGCTGTTCATCCCGGAGCTGTTCGGCATGAAGCACTACGCCAGCATCAACGCGGCGTGCATGGCCATGTACTTCCTGGGTCACTCCGTGGTCATGATCGCGCTGTCCGGGCTTACCGAGGCACTGGGCATCAACAATGCGTTTTTGTTCACGGCCGGGCTGGGCGCCGTGGCCATCGTGTGCGTGGTGTTCGCCTACGTCACGCGTCCCATGAAGAAGCTGGCGAAGGCCTCCTCCGCTCCGTCCGCCTCTGCACCGGCCGAGGCCTAGACGCCGTTCGCCCCGGCACGCGGCCGCCACGTCGCAATGCCGCGCGCCGGCTGGCGAAGGAGAGAGGAGGGGAAAACGATGGAGCAGGTTAGCAGGGGAAGGGCGATCGCCGCCGCCATCGGCTGCGCCCTCATCCTCACTACGGGCACGGGTACCACCACGGTGCTCAACGCCATGATCCCCGATCTGCTGGAGGGAACGAACGCCACGCTCAGCATGTTCATGATCGGTCCGACGCTGGCCACCATCGGCGCGTTTCTGGGCAGCCTCGTGGCCACGAAGGCCATCAACCGGATCACGCCGAAGTGGTCGCTGCTGCTGGGCAGCGTCACCGTTTCGGCGGTGCTGGCCATGATCGCGCTGGCCACCAACGTGTACCTTTGGATCGTGGCGAACGTGCTCAACGGCGTGGTGCTGTCGTTCGGCGCGCACGCGGCGGCATCTGGCGTGGTCGCAAGGTTCTACGGGCGGCGCACGCAGGCGGCCTACGGATTCGTGGCTGGCGGGTACTACGTGCTCACGGCGCTCGAGGTGTTCCTGGTGGCATTTTTGCTGAGCGTGGCGGACTACCGCACGGTGCTGTGGACGTTCTCCGGGCTCAGCCTGGCGGTGGGCCTGTTCTCGAACCTCGTGCTCATCGGCCGAGTGCCCGCGGGGTCGGACCCGGGGCCCGAGGCGACGTGCGACGACAAGGTTCACCGCGGCATCACGCTGCGCCAGGCGCTGCGCACGCCGTCGTTCTACCTGCTGTGCGCCGTCATCTTCCTGGGAGCGTGGGCGCTTGACGGGACGAGCGCGTTCTCCACGGTGTTCTTCACCGCGCATGGCGTGTCGAACGCCGATGCGGCCGCGTTTTTGGGCGTGCACACGATGATGGGCGCTGTGCTCATGATCGCCGCCGGCGTCATCACGAACCGGTTCGGCTGCCGCACCACGGCGCTTGTCGTGTTCGTGTGCTACGCGCTGGGCATCGGCATGCTGCTGGCCTGGGCGCAGACGGGCGCGGTGCCGCTCGCGTACACGGGCATGGCGTTCGCGTCGACCATCCTCATGGTGTCCATCCTGTCGTCGCTGTTCATCCCCGACCTGTTCGGCATGAAGGACTACGTGAGCATCAACGCCGCCGTCATGTCCGCCTACTTCCTGGGCAACGCGTCCGCCATGGCGGGCCTCGCGCGGGTGACCGACCTGCTGGGCGTGGACCGTGCGTTCATGCTGATCGTGCTGCTGGTGATGGTGGCCATGGCGTGCATGCTCCTGTCCTACGTGCTGCGCCCCATGAAGAAGATCCAAGCCGACTGCGAGGCGGCCGCGTGCAAAGCCGGCGATGCGCCCGCCGTCGAGTCCGGCGGCGGAGACGGTGCCGGCCGCGTCGCGTGAGAAACCGCATTCCCGTACAACCGATTAACCGACGAACCTGCAAGGAGAAGACCATGGCCGTGAAGACAACCCGCACGGTGTGCGTGACCTGTCACGCCCGCTGCGGCGCAATCGTCCATTCCGAGGACGGCAAGATCGTGAAGGTGGAGGGCGACCCGAAGAACCCGCGCAGCAAAGGCGTCTTCTGCGGGTCGGGGCTTTCCCAACGCGAGATACACAACAACACCGAGGGGCGCATCCTGTACCCCATGAAGCGCTCCGACTGGGACCCTAAAGGCGAGCGGCACCCCGAGAACCGCGGCAAGAGCGCGTTCGAGCGCATCAGCTGGGACGAGGCGCTGGACATCATCGCCGACGAATGCTTCCGCATCAAGGAGGCGTACGGCCCCGAGGCCATCATCACCGGCCAGGGCACGGGCCGTACCTGGAACCACTGGCACTGCCGCATCAACTCGTCGCTCGGCCTGGAGGGCTGGAGCCTGGCGCCCACGCACGTGTGCCTCATGCCGCTCATGCTGCCGAACGCCTTCACGCTGGGTATCTTCAGCGACTGCGACGGCGACCTGGCCAACGCCAGCACCATCGTGCACTGGGGGTGCAGCCCGGCCACGCAGCGCTCGCGCACGAAGATGATCTTGGATCGCATAGAGGCGGGCCTGACGAAGTACGTGGTTATCGACGTGCGCTACACCGACCTCGCGAAGAACGCGGAGTTCTTCCTGCAGCCGCGCCCCGGCACCGACTCTGCGTTGGCGCTGGGCTTCATGAACGTGATCATACGGGAGAATCTCTACGACGAGGAATGGGTGTCGTGCTGGACGTACGGCTTCGACGAGCTGGCCGAGCGCGGGGCGCAGTTCCCACCCGAGCGCGTGGAGGCCATCACCG